>Ga0326514_10000008_pt1 | contig 155391 bp, 199 predicted proteins | sample 3_2548_0518_D_FD_203653 | JGI IMG/M metagenome (GOLD analysis project Ga0326514, IMG submission 203653) | Bovine rumen microbial communities from UC Davis, California, United States - 3_2548_0518 | ecosystem: Host-associated > Mammals > Digestive system > Stomach > Rumen | place: USA... | reverse complement strand
GCGAAGACAGCACCATTGCATCTTCGAGAAGTGTAAGTGTCTGGGTAGGCTGTACCGCCTTATCCATCAATGGCTGAGCAAACTTGATATCAAATGTTTCCATATCGCCGCCTTGCTGTATGCGAGCATCTATTGTGTATTCGCCTAACAGTCCACCTAGAGAGAAATGGATTACTCCATCTTCAGGGATTCTAGAAGCACCAACATAATCGTCTTCAGGCTTGTAGATATATCCAAACGGTCTGCCCTCTTTGTAGATATGTACGATATCTTCAGGAGGTATCTTTGTCGATGGAACTATATCATATGCCCAATCTGGAATAGTGTTGTTGTCAAGTACAACTCTTTCAGACGAAACTGGATTACCTTCGTCGCGATACATCAGTGTTGTCGGAATGTATAAGTTTCCGATAGTCGCAAGTTCGAGAATATGATCACGCGCATATGAATTGATGTCATATCTCCTGAATATGTCATTGATTATCTTCGCAACATCTGCGTGCTGCTTATCCGAAGTAGCCCAGATAATCTGGTTGTTCGTATTAACTGTAGTCGCATCAGTTGCGTAGTATGAAAGAGCTGTGTTTATCTGTGAATCGCGAGCAAGGGCTCGCATTGTGTCTATCTGTGTTTTTATATCAGCAAGACTGGTATCACCTTTCAACATGGATCTGTTGAATATTGATCCAGACACTACTGATTTCAGCCAGGATACACGATTTCGTCTCTGTGACTGATCATTGCGAGCACGAAATCTATCAAACCATCGAGCCAATTATCTCACCTCATTACCTACGGATATTAAAGGTTCAAACTGAGGTCTTCGTCGATTTCATACTTGGCGAAGAACTGGCTCTCAGTGAATACCGGGATGTTGTTCTGCTTTGCATATCTGATAGATCTACCATCTAGATCTTCCATCGAATCTCCGGTGATAACACACTGGCAATCCGAGACGTTGTTAGAAACCTGAGCAGCGTAGCTCTTGAGAATAGCTACGATATCCGCTGTAGATCCGTGTACGAAGTTACCCGTGATGAAAATGGTCTTACCGCGGAATATGGGAGCTCCTTCAAACTTCTTGTCGGTTTCAATAACAGTTACATGTTCAGAGGATAATACACTCTCAAGTTCCGAGACGTTGTATGGATCCATCAACCATTGCTTCAACCTCTGACCAAACACGTCAGGCAGTTGAATATCCTGTGCGATTCTGTCAGCGTGTCGAATGTAGTAAAGAAGTGTGCTCTTATTGTTGTTGCACTGATTGGTCAGTGACTGAATAACTGATGTATTGGCCACTACCGATACAGGTACCAGTGCGGACACAATCTGGAACAGAGTAGCTTCTACTTGGGTGTCCTTATACTCATCCATGTCGAAAATATCTGACACCTTGTGGAGCTTACCTGTGTCGATGTATTCTTGGTATGCTGTGAACGCAATGGGAGGAAGTTTCAAGGTCTGCAGGAAGTGATTGAGTGCAGGGTACATCTTTGACATACAGTGCGGATCTGGGCAGGTTACATCGCCTACTCTAGGTACAACAAACGAGTTACCGCATACTCTACAGGTCAACTTCTGTGGATACGGATTACGCATATCTGCATCTGTATTGTATGCGTTTATGATAGTGTTATACATATCTAACACCAGCATTGTTCCCGGATGGATGTTGTACGAAACCATATCAGAGTAGTCGATGTAGATTACTTCATCGGTTCCACTGAATGCTATCTTAGATTTGATATAACCGTTTTCATCAGTGTAGATGCTAGCATACTTGACGAAATACTGCTTGAGCTTAGTAGGCTGCACAAGGACCTTATCCTTGCGATGGATAAGATAATGAGTGATCATCGGGAAGTTGAAGGTGTAACGATCAGTGTCGATCATCTTGATGAATTCTTCTTTGCCGAACTTGACCGGGATGACCCAGCTCGGAAGTAGATTGAATCGTGACATTGACAACCAGTTACGGGTAGGTGCGATTCCGTGGAACAGTGTTGCTGTACTAGATACATCTGTTGCGTAGAATCTAAATTTCTCTGGATTCTTGTCGAAGTCTGCAAGCAGAGCCTCTTCAATACATCCCGGCAGCTCACCTTCAACCTTGTAGATATCCGAGGTGTAAAGCACACCGTGAATAGTAGATGTACCAGTCTTGATGGGGACAGAAATCGGACATGTTTGGTAGTTGCGAATGGTGCGAACTACCTTCTCAGTGACTTCATTCTCTACTAGAGCATCAAACCCTTTGAACGCTCGTTCAAGAATTCCGTTTGAGTTGTACTGCAGTACCAGTGGAAATCCTACAGGTATTACAGTAAGATGGTCTCCTGCAATTAGACAGTTTCTAACATACATGAATTATTACCTCTTTCCATTATAATTGCGATATGGTGATTGAAATACGGAAGGTAAACTTCCTATACCAGGTCGTGAGTTACGACCGTTTACACTAGATATAACACTTGCTACAGATTTGGGTGAAGGTTTAGGAACTGCATGCTCTGTTGTCAGTGTCCAACAAGCTCCGCATAAGCAGTCAGCAATATCCTTAGATCCGTTCGTCTTATGATCTATCTTACCGTTCACTCGCTGCAGATTGACCAGCTCATAATCTCTTATGTCGTTCTTTATCAACTCTATTCGCTGATCATATAGTATGTTCTTGAGTCCTATATACGGCTCTTCAGATCTATCAACAGATATCTTCTCTGTCTTGAACCCTTGAGCTGACAGTAACTCTCGTAGATAACTTGACTGATACTGGTCAGTTGATATTGTACCAATGTTGAATCCAGTACGTCTCAACCACAGTAGGAAGTTAACAACTTTCTGGAAGGATAGTCGATCTCCAGGTGGATGTTCTACACCTACTGCAAACACTTCTCGAAGATATGGCATCTCGACTTTCTTTCCTTCATAATCAGTTATCAACTTGTATCCGTCTACACATACACCATCTATACCTGTTCGGTCCCCTGATTCAGATAAGTCAAGGTGAATATTCATCAAGCAGCGTTTCAACGAAGGTGCTACAACATCTACTCTGAAGAATTCCTCAATAGTGCGATTGTCTTTTGTACCAACCTGTATTGTATCTGTGTAGAATGGATTGTGACGAGTTTGTGATAGGTTCGGTGTAATAGCTTCCTGTGTTATGAAGCCCATTGCACCTACGACAGATATTCCCGCGATATCTCTTAATGAAATATCATAATCAGCAAGGAAGTTTCTGCGCATCTCCTCAGGAGCTTCCATAACAGTATATCCTTGACGAATATACTCTTCATGATGTTCTGCGTCATCGTTTTCTGGGGGTATGACGAACCCTCGTTTGTATCTATCTCCTACAGTGAAATGGAATACCTTGTCGCTGAACATCGACTTTGGCAGTACCTCCCACTGAGGTTTATCTACTAGGTACAGATGAGTATTTCCAGCATTGAGCTGACTCTCTATGTGATCTGACAAGAAGTCGGAATCTGTATTCTTAGATGATGAAGCTATCAGCTTACCATAAACTTCACCACCGATTCTAAATGTACCAGATATACGGGCATTGACTGTATCATACAGATTCTTCATGTGCTGCTTCGCTATGTTGATATCTTTGATACCAGCTTTGGCGAAGTTGGTTTCGTCCATTACACAGCAATTATGAGAAATCGCTAACGAATCACCCAAAACCACAGCAAAGTTATGCGATTCACCGGCATTGATTACATCGTAAACAGGAATAGGAGTTTCATGATGTATTCGTTCAATTTTCGCTACTTTCATCTGATCTGCCTTATCTGTATTAAAAGTTAGCAGATCGTCGTCTTCTGTTAGATCTCCGAGTGATTCATATGTTCCGTCTGACAGCATAACCTGATGTTCAGGAGTACCCTCAATTGTGCTCCCGTCTTCTAGCGTTATACGGATTGTTTCTTCAGCTCGCTTTGTCTCTAGAACAGGAGCAACACACCAGTCGAGTTCACCGTGAGCATTTAGTTGAAGTATTTCTTGATATGAATTTGCAGCATCTTCAAGCGTCATTACACCGTCGGGTGTCATTATTTTAGTGTCTCCAACTAAGCACCAAATCTGCATACCAAGCAGATGTGCTGCATCTGATGCGGCAAGTATATCTATCTTATCGCCTTCTGGGATGTAGTAGAATTTTCTGTCGCTTCGAGAGAACTTTCCGTGTTCATTGAACCACTGGCTGTTCTTCAATGTATCGTTGAATTCACGGAACGCTACACCCTCTGCAAGTTCCTTGGTCAGGTTTGCAAATGCGATTGTAAACTTAGATACTTGCTTCTTCTGGAAATATGAATGTGGGTCTCTGTATAGCATCAATCGATATAACATGTATGCAGATATGATGATTGACTCTGAAGTCTTTCCTATACGAGTTGCACCGCTAAGTATTATTTCATTGTATTGATTTCCGTGACTAAAGATGTCGCGAGCTGTATCCCTCCAGAACGGATATACAGCATCACCATTTCGGTTTGTCTCACCGAGGTACAATGGATTACAGATGAATTCATCTATTGAAACTGGAATCTCTTTGAAATCAGCCAACCAGATTTGTTCATATGTTTCTGAGTATCCATATGAGCTGATCTCTTGTAAGATCTGCACCAGGTATCTTCGTTCATCCGCGGAACACGAATTGTATATACTCTGTATTCTTTCAGGGAGATTTGCGTCATACTCTAAGGACACTCAAATCACCCCGCATCTTCTATCTTAAGCCCATTCAGCACAGTCTGTGCATTTGTACGTAACTTTTCTCTAGATTCTGCACTCAACAAAATTGGAGAAGACGATGTACCAGCCTCAGCCTGCTTAGGCATCAACTCTGTCAATGTCAGGTTCTCAATGTCCAAGTAGGGCTGCAGTAGCTTATGAGATTCTATCATTAGCTTCTGCATTCTTTCTTGGATACCTAACAGAGTGAACCATGTGGCAGTACTTTCGGGGCTTGATTTATCTATCGTGTACTCGATAGACTTATACATCTTCTCCTCTAATTTATCCATCAGATCCAGATATTTTATTATTCTATCAATTTGATGATAGATTCTGAGAACTGTTATATTATTGATTGCGGTTACAGTAGACGTTGAGTCTGTTCCGCATACTAGCAGATTGGCTCGCATCTTCTCGATGTATTCCTTCTGCTTAGCTTGTAAAGAATTAAGTTGAGCACCAGAACCCTCAAAAGTATTGAGGTTAGACATTCAAATACCTCCTAAGAATTAGTCCAGATCGAGCAGGACTACTCCGAGATTAGCGATTGCTTCTCGGGAAGCAGAGTTGGTCTTAGCAGTCTTGCCGAGTTCATCAATAGCAGCACGGATGTACTTCTTAGCTGCTTCATTCTTAGAGGCTGCGACAGGCTTCGCAGCAGGCTTCATCTTGAGATTGGACTTATTCAGTTTCATTATTGAATCACCTCATGTACCTCGGGAAGTTTTGCATACACTTCCGTCTCATTTTGTAGAACATCGTAGAATCTATCATACGCCTTCTGCAGATCTTCATCGTCTCTGATAACATCTGTCATGCGAGTACGAAGGTTAACAAGATTGCGTCTGACCTCTGCAAGATCTGGAAACGCACAATGTACAGAGGTTTCAAGATCAGCGATGATTTCAACAGTTTTGAAATCCCACGAATAATTCCTCAACTGAGTATATAGTTTAATGTAATATGTTTGTAGCTTGTTGAAGCTTATCATTGCAACAACCTCCGATAAGTTTCTTCAATGACCTTACTCATCATATCAAGGTCGATTGAGTTGCAATTCTGCAGAGACTGTATCTCTTTCTGTATATCTATGTCTTGAACCTCAATCACATATCTAGTGAAATATACGTCAAAGGGTTCATCGACTAATTCAGCTATTGTCTGTTTGATTGTTTCCAGCATTGTTATACACGTCTTTTATCTTGTAGAAGAGATACTGTATGTTGTAAGGCATCTCTTCAACACTTCGTGTTTTCTTTATCTCTACATCGTAGAACCATTGAAGAGCTTCTATACTCTCAGAAAGCTGTTCCAGCGTAGGAATAGTGATCGACTCACCGCCTGCATATTTGCAAAGAAGTATCAACTTCTCATGACCGATTATAGAGAACAGTTCCGGTAACCATGCAAATTGAGGGACGTCATGTAACGGCCTCATCAATTCTAGCAGATAGTGAAAATCGAGCTCTTCAGAAACAGGTAACTTCATTATTCAGCAGTATCCTCGAAACTTGCAGGATCTACTTCCTTGTTGGAATCATTGAATGTGATCTGGAAGACCATTGCATTATCAGATCTTGCAAGACGATTGAATTCTAAATACGTGTAGTTAGCTGCGTTGAGTACTTCGATGACAACGCTCATCACATTGTTGAGATTGATCTTGTCATTGTAATATACCCAAACCTCGTCATCTTTGAATTGAACTCGGTCAACTCCGCAAGTGTCTTGACGCATATTGAGCATACCTTTCAGTTCAGAACAAGTATCTGCGATGAAAGATGACGATAGCGGAAGGACGTAGCTACCTTTGATAGCAGACTTCTTCACCTTGACAGATTCCGCTACAGGAGGAGCAGGCTCTTCATCTGTGTCATCAATAGATAGATTGCTGCCACCAGATTCTTCCTCTGACAACCTGTCGGCCAGATCATCGAGCTTACTCGGACCGCCTGCAGGAGCAGACGGAGAACTCAACGGCGTAGAACGACGAGGAAGCGAAGTAGGCGCAGTATCCTCTGTACCAGCATTCTCTTCATCTGGTGCAGGCTCCTCTACCTCTTCTTCAAGTAGATCCGGGTCTACATATTCTGGCTTGATATATTCATCATCAAGATACCTACGAAGCTGCTGTACAAGACCCTTGTTAGCTGGATCTCCTAGTGCAGCTTGTATCTTCGCCTTATTCTTGTGTGCTTTATAAAGTTTACAGCTGTATATTGCTTTCAACTTAGATCACCCCTCGTCAGATTCTTCACAATCAGCTCGGTACTCCTCTAACTGAGCATTTAGATCTTTAATGCTATTTGCGTAGAAGCTGACCATGTTCTTGTTAAAATTGTCGCCTTCTAGCGGAGTCATTGATATGGAGTATGGATAGTCAGCCCAACTCTCTGTGTTGTGCCATAACTGCCAAACATAGGGAACTGCCCATTTAGGTATCTTCGCAAGCAGTCTACGATCTCCCCAGAAGGATTTATTTACATCGAGCTTGTAAGAGTTGTAAACATCCATGAGAGTACCTAATGCCTCCCAAAGATAATCTCTTATCTGCTGCTGAAGTCTTTTATAGTTGGCCTGATAGTTGTTCTCATATGTTACAGTAGGGCTTATCTTGACACTGAATCGCTTGCGACTTCTGTTACCCCTCAGCTTCGGAGGACCTTCTACTAACCAATCCGGATACTGCAGATAAACATATATGTGACCTGAATACTCGTCCCAACATTCAGTTGATATTGTTACTTCAATATCAGGTATCTTCTTCCTCGCATATCTCTGTATCCAAGGAAGTAACTTATCATTCAGCTCAGATATCATCTCATTGATATCTGATTCCGGAAAAGCATCAGATTCTGACTCAGATACGCATGTGACTTCATCACATAACCAACCTTGACTGTCCCAACTATCATATACTGTACCGTCTATAACAGCGACTGCGTGTTGTGTAAGTGATTTAGGATTCTTCGGATTCACACAATGGACTACGTACGTACCAACGGAGTATTCCTCTGCAAACTCAGCTACTGTAGGCATACTAGTGAATCCAAGAACCTTATACCTTACTTGCCACTCGTATCCGTACTGTTTAAGCAGTCTATGCATGACACGGTCGTCTTGATAAGTTGTACCCATACGACTTGCGATACGCCTGGAATCAAGTGCTACTTGTTCATAAGGCCTACCATATGCAAGTGATATTGATCTACGTGTGCAATCAGGGTGATTCTTGCCGTTGGCATTAGCATTATAGTATTTCAAGTCTGAAAATACTTCAACCATCAGCTATCACTCCTATTCATGTATATATAAGGCTTTTCAGGATCATCTTCTTGGATGATGTATGCAAAGTAAACTGAAAATGGTAGCGGAGATATAGTAGTTACGAACTTGAGCCTGTAGATGTGCAGACCTGGATCCATCGACAGTATATCCTTATCAATGCGAAACCAGGGCTTGCAAGCATCCTGAGACATATGTCCTGTGTATTCCACGTCTACGAAGGACTTATTCTCCATACATTGAAGTCCACATACTTCTGCAGACTGCGTTATCTCAGGGAATACATGGATCCAGATATGCTCTTCAACAGTCTTACTGTTCCACACCGGAGTGTGCATCGGGAGTTCGTTGAAAGCACACGATTCAACTTTGCATACAGGTAACTGTATCATTACTCAGACCACCTGATAATATAATTCTGGTCAGGTACAGCGGCGATGTTGTTAGCGATCACTTCATACCCAGCATCTTCCAGCTTTGTCTTTGCAGCGTCACTGATGGGCTTGTTGTATCCTGCCTGGTATGCACCTGTGTTAGCAGCAGTATTGATTACGCTTGCAATGATCATCATTTCGTGTTCGAGATCTGCAGATGCTGCTACAGCTGCTACTTCTGACGCATTATGCAGTAACGTCATGTCGTTTGGGGAAATCAGTGCCATAGTTTTCACCTCAGCGATAGTGTTATACGAAAGTATAAAAGGTTGACAATGGTGTTTTGTCAACCTCACTACACTGATATGTATATTGTATATTAGATGTCATCAAGCTCAGGTTTGTTGTGAAGTGTCCAGATAGCTCCTAACATGTTCCACACAAACGCTCGATCATGTGGTTCATCAGTATCACCTCTGAGAAACTTAAGGTAATGTCTCACACCGCTGTCGATAAAACAATGGAGCGGAATGCCTTTCTCCCAGTTGTGCGGTGCATACTTGATTGCACCTTGCTCATAATGGATTGCCACTTCTAAGAAACCTGTGATTAGATCTCCATACGCCTTGAAGCAGAACTGCTCGATGGCCTTCTTCAGATGATTGTCATCTTTTGTATGAAGGAAGTTGTCGATTGCAACAAGTATGTCATCTTGGACGATACTTCCTACTACTGCAAGTGGTAGCAGATCGCACCGACCCTTACCTTGCTGAATGTCTCGAACAGCTCCAGTCTCGAACTCGCGTCTTGCACCGCTATCCTTCAATGGGCCATTTCGGTTGCTGTCTGCAGGCAGGTCCGATGAATCAAGATTACCGTTAGTCGGTTGGTATCCGGTAGACTGCATCATATCACCTCAAATCAAAAAGCTTCTTGACACGCTTTGTATTCTTTGCATCGTATGGCTTGTCCTTAAGTATCTTCATGATACTGTACATAGATACAGCACATCTGACAGAATGAGATGCTTGGAGATCCTCTACAGTAACGTTGATGCTGTCGAGATATGCTTTCAGACGAGCCATGGCCATATCGTCCGCAGTATCGAGGAAACTCATGTTGGACTTAGTCTTACTTGTACGAGTTTTCTTGGATACAGAGATTACGCCAAACTCAGGGATAAGGACCTTTCCGTATGCACCCATGAGTCTATGTGAAACACTATCTGCAGAGTAGCACGGGAACTTGGAGAGTGCATCAAGTGCTGTCATACCGAACAAGTGAGTACGTACATTTGGGTTTGATGACTCCCGGATAACGTCATACACGTTCTGTAGATATTTGTTTTTGGTCTTCTGTGCAGAATCGTTCGCAGGTGAGATACCTACATATGTAAGCGGCTTGCCGTTCTTGTCTTTCCAGGACAGCATCTTCTCGAGAACACTGAATGATTCTCCGAAATGAAATACAGGAATCAGCTTCTCAGGGGACTTCAGCTTCTCATACATGTACTCGAAATTCTCCCAAGATTTTGCAGCAGACTCGACATAATCCTCTGGAGATTTCGGCTTGTTGAACTCACCGGGAATTGTATCAAGCTGTGCAACAGCTGAAATGTGTTCATCGATAGAGTTGACGAAGTTGATGTAATCTTCTAAGTCAACCTTGCCCTTACCAGTATGCTCAGAATATGCACCACTGTCGATAAACAAGCTCTTTACGACTCCGTTGGCCTTATGCTTCAACATAGTGTCAACGGAAGATCTATCTAGCTGAGAAACTAGAACATCGATGGGCTCAAATCCAGGCATCGCCTTCAAGAGGTTGGCCATCTCATAAGTGAGTCCACCAGAAAAATAATATACCATAGTTACTCCTCCTGAGTACTATAACGATTTATTATCAGATTATCAGCTGAGACGTTATGTATATCTCCGTCTTTATAGCCGATTTTTCTGATAGGAACAAGTTCTCCGTCTGTAAGATAGCACATGGCTACCAGCTGTGCAACATAGAAGTTCTTGCGTTTGCCATGTGTGTTATGCAAATGTACAAGCGGTTTGCTGAAAGTAGAGATAGGTTTGAGTATCTTTGTCTTGCGGTACCAAATCTCAACATCTCGAACAGCGCCATCCCGACGTTTAACATTGCGAACCACACAGTCTCTTCCGTTGCTTCGTATAACGCCTTGTCGAGTAATCTGATATACTCCAGAATATCCTGGAATGTTTCTGAAATCTAAATCATCCATAACTACGCTCCATACTTGCACTCAAACAAGAATCTTGCTACTACCGCATGAGCTGCTACTCTACCTTGACCTAGCTTCTTAAGGCACTCCATACCAGCCCATCGAACATGCGGATTATCAGAAACATGAATGAGATATCTTAATATAAGGTCTGTAGGTGCTTCTGAATTATCATCATAATGGCCTAACTTCCACATCAAGCTTGATATATTATCTTTGAATGACAAGATATCTGATAAGGAGCGGAAGTAATCTATCTGAGATGATGACAGATTCAAGACAGTGTTTACATCTCCGAAAGTACGAACACACTTCCAAAGGTCTGTGTTCTCGAGCGGATGAAACTTAGTGAAATCTACAGCAGTTGCAAATGCTTCTAGGTCACTATCTGTCGGAGGCCCTAAAGGTACAACTACACATCGACTGATGATAGTATCAGGTATGTTATTTGTATTGATACAAGTAACAACGATGTATACATGTTGCATAGGCTCTTCTAGAAATTTGAGTATCGAGTATGCAGCTGCATTGACTCCTTGATCTAGATTCTCTATACATAGAACAATAGGCGTATCGATGTTATAGCAGGCCTGCATACATTCTTTGATAGATTTGACAGAGGGACTTACTGTCTGAAAATCCTCTATGCCTAGCATCTCAGCATATCTTTGGGCAAGATATGATTTGCCGCTACCCTGCATACCTGATACTAATACACTGTGGCGATCCGCAGATGCCAGTGTCTGTAGTTGATCAATAGCAGATGATTGACACTTAAAATCCATCAGACATCACCTCCGTTGATGGTACAGGTGAGAACCTCAGCAGGCCAAATAGATACAAGACGCTATTAGATGCGTCATATGACGAAAATGTCCTCAGCTTCTCCAGTTCATCAAACGTGTGCATAAACATATAATATACGTCTGCACGTGTCCAGCCTTTTACATATTGACGAAGCTCCGACTGAGTGAATTTGTTATCCATCAACTTATCCAGCTCAACCATAGTAGCCAAGATAGTATAGAGTATCTTGTCGTACTCATCAGGATAAGTTTCAAGCATAGCAACTAGAAATGCGAAGTCCCTTGCAGCTACACCTTGCTTTATCTGAGCATCACTAGATGTGTTTGAATATCCTAGCAGCTTCTTGAGTGATTCATCGGAATACTGCACCATCTCTGACTCCTTTACTGATGAAAGGGCTGCACAGATATTCTTCGCATGACCGTAGTTCTTAGCAATACTCACTGCAAGATTGATGTAGCGATCGGATAGTTTAGGATAATCTGAACGAAGATACTTTGCAATGAATTGAGGACTCACCGCGTCTATAGAAACTGTATACTCTCCCAGATACTTGCTTAGTTTGTTTGCGTGCTTCTGTTGCTCGTACACACATACAATAGTACCTATGATCTTGGCAGAGTTTATCTTGCTGAGAGTCTCCTTGTTTAACGAGGATATGAACTCTTCATCATACCGTACTACATACAGTGTAGGTTCGAGTGGAATCATTCGCTTGACCCTCATCATGTTGAGAACTCCATGCACAGATTCTGCTTCGATGCATCTACCGTCGTAGTGATTTTTGAGTATATCTAAGTACTTAGATTTTACTCCGTATTCACATCCTACCATAGCATAGAATTTGAGTGGATTACCAGTCAGTATCTGCTGACCAGCTTCTTGTATTGATATCATTAGTTTTCTCCAAACATAACTCGGAAAGCTGTCAGCGAAGTTACACCTACTGGTTTTCCGTTGAAATCAAAATGAAGCACAACTGGCCTCAAATCATTCTTCCTCTGCTCTGATAGCAGATACTTGAATATATCAAGATGGTCAAATATGATGTTCTTCCTGTGCTTGATTCCGTGGTCTTTGATAACTTTGAGTCCAGGATACTCAAATCTAGTATATGGATAGAGTACCCAAGTATGGTCAGCAGATTGAGATCCGTCATCTACAAACAGTACTGGCACCTTGAACTTGGATACTGCTTCATCACATATCTTGTCCCAGAAATCATACATGAAAGATATCTTCTGACCTCGTTCTGTATGAGTTTTACATTCACCCAGCCATTGATCTGAACGGATATCTCCCGGATGACAGTCTCTGGCACCGCTGCCTGAAACAACTTCCCATCCAAGATAATCAGCTATCATATTCTCTTGTAAGGAACTATAATGTTTCGTAGGCTTCGCCATTGTCATCACCTTCATCGTCTTGATCTGTGCGTCCTTCGATATCATTGATGATATATGTTCGAAGCTTCTCGTAGTAATCTGTATGATTCTGCAGGTACTCAAATACCTTGGCCATACCGTTCAGCTTCACAGCCTTGCCGGTTTCATCTTCCAGTATCTCGCCTGTTGTAGGATCGCACAATGTAAACCATGCACCACCTTTACGGATTAGACCGTATCGCTTAGTGGCGAGCTGTGCAAAGTCCATATCAGCACGAATACCTGACTGGCACATCAGATAGTACGAACCGTTCTTCCTGTCCCAGGGTGCAGATTTCTGCTTGATAAGTTTCGCGTTGACGATGTAACCAGCAGGATTCTCTGTACTCTTAGGTAATTCGTTACCAAGGAAATCGACAGGTTGACCAATCTGGAACAGAATTCTCAGCGAAGAGTAGAATTTCGGTGCATTACCACCAGGTGTTTTTACAACATAAGGATTGTCCATATTATCGCGTGTCTGATTGATGAACAACAATGTTGTATCATATCGAGTAAGCATCGGGACAATCTTTCTGCAGAATACAGACAAGATACCTGCAAGTGCTGCAACAGTACGCTCACCGATTTTCTTCTCCAATTCAGCACGAGGTACTAATGAAGGAAGCGAGTCAAGTACAATAAGGCCTACTTCGCCTGTCTGCACAAGATCTTGGATGGTCTGTAAAACGTCCTCCGCAACTACATCAGGCGGTTGCATTATGTCGATTACAGAATCATCAATTCCGAGTGTCGATGCCCATGCACCGTCAAAACCGTGTTCCAGGTCAATGTATAGTACCTTCTTAGGACCTGACTGAAGTAGATCATCCAGCTCCATCGCAGCAGCTTTACTGGTCTTAGCAGATTCTTGCAGCTTCTGTATGTTGTCAACATGTTCCTTTGCGAAGATAGTTACTGCATTCTTACAGATGTCAATGGCGGTAGTACTCTTGCCACCACCCGGATCTCCGAAGAATTCAGTAATTCGGCTTCTTGGAATACCTCCATATGTACACCAATTCATCAACGGAGATGAGAATGGAATCTTAGGGCCTCTTGCAGCCTTAGCACCTTGCATAAGACCTTCGTAGCCCCAGTCCTTTATCTTCTTTTTGATTATATCAGCATATGAACCCATAGATGGATCACCTCTGTAGATTTTAACGATTATTTGATGTATTGTTGTTTAGGCTTGTATTCAGGCAATTCTGTAGATGCCGGAGACTCTCCGATGGGGTTAGAAGATTCGGTACCTCTACGAGAATCCCAGATCTTTTTCGCTCCCATGATAAGCTCTCTGGAATAAGAGATCTCTCTATCTACGCGCTCGATGATAACTCCAAACGCATACTTGAGAAGCTCGTCGTCTAGGATAGCAGTAGCAGCCTCTTCTCTACGCTTTGTTTCAGAAGATTGATCGCTCTCCTTGGCTATCTTAGCAAACTTCTTCTTGATAGCGATCTTCATTGTTTCCTGATGAACCTTCAGCTTACCAATCGTCTCAGAAGCTGTGAATACTTCAAGAGGAATTTCTGTCAGTATCACTTCAAGCTCTTCATCGGAGATAGGGCGTCTTTCAGACTTCATGCGATCATACAGCTTTCGCTGCTTGACGAAATACTGAGCGAAGTTCTCTTGATAGTAATCCGTACACCAATTAGATACAGAATCAAGATCTTCCTGATTCTCTAAGTAGGCCTTCGATAAATCTATCATAGATATCACCCCTTCTTAGACGGAACACTGCATAGGTATGTAAGTGCAACCTCTTGTAGATACTGAGTTGTTTTTAGCTCCTGATTGAGCTTGACCAGTCTATGTGCAAGCTTCAAACAGATGGTGGAATGAGCCATACCATACTTTGCAATCTTTTCGCTGTAATGCGCCGGAATCATCGTGGCATTGATTTCCTGCAGGAAGATATACTTCACAATGTTGATAACAAACGCATGGAAACCTTCAAACCACTTTGTGAAGTTAACACCCGAGTTGTATACATCATTTATGATACGTGCGATAGCGACGTTATCGTGCTTCGCGTATGCAGACAGCAATGCAAAGTAGTCGTCATACTCAGGGAGATTGAGGGACTTCATAAGATTCTCAGAGGTGATATCAGTACTGTATGAAAGTGCCTTATCGAGCAAGGTGATTGCATCACGCATACCACCATTAGCAAGTTTAGCAATGAAGTTAACAGCATCATCTGTGTATGTGATGTTCCTGCCTTCTTCGTTCTCGCGCTTGATGATAGTAACAAGACGATTGAATATTCCCTGTAAACTGATCTTAGACAGCTGGAATGTTTGCACACGTGACAAGATTGTCGCAGGTATCTTCTCTGGATTTGTAGTACACAAGAGAAATACCGACCGAGCCGGGCCTTCCTCTAATGTCTTCAGAAGCGATTGCCAAGCAGCTGAAGAAAATGCGTGCACCTCATCGCAGATGAATACTTTGTATTTACAGCCGATGGGGTACTGCTTAGACTGCTGTACGATATCTCTTACTGTATCAATACCGTTGTGAGATGCAGCATCAATCTCAATTGGATCTCCCTGGCCTTTGTTTATCATGTTGGCCAGTATGCGTGCTAAGGTCGTCTTTCCTACGCCGGCAGGACCGACTAAAAGGAAATTTCTGATCCGCAGAGGATCTTCATTACACATAGATTTCAGGATATCAACTATCAGCGTTTGCTCAGTCATATCCTCAAAAGTAGAAGGACGATACTTAGATGCTAGATTAGTTATGGTTGCACTCATCTATCCCCACTCCTTACATTTCTTAGAATATTCACATCTGGAACACCAGACGTCACCAGTAGGCAATCTCTTAGGTGGAAGATTAGCTTCAACCATATCTTGTACATACTGGAACTCCCGCATTACAGCGTCCATATCTGATAACGAAATCTGCTTCTCATAGCACTTGAATTCCCCGTACTGTCTATCCTGATAGAGAACAAGTACGTTAGGAAGATTGAGAAGTGTAGCATAGCATCTTATCTGATCGATATGCTCGTCCTTAGGGTCTGTTAGATCCGTGAAACTGCTGTATTCTGACGTTTTTATCTCGAGAAGGTAAAGTTTACCCTTCCATCTGATAACGCCATCGCAGGCGAATCTCACAGGCGGATCGAGTATCTCAATTTGAGTCTCTAAACTGTCCTCAGATTTTGAAAGAGTGTACTTGTATGAAGGATTGAGTTCACGCAGATACTCTCCTACGTCGATCCAATCCTCCTTGAGCGCTTCTTTCAGATTGGTTTGAATTATTCTATGACACGCTGTACCTATCTCGGCAGAGAAGTTGAGAACCTTATCAATAGATTTAGGCTGATCAGGATCTACCCCTCTCAGCCTAAACCATGATTTTCGACTACAACGAAAACTCGAAGGTGCGAAGGTTTGATGCTTAGGTTCTGCATTCTCTGCGCGGATCTTTTCATCTACAAACGCATCGTAGAATTCCAAGAATTCACAACTGTTTGCAGAATTGAATGTTGCAAGACGTGCAAGATTTGCAGGACGAAAAGCCATCAGTTCTCAACTCCACCTAACGCTGTAACCAGGTCGTCATTCCAGATAGTAACGCCGCCTACTTCGCCGTCGCTGTCAACAGTAGGTCTAAGCATTGTATGTTCACCATACTTGGAAAGGACGGATTTGATAGACTCTTTCTTGAGCTCGATGCGATACTCAATGCCTTCGCCGTTCTTGACTGCGAGCTTGATGTCACCGTTGTCATCATACAGTTTCAACTCTCCGTTGGATACCTCGAGCATGATAGAATCTTCGGAGTTGCTCGAAATCAGCGAGGACTGTGTCATGAACTTGTTGAGCTCTGTTGCATCGAACTCCACCGCAGCATCCAGATCTCTGCTCATGGGACTCATGATGATATCAGCCTTGTAGCTGCCGACGTCCGGATCAGATTCATACTGAGGAGTAAACTGTGAAGTATACTCATAGCTGTCAACGACAACATGGATGATGTAGCTGTCATCATATGCGATGAGCTTTGCACCCTCCGGGAGAGAGTTGAACAGATTGATGATGGTATCTGAAAGAAGGCAGGTCTTGTCGAGATTGCCCTTCATAGAGTGTGTAAAAATGCTGTTATCGAAGTCGCCGACGATAACATCGCCTGCTTCGCTCACCCATACCTTGGTGTATACCGGAAGCGAGAAAGACATACCGAGTGCATACATCTGATTCTCTTTGACGAACTTCCAATCCGCCTTTGAGATCGGAATAGCATTTGACTCGTCGGTGACGTGTTTAGGAGCCTGGAGGCTCGCTTCGACATCGGAAAGAATCTTTGGCAGAGTAAACTTCGACTTACCTGCGTAGAGAGTCAAGCCGTTCTCACCGAACTCAAGCGTTGTTGTAGCTGCTTCAAACGTAGATACAAGCTGCTTGAGCAGCAAGCTGTCAACGAAGATGGATACATTTGCGTCCTCGTCTCCCTGACCCTTGAGCTGAATCTCTGTGTAGATGAAAGCAGCTTCGAGGTTGATGGTAAGAGTACTCTTATTTGCCGATACCTGAGCAATGGTACTCTTTTGGAAGTACTTTGTGACGTTAGAGTTGATTACGCCTAACGACAAGCTGTCGATAAGAGGTTTTGTACCTGTGATGAATTTCATTTAGTTATTCTCCTTTGTATACTTTTGTACTTATGTGATCAATGAATTGCTCAATGGTTATGCTGTATCTATTCATGTAATCTTGAATAGCTTCTTCGTACTGGTCTGAAACTACTCCGTTGACACCTAGGGCAGCATCGCCTCTTGGCTTGTCACCGTTTTCATCCTTGAATACAGGAAGTTGATACTCCATCTCTGTAAGCATGTACTGAACCCACTTGACTTCATCCGGTGTTAGATTATCCATTGACGAAGGTTGAGGATATTTGCAAGGATACTCTAACCCATACCATCTGAGTGTAGTAGTTACATCACACTTACTTGGGAACGGGAGGAAATCTGCAGCGTCGATCATCATCTTACTGAGTATCTCGCCGCCCTCTTTCCACTTATCCATTGGAACTTCAGCGATTATCTCATCATGTACTGGTACAAGCAGCCGACCATGGATGTCGTTCCACTCCTCACTTTGAGTGAGTCGAAGTATAGCCAACTTCGTCATGTCGGCGGCGCTTCCTTGGATAACACCATTGAGACATTGACGTGTTGCGTCATTGATCTTAGGACGATTATTGATTACACGTATCTTATCATTATCGTGCAGTTCCTTTGTACGTTTAGCAATCTGACCGAAGTACTTGTAGCCCTTAAACTCCTTCAGAAGCTCTTCTTTGATTCTTGCAGGAATATCAGAAGTATTCTGTAGAGTAGAAGCATCAAGTGGATCTACATCTGGATTGACGTATCCAGGTAATGCAACAAACTCAAATTCAGGTAACTGCATATCCGGAAGATGTCTACGTCTACCAAGAATGGTTTCTGTGTAGCCATTTGCTGCAGCAGCCTTTTGTGTTGCTAGCATTATCTTACGAAGATTCGGGAAGGCGTTCAGCACGGAGTCATATATCTTCTGTGCGCCTTCAATCTTCTGCTCGTCGGTCATAGTTTTATCTTTGCCGTACAACTGCTCAGCGATTGACGGAACTGAACGGCCATATGTAAGACCTAGTAAGATCGTCTTTGCTTCGTTTCTTCGAGCTTTACCATCTGGTTGATACTCACCAGTCTCGGGATGAAATTCAAGACATTTTTCATATGGAACATTGAAAGCCAGACTTGCTATACTTGCATATACGTCTCTGCCTTCTTGGAACGCTTTTATCATTTCAGGGTCTTGTGAAACATAAGCGGTTATGCGCGGCTCCTGGGCGCTGTAGTCGCTAGATAGCATAACATATCCGGGAGTAGCTCGGAACATATGGCGAATGTCAGTTGCGTGTGATGGAATATTCTGTAGATTCGGCTCAGCAGACGAGAATCGTCCGGTAGCTGCACCAATCTGTTTGAATTGTCCATGTATTCGTTGGTCAGGTGTTACCGCAGCAGGTAACTTATCTACAAATGTGCTGATAAGTACACCTAGGCTACGAACTCGAAGTATCTGATTTGTAACTGGGAGGTTCAACTCACCAAGTACGTCTTTACCAGTTCCTCCGCCGCCTCTGCCAGCTCCTCCACTCGGAAGTTTCATCATTGTATACAGTAGATACTTTACATGGGTAGTTGATTTCGGATTGAAATCCTTACCAGAAGAGAACGGACGTTTAGAAGTAGATGAATAGTCAGATGTTCTGATGATCTCTTGCACCAGCTCACTTAACTTATCCATCTCTGCATCATAGAGGCCTTTGTATCTTTGCTTCAAGGTGCGGGCGGTAGTATTGTCAATATACATACCTGTACGGTGCATCTGTTGGCAGACCTTAATCAATGGGAACTCGACGTTCCAGATCAGATTTGCAATGCTTTCAAGATGCCTCTTCTTACACTTCGGATTATCTGGTGTAACATATGGTAACTGCCATGTAAACAGCTCATATGTGATCTTAGCATCGTTTGCAGCATACAACTTTGCAACATCAGGTTTGCAATAGGGGAATAACTCAGGAGAGAAGAAATCACTAAACTTCTTTGGATCTCCCTTACCTCGCAAGAAGTACTTATTATAAAGACCTTTCAAGGTGTTGTCCTTTTCATCTTCTTTCAAGCATCTCCATGCAAGGATGACATCATAGTAACATGCATCGCAGAGGTCGACTTTCAGATCTTTGTTGATCATCGCCAAGTCGTAATCTGCGTTTGCGAATATCAGCTTACAGCCTTCGTCAGCAAGACGTTGAAACTCAGGAGTTACGTCTTCGTAGCTGAGCTGATCCGGATATGGATTCTCGAAGATAGGAACTCGATGCTTCATCGGTATATAACATTCAGGCATACCGGGAACAAACAAAGACGCACCTACAACATAGTCGTTTACTCTGTCGAGGCCTGTTGTCTCAGTATCTATTCCAGCATAGCCGAATTTAATACACGCTGTAACATAGTCATGTAATTCATCACGACTATGTATACAGATTGCCTTTGAGTCCTTGAAGTACTCTGTTACGTTCTTCGAGATCCTATTCAAGTCATCGCTGATAGATTTCGTCTTAGGTGCTTTCATCGGCTTCAAAGCAGCCTTACTCTTTGCAGCAACCTTGTTGATTTCATCTAATTGCGACATTGTGAATAGTCCCAAGGTTTCACCTCCATTATAAAACAAATAGCCGAATGCACAAAAGTATTGCACACTCGACTACTGTATTCTTATCTTAGAAGTCTACTTCGCCGTCGATGTCGTTGAAATCATCTGCATTGAGGCTCGGAGGAAGTACATCCTCAGTTGACCTCGGAGGAGCAGATACAGTAGGTGCAGGACGAGGTGTAACCTGATAGGTTGGCATATCTCCTGACGCTGACTGCGCTGACGGTGATGTATTGATGATATCGTAGAGCTTGGCCGAGGTGTAGTCCTTGCAGATGTTCTCGTAATACTTCGGAAACTCGACGTGGTTCTCTTCGAGAATCTGCGCATACGGATATGAACCGTTCTTGCCGATGGCCTGGATCTCATACGTTGTGTCTACGCTGTTCGCTACGCCGTGACGGGTGATACGGAAAACGTACTCTGTAGGATTTGGGAAGTTCTTGAACACGTCGTTGCGGAGCTGAGTCTCGAAACGGATACCTCTGTCCCAGAACTGGACCTCGCCGGCAGTGATGTTGAAAACGGGAATGAACAGTTTGGTCTGGACACGGATGCCCTTTGCGCAAGCGGGGCAACCCTTGCCAGTACACTGAACGTATCCGCTGTATTCGGACGACTTGATATAATGGACGTCTCCGACCATCACGTCGTCTTCGCTCGGGTACAGGAATACTACGTCAGCGTAATCGCCGTCGTTGCGAAGAAGGAACAGTCCGCCAAATTTCTCTTCGTTGTAATCTTTTAGTGACTTGAAAGCCATGAATTGATCTTCCTTTCTCTTTTGATATGTAATATAACGATTTTTGAACTATACGAGTGACCAAGTGGCGAATGAATCAGCAGTCTCTCGCAACTTGAGCTCTCGTACTTGTATGTTAGCTAAGTCATGAGCATTGAGCTCACGCTGTATTCTCAAGGCGAAGTATTCTGCGAGGGTCTCCGCGGATATCTTGAAATCATATCGCTTGACGGGAACACCTACCTTCTCCATCGCAGCAGCTACTTCTACTTCTCCAGCAGACTCTACAATGGTATATACAGAACCATTTGGTGTGACTGCTCTGCCATTATAGATGAAACAGTTATTCGGCAACACACTGTCCATGATCTGTTTGCAGATTCTGAAATCGAGAACAAAGTCCTCTACATCAGATCGATTTTCAAAAGTAGCTTCAATCTTGTAGAAATGTGCGTTGAGTTCATAGTCTCTGTTACTCTTGTCCTTCGGCATAAGATACGCACACTCAAATTCACTTCGCTGTACTACTCTAGTATTAGGCACTTACTCACCTCTCTTCTATCTACAATAACGATTCACAAAATATCCGCCTCAACGAATTGAGGCGGTACTTGACGATGTATGTAAATTAGTCTCCGTAGTACAACGGAGCAAAAGGAGCAAGGGCAACCTTGAGTTCCTCAACGATTTCAGCAGAACGCTTCTTGTTGACGCGCTGTCCCGGAATGTATCCATCGCCGAGCAACTTAGACACTACGGAGAGTGTTTCATCGCCCATGTCCTCGATGATCTTCCAGAAGTTTTCAGACGCGAGAACTTCGTCTGCGTCTTCTCCGCCGTCAATGGTGTCGAATACGCTGAGCTCTTCGCCTTCGCCAGTTACGATGTACGGGCTCGATGTGTTGTTGTACCAGCTGGTCTTAGCAGTCTGTCCCTTATAAGGGTCGATGCTCTTGCAGTAGATGCAATTGTAGCAGATACGATAGATGTATCCGGGCTTGAAGCGGTCCGGGTGAGATTTGAGGAAGGCGACATTCTTCATGAGGTACTGGATGACCTCCTCGACGCATTCTTCTTCGATGGCGGCGTCGGTTCTGAGCTTGTACCATGCAAGAGAGATCTGGTCGTAGAACTGAACATATAAAATCGCCACCTTATGATCCTCAGGAGCAGCCATCCACTCGTCATACGACAGCGGTTCTGTGTAGCCGATAAACTCCTCAAACATCTTAAGTGTGGCGCCGAAGGGTGATGTATAGTTCCTGTAAGACTGTTTCTTCTTGGAATTGATGCACTTTGTAGTGAAAGCGGATTCGGTATGTTTCATGATGAACTTCCTTTCTTGATACGTCCGATCTGTTGATACGTTTTGATATGTAGGAACGTCTGTTCCTTAACCTACACTTATATTATAGACGGATTGTCCAAAAAAGTCAATAGGTTTTGGAAAATTTTTCAAGAAATTTTGAGTTATTTATGAAACCATGATTTCATCATACCATTCTTGGATGTCGATGCCAATTTTCTTTAACTGCTCTCTCACCAGCCAGTTGAATTCTCCAGGCATCTCATAGTGTGCTTCGAGCTTGTCCCGCTCTTCCTTCATAGCGAAGTAGAATTCGCGCAGCCTCTTCTTACCAAATCCAAATCTTTCATGAAGAGTATACAGGATCATCGCGTCAATGTCGATTGCATACTTATCATTCATCTCGACAATCTGACGAGATATCTCTGCCTTCATAGCCTTGTCCTCTGCAGGAGTAAAGACGAACTTCGGAACCTTGGACTTGTAATTTGCTTTCATTTTGTTACCTCGATGCTTTCAAACATTTTACACAGCTTCGGAAATTGAATTGCAAGCCAATCAACTGCAGGCTCACAGTTGGCCCAATCGCAGCAATTATCTAGCCCGCTTTCAAACAACGCTGCATGGATGCACTCGTGTCGCACTACCTGTCGGATGTATCGTGAAAGATCACCCTTAGAGTTAGCTTTGTCGACATCAGTACAATCATCTATGACGATCGTCTTCGTAGAAGTGTCGCAGTAACCATCCATATCCTTGAGAAGAGGATACTTATCAGCTGTACTGAATATCAACTTATAAGTTACGCCAAGTATCTGGATACTGTCGTAGTCCTTTTTGCCCCACCTAGGTGCCTTCATAGATTCAGACATAACAGGTGTGGTACTTTCAACTGATGTGTTCATGTTTAGCTCCTTTCTGAGTACAGCTTTTCAAATGTAGCTCTGTCAATGCTGTTAACATCTTCATTATCAGGCATAGACATTGTCCATATGATAGCTATGTGCTTCAGCTGATTCTGCAGTTTCTTAGTAGCTCGGTGTCCGGCATCATCGCCATCCATACAGATGACATATTCTGAAACACCTAGCTCCTTGAGCTGCTGTATCTGCTGTGCATTACCGGTTCCTAGTAATGCAACTGCTGGATATCCGTATGTCCAGCACGTCAAGCAGTTTATAACCGACTCACAGATGATAACTGACTTACATCCTTGAGGTATCTGATCAATACCATAAACAGGTTTCTCTGCGTATTCAGGATAGTTGAAGAACTTTCCCTTGATTGACCTACGACAGAAGAATAGTGTTCGTCCTTGGCGGTCTCTTACAGGAAATGTGATGCAAGGAGTTGGTTTCTTCCTTCCAGGTGCAACCCAGTTAGCATCGTATCCCACATCAAACTTCTCAATTATCTCATCTGTGAGTTTACGCTCATACATGTATGGAACTATGAATCTATAAGATGCAAGTTCTTCCTCTGACACGTATTCTTTCTCAGGCTTAGACAGTGATGCAACATAATCAACTGCATACTTACTTTGCACAGATTTCATCATATCTACAGGTACAAGCGACTCGAAATCAGGTGATTCTTCGAACCCAGGTACATTTTCTTTCAGCCACTCAATGCCTGTTGATGAGATAGACCTTGACTTAAGTATCTCAGTTATTGCATCAGGAAGTGTGCTCGCATGACCGCATGTGAAACAGTGAACAAACCCTTCCGGATATCTTCTACCGTTTCTGTACTCTTCGTGTAGTAGAACACCGCAAGACGGTCTACGTTCATTACCGCTATTATGAAACGGGCAGTATATCTGGAAATAATTACCCGATTGTTTATTCAGCCGGATGTATCCAAACGACTGTAGCTTCTCAAGTATTTTGATTACTTCCATACCTTGCACCCCAAGCTACATGTGATTCTTCTCTTGCAAGCATATCACAACGCTCATTGTACTTGTTGCCTGCATGACCCTTGACCCACTTGAATGTAACATGGTGATATGTAATCAGATTCAATATCTGTTGCCAAAGGTCTTGATTCTTAACGTCACCAGACGTATTTGTCCAATGGTTCTTGACCCAATTGAACAACCAGTTCTTATTGATAGCATCTACTATATACTTTGAATCAGAATATAACGTAACACGACATTTACGTTTCAATGCAGACAGCCCACCTACTACAGCAGACAGCTCCATCCTATTGTTTGTTGTATCTTGTGATCTTCCTGTAAAGGATTTCTCACGACCCGACGCAGATATGCAGATTGCAGCCCAACCTCCCGGACCTGGATTACCAATGCAGGCTCCATCAGTGTATATCTTTACTTCAGGTAGATTTTCTATGTTTTCTATGACAGACACCTCACTTGCTGCTAGAATTCAACGTCGTCATCATCAATATCGTCTAAATCATCAAACCCGGATCCAGACACTGTAGATGAATTCGGCGTCAAGTTTGTTGTTATCTTGTAATCATCCATCTTAGGAGTGATAGCCTGACCTACAGGATCATTTTCATCTCCACCAGGCAAGTAATTCATGTTACCTGTGTTGACGTCCCAAGCATAAGAAAGTATAGGCTTCTGGTTGTTGGCCATACGAGCTTTCTCCATGCGGATATCTAACACATGTTTATCAAAAACCTGACGTAATGAAAAGACCTGTGTTGCAATTCGTGCAGGATGGTCACTTCCTTCAATGTTATACAGATTAGGGAACGGGTCACCCTTATCGTCTTTTGACTCTTTTGTTTCACGGTTGGCTTGGAGTGCTACAACAACAGCACAGCCAAACTGCTTACTGAGCTTGAACAGATCCAAGCACAGATTCTTGTATTTGACGTAATCTGTATCAGACCTCTTAGTATCTTCCATATATGAAAGACCGTCTATTATCAATTCTTTGATTCCGTGTTTCTGAACAAGAGTTCTAAGTGCAGGTACATTTACCTCTCCACCCGATACGTCTTTGTCCTCGAGGACAAATGCACTAGTATCTTGTTTAGCAAGATCTCTAAGATAGTTGACATAAGCAGCATCATAATTTCCTTGGAACAGCTGACTGTTCTGGAAATGCTCTCTCCAGGTGTCGAAACGAGTACCTAAGAATGCTGCTTGCATCTCTGGAGAATAGTAAAGGACAGGAAATCCGTTCTTCTGTGCGCTCTCCATCATCTTTACACAGACCCAAGATTTACCTGTATTGGTTCTCGCTACGATAAGAGCAAGTTCCTCAACAGTACTTAGTCCGCCGTACATGAGTTTGTCTATCTCAGCGAACCCTGTCGGAATACGAGATTGCTTACTGAATTCTACAACCATATCACTACGACGTTTAGCGTCTTTGATAAGATCAAGAGGTTGTGAAGTATCTAACTCCTGTGCTTTTTCACATTGAGATGATAAGTATGCCCAAGCATCTGTAACGTCTCCAGATCCGAGATCTTTCAACTTGTTGAATGTTTCAAGTAAAAGTATGTGCTGTTTGTTCTTCGCCATCTCTCGACGAAGGTACTGCAATGGTTCTGAAACAGAGACGAGTTCAATGCTTGGAAATTGCGACTGGAAAGTGAATACGTCTGGCACATCACCATATTCTAGGCGATGGTTGAGGATGAATTCAATCTGTGGTTTGAATACAGAATAGTATGACGGATCAAACCCACATAACTCATTGACATCTGAGATGGAGTCGCTTGTTAGAATTTTTGATATAACCTGGAGTTCAATAGACGATATCATTTAGCGCCCTCCCTCAGCTTCATCGTCAACCTTCGGAAGAAGTCGCTATTCTTACCTATGAGGCCACTCGTGACATCATTAGGAAGATTCTGTTTGTTTCGTATAGGCTTTGGAAGTATGATGATAGTAGTTTGTCCTGTACCCTCTCTTTCCTGAAGGATATTCAGAAGTGTCTGAGATTCAAAATCTCCAAAGTGGACATAATCCATACCAGAAATGATAAGTACCTTAGCAGACTTCGCCCATATACGCATGTACTCTAGAGAATCTGGTTCAGTCTTTATTGACCAACTCTTCTTGAGTTCTTCCATGTATAGAGAATATCTCAGATTGTATACACTACAATGTAGCCTACTACCTGACCAATTGTGGCATATCGCACAATATGTGAATAACTCTGCTGTTGTAACTGTGCTATCCTCAGCAGCAATTACTTTCAGCTTACCATCAGACTCAGTAAGAATTCGAGACATTGTAGATAACTTCTCTGGAGGAGCTTGGAACACTGAGCTTTTATCAGTTATTCCGTTACGCTCAAGCAGATAAGATGTTTCAACAAACTTAGGGCAAGAATTATCACATACTGCGTCTACGCAATGAGCTGCAAAGATGCAACTATGCATTTGATCTCAACCCCCTTATGATAGGATTTCGAGACTGCTTGTATGCTACGCGAGAACTCACACATTGTTTCGCCAACTCTATAGGATCTTTGAATCCTAAGTCAGCGTAGTGATCTTGCGTAGTGAATAATGTTAAGAATGGATCCAATCTACCGAAGATAGGATACTTATGTTGTATTCCTTTGACATCACGCTCAAGTAGATACCTCCTCACTACATACTCCTTGATAAATTCAGAAGTACGAGGTATTACAGCAGATTCAGGAATATCATCCCATATCTCAGCAACATTTCGCAGTTCGCCGTCAACTTCAATTGATGTATAGAAACTAACGATTTGACCTTCAATCAGTCGAGTTAGCTTGAATATGTGAGGATACTGTATGATGTTGTTCAACAGCTGTTCTCGAGTGTAGCCCTCTATAGGGAGAATAAGACCGATGTCTTCAGCAAAATCTATTCCGTCAATATGCTCATACATGCAAGCTGCTCGAGTCTTGATAAGATGATTCGGAAACAACCTGAGCAGATCATCATCTGTAAAATATGTTAGGTCAGTGGTTACAGATATCTCATTCTGACGAGTAGGCACACGAGGTAATGACTCATATATGACATATTGTTCTCCGTTCATCCAACCTGACATCCACACCTTATCCTTGTTGTACTGAGGTATAGTAGGTGGTTTGATATAGAGATCCTCTTTAGGAGTTGGAAGTACAGAGGGTTTATCTCTAACGGGTTCTTCAACTTTCTTTGTCACCGCAGCACGAGTTGCACTTACGGGGACTTCTTCAACTGGTTCAATGTCCCAAGTGATTTTCCTCTCGTCAAGAAACAGATCACCTAGTGATGACTTACACATAAACTCATCTACAGTATCTAAACTCAGCGGAGCATTAGGGTTCCAACTGAATGGCATAGCCTCTCCGTTGAGTATGATATATGATAATGTATTCATCACAGCAGTTACTTTAGATCTATATGAATACGTATTCTTGAAATGTGATGACACATAGGCGATTACATCAGAGTGCATAGTAGATAAAATTGCTTTGTGCCTAGGCGGGTACTTCAGTTTGTCTGGAATCTGAGTGAATTCTATATTCATATGACTTCACCTCCTGATGATGAATAATCTAGATGAAATTCTCGTATCACAGATGAATCAGATTGATAGTTCCGATACTTATCTAATTCAGATGGATTCAACTCGACACATTTCTGATACACCGCCGATTCATATGAATCATCCTCAGACTGATCAATTCTATTGAACCCATTACTCCATAAGATGTCCCAAAGTATTACAGCCTGTAATGTGATATCATCTGCGGAGATGTTAGAGCATATCTGATATATATCATATGGAACAGCATATGGTACAGACGCATCTTTCTCCTTCAGTGACTCACACCAGCTTGTAAACGTGTAGACAAATGATGACTGATTTCCGTCATGTATGCTTTTGCCATATGCTATTACAATGCTGATTATCCAAGAAGGTATCCTACGCACATTGTATCTGAACCCAGTATTCTTAGAATCAAAGAATCTACTTCGATACCATAGTCGAAGTATATCTACACACTCTTGAGCAGATTTACTCTCGTCACACCGAGTCTTGTTCAGCATATCGAAGTAGATAGAAACCAGTTTCTTCTTATTCTGCGACGACAACTTATCTGAAGTTTGACCCTCTGACGTTTGACTCACTACAGGTTGAGGTGTGATGAAATTCTGCAACTGCGAGATACTGGATTGGATATTAGATAGAACATCTTGTATGTCTGAATTATCTCTTTCAAATTCCTCTGTATCTTCAGCAGCGAGGATCTCCTCTTCTAAGAATGCTGATACAGTTCCTACAATACTCTCACAGACTGACGCAACGTGCTTCAATCTGTCACGAGTAGGTCCGTACATTCTTGGTCTGTTAGCAGCGATGTCTTGAACATATTTGAGCAGTTTCTTTGCATTCTGTTCTGCACCGTATATGTCCATAGTACACCACCTTTCTAAATCTCTTCATAGTATATGACGAATCGCACATAGCAAAAGTGAGGACGTTGGATTCATGAAGCACTCTCTTCCGGCAGGTTTCTCACGACAATGTTCCCGGGACATTCGGAATACCTTAAAATTGAAACCGTGTAAGACGACGAGTGAGGCGCCATCTCACCATGCTTCACAAATCCAACGTCCTCACTTCGCTGAATTCTGTCTATTGACTACATGTGTTATTATAAGCCCTACGAAGAATTTTGTCAAGGGGTAAATCAAAATTTCTCAAGAAAATTTTTGAAAAACCGCATGAAACAACGTCAATGCGTATCACTAGTAAAATCACACCAGGGCTTAATTTTACTTAATAATTTAATTATTTTATTTTTTGATATAATGTTTGTTATATATTATTTATTATATATATTTTATATTTATGTGGTCAACTTGGTGTTTTTCAGCCGAATTTGTACCATGTGTTACTGTTTTCAGCCGAATTTGTATACACAGATTTGAACGTTTTCAATCAAATTACTCATTTAACTTTCAACTGTAATCAATAAAGAGTCTGACAAATTCAACAAAAAACATCCAAAAAGGTATTGACAAATTTGTATGTATATCTTATAATAAAGCTGTTCGTCATAGAACTACATATCAATCATTTAGGAGGAATAACTATGAGCTCACCTGTAGCGCCAAAAGAATACTGGGAACATATGGAAGGGTATCCGCTAGGATATGAGGTATCCAACAAAGGACGTATTCGCATCAACTATGGAGATCGTGTATCTTATGTACAGTTGCACCAAACAACTGATGGATATCAAACTGTGTCAATTCTAGGTAAACAACCGCGTGTTCATACACTTGTAGCAACAGCGTTCATACCAAATCCTGAGAATAAGAAAGTCGTCAACCACATAGATGGTAACAAGTCCAACAACTGTGTCACCAACTTAGAGTGGTCTACTTATGCAGAAAATACACTTCATGGTTATCGAACTGGACAGTATACTGGTAAACAAGTTCTGTGCAAAGAACTTGATAAAGTATTCACAACATTACAGGCTGCAGAAGCTATACTGGGTATTCCGAGATACGCCATTGAAGCTGCTTGCAAGAGTGGGGACCATTGTTTTGGATATCATTTTGAATTCCTTGATAGCAGGTCCTATGTATATCCGTCTAAGGGGCTATTCATAAGTGCAGGAGAAGTTATAGAATATGGCAAAACTATGTCGTCTATTGATCAACTACGGAAGTTCTATCTTGATGGCGAAGAACCATCTGATATAGAAATATTGTGATACCACTTGACTTTTCACCCAGAATTTTATATAATTTTATTGTAGGAAGATGGATAATTTTCATTTGAATTTCATAAGAAAAATTTTATGATTCTGATGAAATCTATCAACTTTGGCGTTTTTGGCCAATTCTTCAAACTTTGGCGAAAACCAACAAATTGATGAATAATTGAATGGAAATCGTTATAGAATTAGGCGAAGTACTTTGTGTATTGTGAAGGAAAGACGTATATGGCGGATAACAAGTTATCAAAATCAGAACAAGTAAAACAACGAACACTTGAGATATATGACTCACTTCCACAAGATAAAGAACAGCGAATAAAGTGTTTAGATGCTCGGGATGAAATAGTTGAACTCAATTATGCGTTCTTTGGATATGTTGCTACACATACCTACATACATAATTCATCTGTTACATACGAGGATAAGTTTCAATCGGCTCTGATGCATTTTTGTGAATGCTGGTGGTGGTACAAGTGGAAAGGCGATGAGAATCATAAGGGATATCGTCAGGATCTATCATTCACAGTGTTTTTCAAACCTCGTGTAGGTGAGATGATTGAACGAGAGCTCAACGAAGTCAAGTATTCAGTAAGACGGTCGTTGTGTATGGAAGCAGGTGCACAGCTTGGCAAGCATTGGGGCAAAGTACGCTACGAAGATCTCAGTAAAGTAAATCTACCAGCTGATAAGTTAAACTCTCTCAAGGCCATATTCGGAACAGTGTACTGGGCAGATCTAGAAACGTCTGCATTGTTTATAGAAGCTCCAAAACAACACACAAGTATTCTTGATACAATGAATGACAATTACAATTCGCTCGAAGAATTGCTTATACATGAAATGGTTTCTCAAGAGTGTAGACTCACAGATGATAAGCTGTATGAGATGGCGGACATATACGGTCTAGACTTCTGGGAACTGAAACGACTATTACCAGGAGCAGAAAAGAAGCTCCGAACAGCATTACAACAACAGGTTGATTTCATCGAAGATTGATGTTTACATAAATATAGCCGGTGGTTTATCTTACCACCGGCTGTTTCTTTGTGTATGTTAGGCGACGAGCTTGTCTGCCATCTTGAGATACTTGGCGACGAGATCTGTCTCGGTAGGCTGTCCGACGCCGGGCAGCTTCTTCATGCGGTAGTTGAGGTCGAAGCTCTTCTCAACCTTCTTGTAATAATGCTGAGTGAAGTCTGTCAGAGCGTTCATGATCTGCCATGCAGTACCTCTGTAGTTCGCGAGGTTGTCGACAGCAAGGCACTGTGTGAACGTATCGCGGACAACTGACTGGTTCATGTTTGCTGCATTGTCGAGCATAGTTCCGTCGGAGCCTGTCATGTACGGGAACAGCTCGTCGAGGATGGTGTCGATCTCGGAGCGGGTAATCTTCATCTTGAGCATCTTTTCAGCTCTGCGATTCAGGCTGTCGATAGCGGTGCCGACAGACTCTTTGAGCTTGATGGCCATCGACTCGTTGACGCTGAAATCATCTATGATCGGGATTCTCAGCTTGTAGGCGCTGTTGCTGAGCGCAGCAGACAGTGTGTTCTGACATACAACACGTACCGGAGTGTTGAGGACTGTGATCTTACCGTCGGGTCGGAGATGGTCGTTGAGAACGACGAAGTAATGGTCTACATCGTCATCAATGACCTTGAATCCGCCGTTGATCTTGAAGCAGCCGAATACGGTTTCTCCGCGTCCTAGGCTGGCAGCGGTCTCAACATCGAGATCACTTCCGATCATTCTGTTGAAGGTGTTGAACGTATCGCGGTTCTGAACGATCTGAGGGTGGCCGTTGTTTACAACGCCGAGCACCTCGTTGTTGTCTTTGCGATAGATAGCATGGTAGCCGTAGATCTTATCGTGAAGATCTGTCTTCATAGGCTCTGCGCCTACTTCCCAGCCGAGGGAGGCACCGTTGATGATCTCTTCTGAAGTTTTGGGCGGTGCGTCATACTTTACGCCGAGTCCGTGCCACGGAGTCTCTCCTACGTACAGCATAGTGTCAATGTTTGCAGACATTTGTATTCCTCCTTGATATTGTAGATGACGTAGTCAGCAAGTTGTGTATCTACTGACCTTATCTCACTTTTGTTTAACGATTCAGGAATTTCAGGTTACGTGGTACATCTACAGCATATAGACCTGTATCATCAATTTCAGCACTGAACTTCGACATTACATCAAATTTTGAGATAGAAACAGATCCAGCATCTGGAAAATCAAACATGTGATCTTGAAGGACTTTCTCCATGATTGTACGAAGACCTCTTGCCCCAATCTTCTTTTTCATAGCGTAGTCTGCTATACAAGATAAGGCTGATGCTTCGAACTTGAGAGAGCAGTGATTCAACTCAAATAGCTTCTGGTACTGCTTGACGATTGAATTTTCCGGAACAGTCAGAATGTGAATGAGATCTTCTTCAGTCATCGGATTGAGCTGAGTTACAACAGGAAGACGTCCAAGTAATTCAGGCATCATGCCGAATTTCTGAAGTTCTGACGTGGTGATAGGCTTATTGTAGTTGATACCTTCAAAGGCACCTGCGCAGATGAAAAGTATGTTAGACGTATCCATCTTTATGTAGTCAGCTCCGTCAGGCCTTTTACGTCCTCCAGATGCTGGAACATTGACGGTAGATCCTTCAAGCATCTTCAGAAGAGCTTGCTGAACTCCTTCACCTGATACATCACGAGTGATAGATGCACTTTCAGCTTTACGACCTATCTTATCAATCTCATCAATGAATAAGATTCCGTGTTCGGCAGCATTCAGGTTGCCGTTTGCAGCTTGATACAATCTCAGCAAGCAGTTTTCTACATCTTCTCCGACGTATCCAGCCTGCGTGAGAGATGTTGCATCAGCAATAGCGATCGGAATGTTTAACTTACTTGCAAGCGTCTTTGCAAGCAGCGTCTTGCCGGTACCTGTAGGTCCAATCATCAAGATGTTTGATTTCTCAATACCAGCTGACGGATTGTTGCAGCGTATGCAATGATTGTAGACTGCGATGCTTAGAGCTTTCTTAGCGTCGTCTTGCCCGACGATACTTTTATCGAGCAGAGCCTTGATAGATTTAGGATTCAGAGTCAAACTTAACATCACCTCTTGAATAGTGTTCGATGAGCGATTTCTTAGCGGCAACAGCTACGTCGTCGGAGATCATGTTCTTATTCTGCATTTTTACGATGATAGAATACGAAGTAGCAAAGGTTCCATACACAGGAGCTTGCTTAGACTCTGTCGTGTTGCAGAGTTTAACTTCACCGATTGTATCAATCAGCTTGGCGATGATCTGGAAAGGATTCTCCTCAGAAGGTTCTGTAGAATCTGAGCCGATTGCGGATGCATCAGCGTCGGCAGTTGTCCCAAGCTTCTTAACAATAACAGGTGGTTCAATCCATCCTCCGGCAACTCGAACACGTGCAAGCATCTCGTCGTTCATCACATCGATGTCCTCGATATATTTCTTGAGATCAAATGCATCTTTGATATCAGGAAATAATCGCGAAATCGGAAAGTTGAAAGCACGAGCGATCTGATTCATGACATTTGAACGCATACCAGCGAGGTTCATCTCGTAGTCCTTGATAGAACTGTGAGACCGAGATGTGCAGGCCGCGAGCTGTCTGCGAGTCCAGCCGAGAGTAGATCTCAGACGCAAGATAGCGTCACCATATGCCTTGCGAACAGATAGCTCGAAATCAGATAACGGGTGTTGTTTTGGCATATACATTTCTCCTTACAGTAAAATAGTGTGTAGACAACTATGATTTGTCATCTACACACTAATTAACGATTTTACAATAACCGTCTTTTGCCTCGGCTAATGAACGATATTACTCGATAATGTCGATGTCAGAAGCAGCCTCAACGATATCAGCAAAGGAGTTACCGTCCTCCAGGAGATATATTGCTGTATCCTCAATGTCCTTGAATTTGATCTCGTACTCGGTGATGTATCTCAAGATGATATCAGGCGTAGATTCCTGAATGTAAGATGTAAGAGTTTCCAGGTCATATTTCTCAAGTGCTTCCTCAGGATTGACCATCTCGCCAGCAACAGAGATATCTTGTCCGTCTGTGACGCAAAGGTACAGCGTATCGTCTACAACTACGCTTCCATATAGGGACTTGTCTGCATCAATGCAGTCCCAGCTGTATCTGTCAAATTCAGCGGCCATCCACATATTACCTTTGTCTCCGTGAAGGGCGTCTTTCACGTTATCTTCTGTAACCTGGTAGAATACAGTTCCTACGGTCTGTGCAGCTGTGATCGTCTGTGACTCTTCAATAGATTGATGCTGACCCTCGTCTAGATACTCCGAAGCTGTATCGAAGATGTAGTCTGCTATCGCAGAAGCAAACTTAGCTTCGCTGTCTTCATGAACCTCCTTTGAGTAGCCGAGTGTCTGGTCAACTACGAGTGCATTGAGTGCAGTTAAACCAGATGTCTCATGAATCTCGAAGTCTATACCAGATACTGAGATGTTGCCAGTAGCATCATCGTATGTCACCTGATCTGCTCCGAACATCTGACGAAGTTTGTATACAACAATCTTTGATATAAGATATCCGAAATTAGTCATCATGTCCTCCTTAATTTACAGCATTACGAAGCTTTCCTCGCTTATCGCCAGTCAGCTTGCTGTATCTGAAATTGTTTCTTATGTATACCCAGAAGTAATGCCCCTTACTCGGCGCAGAATGCCATCTGCGATAAGTTAATACAGGTACATCATAATAGATATAGATATCACCAGGACCACCGTGCTCGCCTTTGAACTGCACGATAACGTCCCCGAATTTGGATTTCCTATCCTTCACATTGATAGTGTATCCCCATACGTTAGAGGATTTTACACGTACAATGTTTTGTGCTAGGTTACGCGTGTTGATTGCAGCCATGACTGGTGCAACTGGTATTTCTCCTCCAAGCTGTCGACCATGTGCTTTAATCAAACCCTCTACTACGCGTATCAGCGCGGTGCAAGAATGTATGGATTGATATGTACCCAGATAGTCAAGACGGAAGCTGCTAGCAGTGATAGACAGCGTCATCTTAGGGTCATCATCACAATGTACGTATTCACCGTCGGCTACTTCGTTGAACCCGAGTATCTTAGTTACATCTTGAATATCTCTATTCATTGATACAGAAGAAGATGTTATTGTATCCAGGTCTTTTGTCGATAACCATTTTGTTGCGGCCTGAACTGTCTTGAACGATGGATGCTCCCAAGACGGATAATTCCACACACCGTTTTCACGTATCCTGATATACCATTGAGAATCCGCGAGATCTTGCACGATTGAAATGTTTGCATGCACGTAGCAATCTATGTTATCTATTGTCATCTTATCGAATCGCAGGTAGCTCACCTAGTAATCACCTCCGTACAAATATATAAGGTGGCTGACGGCATATCAACCACCTAAGAACATCATTCATTATCAGCATCTGTGCTGCCTTCAGGCCACTGAAGTCGATGACCACAATTAGGACATTTGTCAATCTTGCCGATTGTATCCGGGTCAAATGATTTGATCTGGCAGTCAGGACATCTCCATCCTTTGGAATGTATAAGCGGAAACGGGATCAACGGATAGGACTTATCGGCATACTCTTCTTTGAGTTCACCAGATTCTGTATAGTAGAGTTGATACAGCTGCTTTTCAACTGCCAATCGACGTTCTTGCATATCTGCGGCGTGCTTATGATGAAGTGCATCTGTCAACATCATTGTGGAAAGCATAGGATTTTCTGAGAATCCCGGAAGTATGTCGTCCATATTGAGCTTGCCCTTCCTGTCGCTCTTATGACTCAGATAATATGAACACCTCATGATATCACCTCATGTAATTAGGGTCTAAGTGTTTCATTATGTCTGATTCAGCTTTCCGGATTTGGCCGCTGATAAGCTGTTGTGTGTGGTAAAACGACTTTGATGATACTTCTGAGTATTCCTCTACTGATTTACGCAGCTTCCGGATAGTGATGATAGCTGCTACAAGCAGTATGATAGCTGTTATCAGGAGTATCAGCTCAAGTACAAGTCCGATTACAAGAAAGATGTTGTTATTCACCATCTGCTAAATACCTCCAAGTATGGTGTTCCGTCTTCGGAGTAGTTCCAGTTGTAATGTTTCCAGGTTCGTTCTGCAATAGCTGACTGCTCCGCAGAAGTTGCTTTAACATATTTGTTGCATAATTCACCTGTAGGGCAATCTCTACGCCTTCCTGTGCAGAGAATGTAATCACAAGCGTTATGTGATTTTGGAGATGCGTGGTATAGACAATCTCGTCTCTTACACATCTTACAGCGTTGCTTGCCCTTACTGGTCAACTATACTAGACCTCCGTGTACCTTTATAGACAGCAAGAGATGTTTCTTTGACAAACTTGCTGTGATCTGTGAATGCCTGTGTCATTGCACGAAGCATTCTCATGAACGCTTTTCTCAGAGAGCGACGCTTTCTTTTGCGAGGGGTCGGCATGACGTAATCTCGCGAGATGTTCTGCAGGAAGAGTCCAGCAGACTGTAACTGCTCCTCCGACACATTCTCCAAGCGTACTCTCGGCAGGTTGTGGTCATCAAATGTGACCGCGATTCTGGATGTTGAATTTCTGGGTTTTACATTGTAGCTTCTCATAAGTTCCTCCCAACAGCATGAATTTGGTTTCTGTTTACATTTGTTGATTGTTTTTGATGTGTTGCTGTTGTATTGAGTTTAACGATTCTACTAGTGACATATCTACGTCATCTGGTTCAATGCGATTAGAAGCTCTTAACTCTACACCTTCATCAGGCATCTCATAGACCCAGTAGCCTATCTGTATTATCTCATTCATAGTTAAAGTATCCAGGTCCTACTACATACTCTTCGAAGCACATACCTGACTCATGTAATTCAGCAGCCACGTGCTCTCCTACATATCTGTAATGCCAGGGTTCATACCCAACTCCAGTTTGACTACTCTTGCCCTCTGGATATCTGAGAATGAACCCGTATTCCCACGAATGTGCTATCAACCATTGTTGTGTATCTGTATCCTCTTGGTAGGTTTCGAGGTTTTGGTTGTCGATATCAACTATATCAACTGCAAGACCTGTATGATGCTCAGAGTATCCTGGAGGTGAAACAGATTTCGCAGCTTCTTGTTTCGCCTTGCTCTCGGAGTAGTTGTATACGCGCATCAGCTCTGAGACCTTATCATCAAACAATTCTGCCTGTTCATCCACAGATCTATAAGCTGAGCAAACTACCGGTGTGTTACCTGCAGCTATGCAATCATCTAATAACTTCTGTAATGCATCGTAGCATTCTGATGATACTTGTAGACCGTTTTCTAGTTTCACGAGGTTGACAGTGTAATCATGTGGTAACTTACTTTCTCTGTTAACAAGTAGGAGATCATACTGCAGAAGCTCTTGTTCTGTTGGATACTCTGTGGTGGCCTTTGACATTGTAGCAGTATCAGTTGCATGCGTAGGTTCTGCAGGTTGGTCATAGATCTCTGCTTTAATCATGAAGCCTAACAGTATTGCTACAACACAAAACATCAGTATAACAAAACCTATCTCAGTAACTCGAGATCTCAGTCTCGGCTTACAGTGTTTACCATTCATGATATTCACCTCATCATAAATATAGTATAGTGCAAACAGGATGCTTACACTATACTATTAACGAAGGTTGTATCAGATGGTAGGGCGTGTAAGATAGTACGAATGCATCTTCTCATACGCATGAGCAAACATGAATACATCTGCGTCATGGTACTGACGTGCAACTATCTGCATACCTACAGGAAGTCCGTCAATGAACCCGATCGGAATAGATGCTGCAGGATATCCGACGAAGTTGATCGGGAACGTCATTGCAAATGATATGAAATCTGTATCTTTGCTTAACTCGGTTCCTGCAATCTTTCGGATTGCCTCAGGAGTCTGCTCTGAATTCTTAAGAGGCATACATCCTGATACTGGAGAGATGATGATATCTGCATCTTTGAACGCATTCTCAAATGTGTCTAAGACATCAGTGCGGATTTCGTTGAACTCTCGAATATCGAAGATATCTGTCTCAAGAGTCTTATGATACCAATAGATGAATTCAGGAGTGAGTTCATCGCTATGGTCGCCTATCAGATCTAACCCATTGCGTTTCCACTCTTGGATATCTAATGTAGTATCTAATGAAATAGATCTACACCAGCATCTAGCAAGTTCATCCAACGAGTGCTGGAAGTGGATGTCGTCATTCAGCACGATTGCACCGGCATGTCGGAACTCTTTCGCAGCCGACTCTACCAGGGAAGCGATCCTTGGATCAACTGGAAAGATTCCAAAATCAGGTGTGAAAACAACTTTCCTTCCTCGTATAGGATTACTCATCTTTAATCTAGCGGTGTGCTTGAATGGTAAGCTGATCGGATCACGCGGGTCATACTGATTCATAGCATCGAAGAGGATTGCACTATCCTCAACCGTCTTAGTAATGCTGCCGTTGAAGCAATACGGATGTGTAGCAGTCCAACCGTCTGGTCTGCATACGCTCGGAACAGATCCTAAGCCTGCCTTGAAGCCAAAACAGTTACACCAAGCTGCAGGTATGCGAATGGATCCACCGGCATCTCCGCCCTCTCCTAGAGGAATCATTCCGCTTGCAACAGCTGCTGCAGTACCTCCGGAAGATCCACCGGAATTGTATTCCAAGTTGTAAGGATTGTGCGTAGGTCCGTACATTGTGTTATCACAAGTACCTTTGAATCCAAACGGAGGGGCATTGGTCTTACCGATAGCAATCGCTCCTAACTTCTTCGCAGCAGAGTAGAACCTGGAGTTGCAGGTGTCAATCGCCTTGAGAGCAGGTACTCCTCCATGAGTGTTTGACCAGCCTTTCTTTGAGTTGAGAAAGTCTTTCAAGCCTACAGGTACACCTGCAAACGGTCCGCCGTATTCGCCTTTTAGAATTCTCAATTCAAGCTTCTCAGCTTCTTTGATTGCTTCATCGACTTTAGTGTAAGTGAAAGCATTTACCTTTGGATTCAGTGTATCAATACGCTGTGCGAAGTATCTGATAACTTCAACCGGCGAGACCTCGCCTTTGTTGACGAGGTCCCCGATTTGCACAGCTGATAAGGTCTCAAGCTGCATTAGTTGTCTCCTTGGAAGCATATTTCTTCAGATACTCTGAGCCGACGTTTTCGTCTTTCCACTTCTTGGAAACATGATAGCCAAGGGGAGAGAAGACGATCTCAATAACAAGCTCAAGAAGCATTCCGAAGAATGAACACCCGATCACCTGAGGGATACTCCATCCAAAGAACATGTAAGATACGAAGAATGCAAACACGATGTTGTCTACAAATTGGCCAGCCGCAGTAGACAGATAGCTACGAATCGCAAATCCTTTGAATGTTCCATTGTCTGCTTTCTTGCCAATCAGCTTGTTGACGATAGAGTTTGTAAGTCCACCTAAGAAGAGTGCGATAGTAGAACCTACAACAATGTACCAAGTTGATGAAAATGTTCCGTCAAGGGCTGTGTTTACAGCGTCGCCGGTACCTTCCGGTGCAGAGAAAACAGATGCCCAGATACCAGGAACTTTGACAATGAGTGCAAACAGCAGAGAGGTAACCAGCGCAATGACCGTTGCCGTAGTGTTGAGAATCGTCGCAGCACGCGATCCAAATCTCTTGCAGACGCAATCCATGCAGAGGAAAGCGATCCAGGAGAAGAAGATACCAGCTGTAACCGCGAGGTACTGCGTATTAAAAATAGACTTGTTGGCGAGGAGATTCATACATACGCAAGATAAGATGAATATCGTCGTGACAAGCCCTGGTATTGATCTGAGTGTTTCTTTGATTTCGGTTGTTAATTTTCTCATGATTGAATTACTCCTTTATTTTTGATTTGTTGTATGCGGAGGCTGTCAGAAGATTACAAAACTCCGCGTGGCCTATGATGTTTACATCAGATAAGGATCTTCTTCATTCTACTCATCTCCTCTCCATCAGACGAACGCTACTTCATTTTGTATGATGAAGTAATGTGCTTGACATCTGAACGAGAAGTTACCGATTGAAGGATACAGAGATACTACTCCATCTTCATGTTCCAACAGTTGCCAGCCTTCATTACCTAGAGGAGTTACTACTTCCTCACCGCAACCGCACGGGCAAAGATGAAACGCAACTTCACATTCTTTGCATATGTATAAAACGCCCTCCTCAAGTTGATTAGGGCGTCTTTTGACGTATTCAACTCTCATCTTCATATGACATCACCTGGATAGTTATACAAGGTGAAAGTTATGTTATGATCTTCACCTCAGGTATCGCACTTACAATAACGAATTTATCACGTTTATATGTGAACCACCAGTCCATATGATGACGTTGCAGTGTTTTCTCTTGCTGTGTAATGGGACCACCCTCACCGTCAACCAACATGTATGTGATTACATGAATACGTGCAAGCTGGCAGCTGCTGATCTCGTTGAAGCTTTCAGCATCAATTGTGATGGAGAGGCCTCTACATCTTTCCGATGATGAACGATATTCGTCCCAGTGTTTACCGTGCATAGACTTGATAGCGTCGCAGAATTCATCTTCGTAGTATGCCATGTCGGTCAGTTTGTATAGCTCTGACCAGTTAGAATACTTGATGCACTCTTCAAATGCGGTGAGAAATCTTGCGAATTCTTCAGATATTTCTCCTGTAGGGAGTACCAACGACGGCATAGTTGTTGTGCATAATGCAGAATAATGTGTTGACATATCATCCGTCCTTTCTGATATTTTTCTCCAGTTCGTTGAGTTCTTTCACCCAGATAGCTCGTTTTGAAACAAGCTGTTGAATCTCTGAATCATCAACATCGACGCCAAGGTTATTTGATTTCTCATGAATAAGATCATCTAGCGCAGCAATGAGGTCACGCATGATGCTTTGAGCATCTCGAAAGAGTTCGCTCAATTCATCCTCGCACATCTGCATAGCCTGCTCTACAGTATTACATTTCGTACTATCGTAGATTGAAATAGCTTCGCCAGGTGTAACAGATACTTCGATATCTGTTACCTTATGCGAATACGACACTATACGAAATCCTATCATGAATCTCATCATATGAAGATAGATAGCATACTTGCCTAGAATGTATGTGTAACCATTTGTGTCAGGACCGATTATGCTCCAACTGATCCTACTTGGCATATCAACAACCTCCTAGATCATTGTATGATATTTAACGAATTTACACAAAACTGCCCCTCAGCGGTCAGACTGAAGGGCAATTCTGCTACGGCTTCTATCGAAATGTTAGGGGTTGGTTAAAATAGTATGTCAAAACCTTCATATGCTTTCTCTACACGTCTTACAACTTTTTGCATAATCAGTTTCATTGCAGATTGTAGATCATTGAGCTTATCCGGAGTAAATAGATCAAATCCGAGTGTCCTTGCTTGAGGTGTAACCTCTATAGTGTTCACCCTCAATTTGTTCTGATATGTAGTTATGTTGATGTTGATCTGTATCTCTTGTATACCATTGATAGCGATACCAAGTTTAGGATGCTTCTTCTGATAATACAGTGTAAAATACACGTCATACATGTTAGAACCAGAATTGAAGTCATATGAGGTTTCGAGGTGTTTATACAGATACTTTCCTACTCGTTTCACTTGTGTACTTGCAGGAATCTGTTGTGCTGATTTGCAAAGTATTTTCATGAGATTCTCCTCAGTAGTTCCAATCATAGTCATTATAATGATCTTTCACATATTTTCTAACTTGAGATCTCCATTTAGCTGGTAGTTCTATATCATCATCTTCAAAAGCAAGCTCCACAGTATCTTGTACATGTTTCACAACCCAAGAATACGATACGCCGTCTTCTGCGTAATTGTACCAAGTATCATATAGGGATTGATTCGCTTGACTCAATAGTTGTTTTGAACCGAGATCTTCTGCGGAAATTATTTTGCGCTTCATAGATACACTTCCTTATAATTTATATGGCGATCCTTAGTAGAACATACCTTGTAGGAACAGGTTCAACCAATCTGCAAAGAGATCGCTATCTTGCTTACTTTCGGTTGCAGCTAGAACGTCTAGCTGGCTATTGAACCCATCTGCGATTGATCCTGCGTTACATACAAGCCATCCAGCACTTTCGTGCTGATCGTTTGCACTTGTTTTGTTTAGATCGCAGATAACTGTCCAAGATCCTCTTGACATACCTCGAATGTTCCAGATATCATTACCGGACATGTTTTCTTGGAAACTCATTGAATGTAATGTAGATAAATTGAAATGATCAGTTATCTTGTAATAACCGTTGAAGCTGCCTGACTTTGCTTGCCAAGTAGGCTTGCTTCCAGACAACCTGACGTATTCACCATTGACATATGTAGCATAGTTTGTCCAATTGGTGTCCCAATCAGCTGGCTGAGAAGTTGTCAACTTACCTTTGTAAATCCAATCCTCATTCTTAAACTGTATATGGAATATTTTAGATAGAGGCTGACCGTCATATCCATTAGAGTGTCCTAGCTGGAATTTATCAGCACTGAATTCTTTATTTCCTAGATGATACAGATGTGTTTTACCGTTTCCATCAACTTCTGATCCAGAACCTGCTATTTTTATATAACATTGATCTACATCACCATTTACATTGAAAATAGGCAATAAACTAACTGTTATCTTAGGAGATGTAGTACAGTAGCTTAACATAGCAGACTTCGTCTTACCGGAAGCTGGTGTAATATCTTCAAATCCAGGTGCTTCGCTAGTACCTGTATCAACAGATACAAAGTTTCCAAAGAATGCAGCATTGTAATGACTTCTACCAACGGTTCGATATCCAGCTGCAGAACCTGGGTACATTGCTGTGTTTGTTATCTGTATGAAGGTATCTCCGTGTGCGTCTGTTACCGCTGATAATTCTATACCGGGTCCTTTAGCAAAATAAGTTGATATCTTTGTTTTCGTAGCATCATTAGGGTCACGTGTTACTTTGATGCCATCGCCTGCGACAATACGATTGTAAAACTCATTGGCGAATCGAGTAGTGTTGAAAACATCTATCGCCTTGTTATTGACAAGTGCATTGAGTATGTCATCCCAGTGAATGTTACCATCTTTCATATCTGTGATAGTTCCACCTTCACCTGACATATCATAAATCTTACCACTGCTATCTGCAACAGATAGTGACTTTGTCTGATGTAGACCTGCAACATTTGTTACGTTGAGAGGACCTGAACTGAATACATACTGAGAAGAATCTTGTGGCCAAGGAAGTGCAATGGTCTCAGGAGAATCTTTCTGTACAGATGTTTGGAATGTCAACGTATCTGTGTACTTGATGTTAGACAGTTCATATATGGGCTTGTAATAGGTACTTGCTGCCCATGCAGGTGCAGTATCACCAGATACTTTACTGTAATTAGATCCGCTCTTTGTAAAATAATGTCTGAATCTAGTTGACCAGTCAGACGGTTCAGATGTTGTAAGCTCATACAGTGAATCTTGGTCATCCCAGTCAATAACCAATGTAGGTGCATCAGACAATGTCATTGCAGATCCATTTACAGTAAGTTCAATGCTGGCTACTTTAGCATAATGTGTCCTCAATGAGATACCGTTGTTAAGCTCTTGTCCTGTGCTAAGATCGTAGAACTTTGCAAGTTCAAAAACCTCTGATAGTGTCTTAGTTCTATACTGTGTTGCAATCTTCTGGAAGGTGATGCTTCTATAATTTCCAGAACCATCAGGAGTCGGATATGTATATGTGTATTCACCATCCAGAATATTTTGAAGTGTTACAGAAGACGGAATTATTCCTCTGTTTACTGCATCTGCTCTTACAGCGGATACAAAATTCTTAACAGTTATTGCAGAGTATGCATCTCTCCAATCTGTATATCCGTCTACCTCAGGAACTTTACGTCTGTAGTCCATAAGGGCGACTGGATTTATATCACATACTGTTGTCAGATACTCAAGTATGGACTTATGAGATGTAGGACCCTCTCCATTCCAATATCCGCCTAAGTACTGTCCATAACTTCCAGCAGTATTTGCAAGTGTGCTAGATGTAGGAAGTAAAACAGGTATCTTGAATTGAGGACCATAGGATTTATAGATGTAATCAAATGTGTTACTGGGAGAAACATCGCCTGCAACAGGTTTTGCTACCGGAACAAGTGTTAAGCTGTTTACATGATTTCCATTGAAAGTTGTGCTACCTTGCAGGATGAAGAAATATTTCGACTTCCAGTCTGGGACATCTTTGATGTAATCATACATTGAATGGTTTATTGATATATCTATCTGATTAGTGTCAGATCTGTTGATTGTCCGCATCAACAATTGCAAGAAATTGTATCCTTGCGTAGTTGCAGGATCAATTCCAAAATCCGTTCTAAACTGATCTGAAACTTTACCTCGGATCCTACGAGTATACATGGTAGTTACCGCTGCATAATCTGATGGATCTCCACTATTTGATTGTTTAACGAAGAATGGCGGAATAACTTCTGAATCTTCAAGTGCTCCGTAGATAGAATCTACATAAGTATCAGCTACCGGTATATCAACCCAGTTGCTGGAACTGCTGGATACTGTGTGATTGATTTGCCTTACTACATAATCATGGGTATCACGGAAGAATGCGTAGTTATTCTTGATTTTATCCTGGAAACTTATCGCCTTACTAGCTGCAGCACTTCTATCAGTGTCATTGAACATCTTTACTGTTCCAGGAGCTACTGTATCTAGCGGACTTGCATACTGCTCGCCAGTCGCTGTGACCTTTGTACCGAAGAGGGCAGGCGGGAACGCTACATCTCTTTGATACACAGTTAAAACAGCATCTCCGTTGATCTTGTTTAGATCTACTACATCTAGAGGTACTCTGCTATCAGAGAAGTTAGACGAGTAGTAAGTAGCAGGATCTGTTGTCTCCATATCTACTACAGGAATTCTATGAACTTCTTTCGCTGACGATTCCTTCGTTGACGGATTGCCGTTTGTTGACATCTTTCTTGAATACTTGTTATCAAGGAAGTATGTAGCATACATCGACGGAATAGAGAATACTATCTTGTTTGCCCACGGGAATATTCCAGGTCCTAAGAATGCTCCGTCTTCCGGAATGTTATTTGACGTATCAGTGGAACCATCGAGTCCGCTTACTCCTGCAAGTACTGTGCGTAGTGTGAAACCTGTTAGCAGAACGTAGAATGCTTCTTTGACTGCGTCACTTAAGAAGATCCTCACTCTAGGTCTCTCAGACAGTACAGGCGACATATCCTTTGCAGGCGTACTATTTGTCGCAGACCAGTTGCCTGGCTGAATAACAATACCATCTACAACCTTCATGTAGTTGAGAATCTGTTTCTGCTGTGTAGTACTGAGCTGAGACGAAAGTGATGTCGGATACTCTGTGCTTTCAGCAGTATGCTGACCAGATATAGGTCTTGCAGTTGAATTTGTTAGAAGTGGACCGTAACTGGTCACTTTCTGTGCCCAACCGGTTTCGTCTACTACCGCTTCTCCTAGGAAGAGAGATCCAAGGATTGTATTTGCAGCTGCAAGTTTTGTATTTTCAGGAAGTTGAAAATCTACAAGATGGTGACCGCTTACTTCGTCGGTCGGGATCTTCAATAACATTGAGGAGCCCATCGCTATTGTAGATGAGAGCCATTCAAGCTCAGTTGCAGGTGGAGTATTAGGATCTTCGCTCAGTGAGTGCTTGACGTAAAGTTCGTATGCACTGTAACCTACTACTCTACCTTCATTATAGATTTTTACACCCATTGTTTCACTCCTCAGGTTTCAGAATTAACGGGTACAACAAGTAAGCATTCTACCCAAGTTGAAGTCGGTTCATCGTAGGAGTATATCTTTGATACTTCGTTCACCTTAACCATCTTTCCGTGCGGGATAGGATAAAGGTCTTTGATTGCATCTCTGTCAGCAAGCGTATCTACAGTAACAAAAGCAGATCGCATTGTCTGATCAAATACTACAAATGGATCAGGCTTCTCTTCGCCGTAGTCGAAATGTCGAATTCTATCGACTGTTATAACATGTACCTTATCAAGCGATACTTCGCTGAATGGCAGAATAACTCCTTCTGGAATTGATATGAAGTACCATCCGAGCTGTCGCTGATTGTTGTAGATGTACCAATCGTGTTGACTGATCCACTTTATTCCGTCATACCCATCTATGGTTACAATATCACCAGAAAACATCTGATGAAATTGTGTTGCGATGAAGTTGTCTGTTGATGCCATTAGTTATCCCCTTTCTACGAGATAGATGTCATCAAGATCAGTCTTCTGTAGAGGTTTGATGTTGCCACCGTCTAGATCTGTAAGGTACCACCCACATACAGGTCGGTTACCTCCCCAGGTGTACCATCCATGTCGAGCAATCCATCTATCAGTATCAAACCTTCCAAGTTTGAGTCTTGATCCATCTTCGATGTATTGAGAGGTTCCAGGAATTTGAAGTTTGCAAGCGTTACACATAGCTTTATCTGCACCTCCAATTTTGATACTGATATACAAGGTTCTCAACAACAAATCACCGCCCAGCGCAATGTCCAGGCGGTGATGTATTCATATGATATTATCAGTCAACCGTGAAATGCTCAGGTTCGAGCTCAGCGAGTTTGCTGAGTACCATGTCAGCAACGACTTTCATATCAGGGTGCGGAGCTCCTGTTATACCTTTGCTACGAAGATTGGTGAAATGGATCCATTGCTTGATAGGCGCAGTCATCATGACCTCTGTCTTGAGAGCATTCGGCAAGATTGCGCGAGCCTGCTGCGGCTGTAACCCGGCCTTGATCATGTCGATGTAGCCCTGCTCGATCACGTTTAGCTCTCTGTAGAACAGCTCTTTCATTGTGTCGGGCCAGTCATTGAAGGTAGACGGCAAGATGAAAGATAGCTCGCTGCCGAATTTGTCTTTGACGTAGTTGCAGTAGCGGGTTGACTCTTGACCGAAGCTGCAGCGGTGCCTTACCAGCTCATGAGATACACCTCGGTCGCAGACGAAATGGAACGTGTAGAACATATGTTTTTCGTAGAGGTTAGGCCAGTCGTGCAGTTCCGTCTTCAGATCTTCATCAGGGATGATATAGAACTTGCCTTCGGTTCCTGAAAAGACGTTTGTTCCGTCTTTGAGATACGTGTCCACCATATCTCGGAGCTGTTTTTGGATCATCGGATCCTCTACGTCAGGACGGAAGAGGTGGGAGAAGCTGACCGTCAGGTATTGAACAGTCTCCCATTCACCGTCGCCGCAGGATTTTGCAACTTCATCAAACTTTGTGAATTCATTGCTATCGGCGAACGCATGAATAAACTGTCCAACAGACATCGCGGTACCGGGGCTTGAAACGTACTTGAAATGAATAACTGCATGCTCAAGCATTGCGAAATGCTTTCTGCTGGCCAGTCCGTTGACGAACTTCTCGGCGCTTTCTTCTGTGATAGCGGATTCTGACTTGTAGCAGGTTCGACCTACTCGCTCAATTTTCTTGAGAGGGTTAGATTCTACTACAACAGAAGCTGACGGTTCAATAAATCTCATTGAAATCTACTCCTTTGTATTATACTGATAGAGCTTCATCAAGCGGTTGCTCGACTTGCTGATCATACTGACTGATATTGCTGTGGCTTGAGATACGTGTATATGGGAACATTGTCATATCTGTGTACCCTGATTCAGCAATGTGTTCGAGAATTACGTCTGGGCAGCATGCATCGTATAGACGGAATCTTAAACAACCGCCTGACGGACCTCCCCAGAAATCGATGTATTTCTCTTTGCCCTCAACATGTGCTGCAGCACGAGAGAATTCGCGTACTTGCAGCTCTTTCAAGCCTGTCCTAGACGATTCTCGCATGTAGAGTATTCGCACTGTTATTTCTCCTCCCATAGTACTATATCAAGTCCGTCGCACTCTAAGAAACCTTGACGAAGTAACTTGTCGAATGTCATCTTGACGATCTTGTTGTATTGTTCAACGTCCTGAATGTATCCTCTGGGAACAGACGGAAGAATTCTGTATACTGCCGAGGAGTTTTCAACTAAGATGTAATCTACTCCAGAATCGTTGTCGCGTTCTATAGTCGCAGATTTGATCTCAACAATACTATTTTTGTGAATCTGTACTCGCATGTTTATCACCTCGGATATCAGATTTGAGTGTCCTTCCTTCACACGGTACTGTACGACCTGTGCTCCCGCACGTCTTGAAATATATGCAGCCGATACAGGGATGTTTTACAGTCTTGTTAGTCATCGAAGATGATACCTCTCAGGTCTTTAGGTATTAGAACACAGAATTTGACAGTGTCCCAAATGCGATCCACTTGTGAATCATCTATGTGCTGAAGGAGTTTCCTGAGATGATATTCGTCTCGGATATTGAGAAGCTGTTGAACTGAAGGAACATCATTGTTCACAAGTGTACGGAAGTCTTCTGCTTCAAATGGTACTACTGCGATCGTCTTGTGGATGTCATAAGAATCAGACGATCTAGCTCTTCTAGCTTCTTCTGCTGTGTTGAAGGTTATCGCATATCTCGATTTCAGCTCCAACCTGCACATACTGGTAACGAGCGATAAGTAATCACTCATCATAGATGTGACATCAGACTCTGTCAGATTATAGTACTTTGCAAGAAGGTTGATAGCAATCTGGTACTTTTCACCAGGCGTATCCGCGAATTTGAATCCTAAGCTGTTGAGAGCCCATACCATGAATTCATAAACCATCTTACATTTCATACCATACGGAGATGAGAAGAACTCCGCATGACTAATTGAGAGTGGATAATGAGATGGCCCAGATGCAAGAGGTATTGCATACTGACTAACAGCAGCGCAATCTCTCAGCTCGTAGCTGATGCCGGTTAGAAGTTGTTGCTTCGCTAATGACCCATCGATGGCCATGACTGTATCCCATCGAGCGTGGATGGTCTGTTCCTCGTCACGTCTCATCATGACTGTGCATACTAAGAACGGAGTACGTTTCATGATTTCTTACCTTTCTGAGATTTCTCCCACCTTGTAACAGCGTTTCGTAACCACTCAGCTTGAAGAGTTGGCAGGCTGAATATGGTCATCAGCGTTGTGGTAGAATAGTTACGAATTGTTTCTATGGAATGTATGTTGTGCTTCAGCAGGGTTTCCATGTTCCTGCAAGTTGTATCTAGGTTGAATATATGGTCAGATCTATCAAGATACTCTGACTCGGATTCAGTCAGCTTCCGATACCACTTTACACGGTTTGTTACAGTGGTATCAGATACTTGAAATGCTCTCGCTATCTCCGTCAATGTCATGTTTGAGTCTGACCACAGCCTATACAGCTCCTTAGCAGCTTCAAACCGGATCTTGAAAATAGGCGATAGTGCGTTGTACTTCATTACAGATACTTCTTTCTGAATTCGGCTTCAGTAATCTTAACGATTCCCCACTGGTCTGCTTTCTTATTTTTACTAGAAGCAGATGTCGGATCATCTGTAATGAGAAAATCCGTTGATTTGCTGATATCGCTTACAGTGAATCCAGCAGCTTTGAGTTCCTTCTCGAAATCTGACCTCTTTACAGATAGCTTACCTGTGATAGCAACTTTACCTCTGCTCTCTGCTTTGTCTTGAGAGATCACATCCCACTGAATTCGATCTTCTATCAGCATCATTCGTCTAAATTTATCGAGATTATTGAAGATAGAATCAGCATTCGCTTTACCGATTGCAATCTCTGTATATTCTTTTAGTCTATCAATGGTAGGTTGTCCCACACCTACTCTGAGATTACTCAGTATATCGTGAATGATAACAGGATACTGCGCAAACTTATCTGCAGTCTTATCTCCAAGTCGTGGAATGTTAAGGGCTTTCAATGCAGATGAGAGCGGAATGTCTTTTCTATGATAGAGCTGATAGAACATATCTGAAAGGAGTTTCTTGTGACCACTTCGTCCAAACTGTATGGTCATGTCTTTGGCGGACATAACATCTTCAATAGTTAGGCGCTCTCCAAAGATATCAGATAACATCTTTACACGAAGTTTCTCTTTGAAACCTTCTACAGGTGCGATATTCTCAATCCAAATGTTGAGATCTTGAATTGCAGCATTACTGCAGTCCTCGTTGACACATTGCAGATGGACGCCATTCCATACGAGTTTCTGGCCGCAATCGGGGCAATTTGAAGGGATATAGGTCACACCAGGCTGCAATACCTTGTTGATGTTCGGCACGATATCGCCACGTTTTTCCACCTCTACAATGGCTCCAGGTCCTATCTTGTTATCCCGAATATACTGTGCGTTGTAACCAGTGCAATACTGTACGATTGTATCTTCAAGCTCGACAGGTGTGATCCTTACTCTCGGCATCAGGTATCGGGTCTTTGTAAGACTCCATTCTACATCCTCTACTGTTGCGTTTGCTGTAGATGACTTGAACTTGAACGCCTGTGCATCAACAGGCTGAACATATCCGTTCTCGTCAATTGTGCAACAAGGATGGTTGATGACGATACCATCGGACTTGATGAATTCTTTTGCACTATCGAACAGCTTCGACAACGCGTCAATGAGGCCTTCATCAGTTTTTGGAAGTGAAAAGACAGCCTGGTGAGGAGTCTGATATGGATAAGAGAAGAAGTTTGAAATGAACGAGAAGTGATCTTCAATGTAATGGAAGTCATAAGCGACGCCGTCATAGATGTCTTCGCTCTTTTCATATCCTACGACATTGTACGGAATGAGTGCAAGTCTGCTGACCCAAGGAGAAATTGTCTTGGCATTGATGAGGCCTGCTGCAACATTGCGAGCATTCTTCGCTTCGGAGTTCTCCTCTTTGTACTCTTCATATGTTTCCAGCGGCATAATGATCTCACCGCGAATTGCTCCTGTAAACGTGCAAGGTGTTTCAAGGTGTTTGTTGAGTGTGAAATCTTTGCTTACATCGGACAAGCACATCTTGACCTTATCTGTAATGACAACACCAGTAGTACCGTCTCCTCGTGTAAGAGCTTCAACAAGTTTGCCTTTCTTGTAATATAACACGCAGCTGAGGCCGTCGAGTTTGAGCGAAAGCGTCAGCGAATTCTTCATCCTAGCGGTTATATCGTTGAGCCAGTCAGCTGCTTCAGCTTTCTCAAGTGATTCTTTGAGTAATCCGCTGATCTCTTTCCAGTTATGACACTTTGGAAGTGATCCAGCGACTCCGTACTTGTGTTTCTTCTTCTGCCCGTATGTTGTGTCCTGATTTACGGAGTATCCATGACCTACGGAATTCACAAGCGAGTTCTTAGGGTCTATCTCCTTAAGTTCCGCCAACGCTGAATCAAATTCAGCATCAGTCATATCGGATGTTCCATCTGTGTAATACTTCTGCGAAGATTCACGGATCTTTCTTTCGAGTTCTGATTTGAGTGACATACAAATGACCTCCTAATAAGGTGTTTGTTATGTGATAAATAACGAATCACCTGATTAAGAGGTCATCTGTGGGGTTGGGAAAAATATCAGATAAGGTGTGGTGGGCTAAAGGAAGTGTGCCTAGCTGTTCGTCTAACTCCATTTAACGATAACTACTGGATACGGCGGCCATATCCGCGTGCACGTGCGGACAAGTATCTCAAGCTATGAGGCCGACTGTATTATCGCACTAGGTATGAAATTGTGTGTTTACATATCTCCCAGTAAGATATGTTCCCTGTAGGTTGGGTCTTTCCTAGGCTGGTACCCTCTATCGCTATTACAGGCAGGACTTCAAAACCAACTGGCACATCTCCAGAGAGTCTGTCATCTGACAGTAGGCCAAGTGCGTGACCGACAACTACCAACTTGGATCAAACAAGTGTCTTCCCTCCTCCCGAGGGCTGCTCTACCAACTGAGCTATAGTAGTATGTATCAAACACAGCGTCTATATCTATCGGCTGCTTTTGTTTGCCAAATGTTACGAAGCGATGGATTCTCTTTCTTCTCAATTGAAAGACATTTCATCCATAAGATGCTTCTTTCTTTAGCTGTAAGATTCTCTATCTTGTAAACAGGATTGGTGAAATCTTCTATGAAGGCAGCTACCTGTGACAATGTATTGAATGTTCTGAAATACGTCCTAGATGAGTATCCGCAATATCCAGGTCTTATACATCTTACTTTGTACATGTGTTACCTCCTAAGATACAAGTTCGTCCTACACAGCTGGCAGAGGTGTTACTCCAGCTCCTTTGCGTATCCAATTAACGTCCCTCGTCATCTAACATCGAATACCGGTATGAATAACTAGCATCGGAAGTCGTTCACTCAGTGATTCATGAATCTTGCAGCAATGCTACCACTCTCGCTACTAGACAGCCGCTGAAGGATCTCAAACGGAAGTTGAAATACTTCATCTGAAACGTCCTGGCCAGAAGTTACAGCTACTAGCTTCATATGTTAGATGGTGTTTCTCCCCTCGGACTTGCTTGCACTCCCGATGTCCACTTAGTTTACTCAACATACTTTCGTCGTCATCAGGTGCGATAAGGTTCTCGCAATACTCTTCTTATTAACTATTGTACACACCTAGTTGAGATAGGCCAGCCCTGTCCTACACGGATATATCATTTCACCATTGGTAGGCTCGACTGTAACGCAGACAGAAACAGAACTGCGTCAGTATATGGTCGGAGTGAAGGGATTTGAACCCCCGACATCCTGGTCCCAAACCAGGCGCGCTTCCGGCTGCGCTACACCCCGGAATCTACTGTGTTTAACGAATTACCAGATTATATCGTCATCAGGGTCAATGATTGGATCATCTCCCCAATCGCCTGGACCGTCTATGTAAGAGTTGAATTCTTCGACGCTGCCAGATAAAATGTCCTTCGTCAGATGTATCTGCACCACATTTAACGAAGGACTAGTATACTTTTTCATTGTATCACCTCCATTGAGTGTCACCATATCAATAAAGGTTTTGTAGTACGCTATTTCTCAAAGAGCTTGCGTAGTTTGAATGTGTCAGTGAATTCAAGATGACTGTCTGCTAACTTAGTGAACATACCAATCAGCCATCCGCTGACGATAGCACTGAGTATTGTACCAATACCTACACCAATCAGTTCATGAAAGATCAGGAACGAAAGCCCTATTGCAATCACGCCGCTTGCGCAATCATAAATAGTCTTCACTACACTGATTGTGTACGAGGTAGTTGCCCAACAGAATTGTTCTGTAAATTCATTCACAGCTACTTCATACACTTCAGGTGTTATGTATGTTTTCAACATGAAAGCTATTCCAAGGGAGCATACTACTTGTCCTGCTGCAAACATCAGAAGTTGTATGACGATGTGAGAACTACATTCAGGTACAACATACATAACAGCATCTAGAAGATAGCCTTCTATCACCGCAGATATGAATGCAAACAGATATGTAAGTCGAAATCTGCGTCGTATCGTACATATCAGGAGAAGTAGCAGAGCTTGAAACAGGTATTGGCACACACCGAACGAGAAGAATGGATTGATAGTAGACAACCATCTATGAAAGATGTATGCCGGAGCTACAACAATTCCAATACCGAGATTAGAACGTGTAACAGTACCTGTGCCGATAGCTATGAGAATGAGGCCGATGACGTAAGATAGCTCTGTAGAGAATTTATGTTTCTGCTTCATCAGTTACCTCTGCTGTCTCTGAAAGCGCAGCAGCCTTAGCAGCAGCGGCCAGCTCATCTCGCTTCTTGTAGTAGGCCTGGAGGGTACACATCTCATCGGGAGTGATGTTGTAACCTCTGTTGATAGCTTTTGTATACTGCTTCGGATGAATTCCGAACGGAAGCTCGAACTTCTTGTCGAACACCCACAGATGATATACATCGCAAACGTCGACAAGCATCTTCTGTTTCGGAAAGACCTCTACAGCAGTTCGGTTCTCACCGAAGAGCTCATCTTTGATCTGCTGTTTCTCAGCCCAAGTAAGGCCGCCGGAACCGTCTGTTGAGATTCCTTTCTTAGTGATTGTAACGTGTTCGACTTTTCCGCCGAACGCTTCTGGTACTCGGATAAGACGAGACTGCACACAGAGACCGTCCTCTTCTCGGATCCAACAGCGATCCATTTCTGGATTCCAGGTACCATGATAGCAGTGAATCTTATCATTGAGATGTTTTGACGAAATGGCCTTGATCCAGCCCATATTTGACCTCCTAATGATTTTAATTTGTGTTTTCTCCTTTGCGATGTTTTCTGCAGACATAGCATCTCTTAGGAATATTGAATCCCCTAGACTTAAACCACCATTCTTCATCTGGTGTAAGATATACTATCTCTCCGCAATCTTTGCAACGGAAATAGTTATTATCTTGATACCTGTAGTTAACCTTTCTCGTGATATCATCTATATCATCTTGAGGAGTATCGAAACTCCATTCTACATACATTTCTTTAGGATTCTGCTCTAACCTAACGGCTTCCACATCCTCAACGCCGTGTGCTTCGGCACAAAACTTAAATGATTTTGAATTTAAGTCATACTTGAAGAAATAACTATGAATAGCCATATTGAACCTCCTAAAGTTTAGTAAGCAGATGTTGGTGACCAGACGGAGATTCGAACTCCGGTTACCACCGTGAAAGGGTAGTGTCTTAACCACTTGACTACCTGGCCATGTTGGTGCGGGTAACAGGACTTGAACCTGCACATCAAGAGATACCAGAACCTAAATCTGGGGCGTCTGCCTGTTCCGCCATACCCGCATATAAAGTCGTAGTTGATATTCCCCGCTCTATTTTCAACTACATTTTGGCGTTCCCGCCTGATCCCAATACACGCATTTGCCCATATCTGTGTCTTTACTGTCGTTTTTGTCGGCCAGGATCTTATGGTGCACCGTCAGGGACTCGAACCCTGCACTTGCAAATTATGAGTTTGCTGCTCTACCAGCTGAGCTAACGGTGCAGATGTGTTTGCACAAGTAATGTACAACTCATGCAAATATGATCTATCTCGGATGCAGCTTTCAATATATTAAATACAGCCATCTTTAGCTGATCTGAAATGATCAAGGCCAATCGGGATGAGTCTCGAACACTATCTCACCTGTCTTACTTCTGATAACGGACATTGGACCGTATCTACGCATAAGTTCATAGGCGCGAGCAATGGCGCCTTGCTTATTTGAGCAGTAGTCGATCACTCGTTGCTCTTCATCAGAATATATTTCGTATCGCAGATGATCTTTCATATCTAAATCTCCTTGTAATCTAGCTGATCAATATAACGATTCTATGCCTTAGAACCTCGATGTAGTTGCAATAGCATCGTTCGTAACTCTTGCTCACATAGAGATTTAGCTATGTCAACAGACGAGATTGCATTAAGTGAAAAGAGTTCATAATCATTTCGATCTTCATCTGCACCCAGCACATAGTAAACAGAAATGTCAGGAGCTCTATGCTGTCGCGCTCCAGAATAATAAACATCAATGCGAAATTCTACAGAAAATAACGTCTTGTTGTTTGCATATCGCAATTCAAATAAGGAAAGGTATGTCTCTTTGCGATCTGCTCCTGCGGCATATTCCCATTTGTGCCACTTGAGTCGTTCCATCGTCCTATTCCTCATAAGATTAGTGAATCTTGACGAGATAATCTCTATAGATTTTGCAATCCGAGCTGAACATTCCTACATAGCGTTCAGCCCAAACTGTGGTTGCTTTTCTGCGCTTGCAGCAATCCGACTTCCGAACATCTTTGTAATGATCATCACAGAAATCGAGTTTACCAAATCTGTGTGTAGCTTTACGCCGACAGATTGGGCATTTTCTATTGAATTTCATGTGTCTCTCCTTGCTTTCTTAGCTCCCTAGCTGTTCTTAAACAGTGTTTAACTAGTTTTCTATGCTGCTGTATCTGAGCAGATATTAGCTCTCTGCAACTAGAAGATAAATCATTATGCCGGAGAAGCTCTTGATTACGAACTATGATTCGCCTTAGTTGTTCTGCTGTTTGTTCGTAACTTTTTGCCCAATCTTCATAATCCATCATTTATCCTCATCATCATATCGTTCTCCACCAATGCACCGCTTATGTAACGAGTCAGCTGAGTCCAAATTTCTTAAGTATGTCAGCTTCTTGCGGCGCAGAATATCGCTTCACCTTCAAATACCCACGTATGCCTTTTTCATTATCGTCTACAGAATCAGTTATATTGAAATACATATATCTAATGAGCGCATTGGCCAAGTTTGCAGCGAGTTCTTCCGCCACTTGATTTCTAAACGCAACATCTTGCTCAAATCGAAGTATATCTTCTTCTCGCATCTGTATCTGTGTAGCTACTGTTGCATAGTCACCGTCAACTAGCGCAGGGTGAAAGTTGTTATTGTACCCATACTCAACTAGGTCTTCTTCGTCATCTCGATAAAACTGAGTATCGCAGTATTGACATCTATATGTAGCTAAATCAATTCGACCGCCACAATTTGGGCAAACTTTTGGTCTAATCATGTGAAATTCCTCAATGTTTGTCGGTATTGACAATTTCGTACAGGTATTCATCTACATATTTTCCAGATGGAGACTTTACAACTTCGTGTAGTTTTACAACATTACCTCCGTATCGACGGCAGAACTTGTCGTAATGTCGCTTCACAGGATTGCCACCTATCATGCGCCACTCTACACGATGATGTGACTGTACTAACTCTCGCATCTTTTTGATTATGTCTCTGCCGATGATCTTATTACCTCGATCAAATGAGTACAACCCGAAATTGCGTGCTGTATCGTTGAGTGTGTCAAATTGGTAAGAAAAGTATCCGATCAATTCGTTACCTTTGTCCTTAGTAGGATCTACTATAGCATATTGGTAAACGAAATCTTCGCGCTTTATTTCAGGGATATAAGTGGCTCCTCTATATCCAGCATAATAGAAGAAATCTTCTGTATATAACTGTGCGCTAAATGCGGCCTCAATTGCGTCTTTATAAAGGATTGCAGGTTGTAACATCAGATAACACTCCTAAAATAAACTAGGAAATAGGTCAATGTTTGTAGGTGAGGATTTGCACCTCACATGAGCCGGTATCTGCTCGGATTAGTGGGTTTCGAACCGTCTTTGCCCCTTACTGCCAATCAGTCTTTAACTACAGGGCCTGTCAAACATTTCTCCGCGTCTACATATTCCGCCACTACAAACATCAACCATGTGAAAACAAGTTGGGTAGTCAACTTGTTCTCTGCCTTTGGCAAACTTGTTTTTGTCCGCTCACTACCGGCTTGTTCTCAGTCGAAGGAAGGCGGTCTCGACTGCGATGGCTGGGTAGGCGAGGTTCGAACTCACGGATGACGGAGTCAAAGTCCGTTGCCTTACCGCTTGGCTACTACCCAAGGTATGCCGGTGCAGCGCTGCTCGTAGCCCACCGGCGAGGTTTCTTGACACTGTATTTTATAACTTTCAGTGACCCCGGGTTAGCTTTTTGTACACGCGTTAGAGCAGTTCGGCCTGTACGAGTTCGCATCTCACGGTGATTGACCTGACTTGCAAATCAGAGAAGGCTCACTTTGCCTTGTGGTGGACGTGGCGGGAGTCGAACCCGCGTCCGAAACGAATACTTGAATAAGCATTTCTTACGCCATAGACAAATTTCAAGCTGTGTACGGGTTGTCAACGTCGTTTGGTTCAAGCCGAAGCTTGAGGGCAGCTACCCTCTTAGGGATGAAAAAGTTTCATCGCTCCACCAGTCATCTTTTACAGAGATGACGAACTGTGATGCTACTACTTCCTTGAACCTCAGATATGCGTCGAGTAGCAGGCCATATCGTTTTGGTACCCGAAATCGCTGATTAAGCTACAGCCTTTCTTGCGAAAAGAGCAGCAATAGCAGCGGGGTGAATAGAAACAACTTTGTCAGTTATTTTTAGGTTGCCCCTTTAGCGGTGGCATACTAGCGTAGCTTATTTGTTCTCGCGCCCCGTCGAAACCTGGCACGCCCATGAAATATAGTTACCTGTTTGAAACAGCGTCTTGCAGTACATCACCCGCGACAACTGCGACGTTGTTTTCATCAGGAGTAACTCTGTGATTAACCTGTTGGTAGATCTCCGACATGTCCTGGATGTAAGCAGATGTTTCAGAGGTAACAGGTATGTCCTCGAACGTCATCCAGGCTCTGCAGCCGAAGAATGCTGCGTTATGGTCAAATGACTCAACCACCTTGTCTTCATCAAGCTCTACCTCGAATATGACGACCTTGTCAAGCTGTCGGAAGAAGAGGAACTTGAGGGCATCGTCGATTGTCTCTGCGAGAAAGATCTCACCGTAGTTGCACTTGATCTTGCCGTCACGGACAATCGACTTAGCACACTCCTCGCTGGTCGCATGATAATACTTCTTGATCATCTTGCCTTCTCCTCTCAGTACTCAAGCGAGCCGATGGCGTCCTCGATAGCGGATTCAAGGGTGTCCTTGAAAGAGGACTCGATCTGCTCTCTAAGGTCTTCATCGAGTGAGTCGTCCGCGATGACCTCATCATAGTCGAAGTCGTCATGTTCATCCAGGTCTACTCTGTAGTGTTCAACGAGATCATCGTCAAACTCCAGGACAGCTTCACGCTTCATGTCGTCGACGTCGATAGCATCGAGATCATCATATGCGCTCTCGAGATTGTCGAGACGTTCCTGGAGGAGCTCACCTGAGGAACTGGAATCTCTGAGCTGATCCGGCATCTCATCGAGACGGCTCTCTACTTCGTCTCTGATCTCTTCGATCTCGGACTTTATGTCTTCAAGAGCATCTTCGTTGACACCGTAGATGTCGACCCACTCATTGACGAGCTGACCTACACGCTGTGTATACTCGGAAGTTGTTGCTTCGTAGGACTTGAGTCCGCAGGATGTGCATCTGATGAATACAGGACCGAAGTTGACTTCTGCTCTGTAGTACGGGTCGCCGACTTTGATCTCTGCGTGACATTTCTGGCAGCACCAAGCTTTTCTTGCTTTCTTGATAAGTTGTACTTTAGCCATGATGTAATCTCCTTTGTGTTGAATAGTAGGTGTTATATGTCCTTACAAGTATATTATAGACGGATTGATTCAAAAAGTCAAGCGATTTTTCAAAATATTTTGAAAAATTTATTCTTCTGAATCGTCATCGTGATATAACGGTTTGATGGCCTCTTGATACTGTTCTTGGTTGATTCGATAGAATTCCTTTATCCAGTTGTCATATACTTCTTTAGAGGATAGACCTTTTGAGAATATGACTTCTCTCAAGAAGAGGTCGTTGGCTGCGAGTTCGAATCTGTATTTCTCTGTGAGCTGTCGAACACCGTCAAGTAGCTTACATATAGTACTCTGCGAGCTTGATAGTGAGTCAATACTCTCCATTATCTTAGCTTGCGAAATGCATTCAGCTGCTATCTTCGCAATTATCTGCATATCATCATTTGTTAACATCTGATACCTCGCCTATGAACCTGTTGTTAGATTGTATCTGTGCTAAGATTGCAACAAATTGAGGCCCGTAGAAAGACCTCAATTTGTCTATCTCAGACATATATTCTTTCCGTAATTCATCGAATTCAGATACCAGTTGATCGATCTCTGCAATCTTCTGATTACGTACAGTGTCGATAAACAGAGTCATCTGATCCAGATCAAACTCGATGTTGTTAGGTGTGGAACTAGCTATTGTCATCAGTCCTTAAAATTGATAGAGAATGTCAAAACCTGCTCGGATGCAGAAGTCTTCCATAGCTGCAACTAAGCAACCTGACTGGAGATACTGCATACCGGAAAGTATGTAAAGAGTCTTACTGAATGTGACACGTGAAACCTTATACGGTTTGGTCATCTGCTCTGTCTTTATGATCTTGTATTGAGCGAGAATAGATGAATTCTTTCGGGTCACCATCGCATGTGCGATATCAGCGAGCTCTTCAACTCGTTCTTTCTTAGGCTCCTGTCCCCAAATTGGAACCACCTTTTCAACGATAAATATTCGTCGTTCTTGGGACTTCTTGTCTACTGACAACATGGCGGCAAGGACTAGATGCTTACCATCTTTGGATCGTGCCAATACTCTGTATGGGGACATATTGATTCTCCTTATCTACGACTTCTGCGTCGTCTTCCCCTAGGTTCTCCCTTACCACGAAACTTATCATTGTACGACGCTTCAACGTCTTTGATCATGTCATCAAGTGACCTTTCGGAACGCTGTTTGTTATACTTTGGCTTGTGATCAGAATGTCCTCTAGGAGGTTGGGTTCTATGTGATTGCTGTGATTTATTTAACGAACCATCTGAATAAGTAGCACGAGGTGTGTAAGGTGCTTTGGAATGAAGATTCAGCGCAAGCAGCGACAACTCAAATGGTTTGTCGGGAATAGGACTAGGTACGACTTCTGCTTCGTAGACTTCTCCCATCGTCACGAAATCGGATACGTCTGTGACAAATTTAGGGGATATCTTCGACAGATGAATAAACATTGTGTTATCACTGTTGTCTCCCTCAACTTTGACAAGTATGCCCTTAGACAGATACTTGACCACCTTCACTCGGTGCTTCTCACCAATTGTTAGCTCTAACATGTGTATAGTATTCCTCCATATAACAATATTGTACTCATATGGAAGGTTAGATGTTGAGTATGTCTGCAAGCTCCTTCTCATATCCATAGTAGCCTTGTGACAACAATTGTTGCTTTGCTCTTTCATATTCAGCGTACTTTGCCGGACCATCAAGGCCCGGCATCGCTTCTTTCACAGAATTCAAGATATCCTGAGGTGACATATTACTTCCTTTCGACATTGACGATGTTCCAGGGACTGTCTTCACCGATAGCGTCGCACTGACGAACACCTGCGAAGATCATCTGGATGTCGGTTGTAGACAACCAATCCCATAACTTACTGAGCTGATTTGTATCAACATGGTCGAGAAGGTCGTCGATGAGAATGACCTTAAGAGGAGAATTGGTGTGATCAATGATATACATCATCAATCCGATTGTGTACATACACTTCTCTCCGCTTGATAAGATGTCATACGGGATGTATACTTCCTGGTCGCCGTACTTGCGGGTCAAGCCGAAGCTGAAGCTGTTAGCTTTCTCGGATACGTTGAAGTTGACCTTGGATACGTTATCGGGCATCATCTCGAGGATGTAGTTGTCAAGATCGTCGGCAAGCTCTTTGAAAGGCTCAGACATCATTCGAGACTGGAGACCATTTGCATCAGTTGCCTTGATCCAGGATTTGAGAATGATGATATCTTGCTCGAGCATATACTTAGATGCTGTGAGGGTGTCAATGAGCTGATTGTACCTCTCATTCGCTTCGAGTTTGACGAGTGTGTCCTGGAGATGGTCAATTTGCTTGTCGATTTCCTCAGTTGTCTGAACGGTATCCGGAACGTCTGACATAGTGGCCAGCGTGTCCTTGAGGCCATTTCTCTGTCCGTACGCACTTGACAGTACGAGTTTCGTCTGGATGTCGGTGTGCATCTTAGTAGATGCGTCATCTCTTTCTCTGCGAAGTGCATTACGCTGAGCGAGCATCTCATCTCTTTGCTTAGTGATTTCCGGAAGCTTTCCAGTGTACTCCTGGATCATAGTCTGGATAGACGGACATACGCTCGAGGTGAACGGGCATACTCCACTTCCGTTGATTACTGATTGCATATCGTGGATTGTCTGATCCAGGTCAGACATAGCTGCGTTGAGCTCTTCGATCTTAGCATCGTTCTGCTCGATGATCTTGACGAACTTGGGCTGATTCGCATCTATCTCTTTGATACGGTCATCTGCATCCCGGGATTCAACAAGTCCCTGAGAAGCTTCGAGATCAGCGATCTGCTTCAGCACTGACTGCTTCTGAGCAACAAGTCTACTCTGAGACGCAATGTTGTTTCGCGTAGCTGTCAGAGATTTGATCTGCTCTCGGATGTTGGACGGATCCTCTGCACCAAGATCCTCTTCATCATAGAAGACCAGTGACTGTACCGTAGCGGACTGTCTTGTGAGTTCTGACTGCACGAATGTGAGCTTGTTTTTGAGGAAGGTGTTGATGTGCTTAACAAGGTCTACACCATGCTTTCCGCACGCTTCAACCTCCGCAAGGATCTGAGGGATAAGATCCTTATCTCGGATTTCATCCTCATATGTGAGAATGCTCTTCCAGTCGATTTCGGAATCAACATCCGGCAGAAACTGAATGAACCAGGATTTCAGCTGGTTGGCTGTCATACCTGCGAATTCTCCGAAATTGAAGACCGGAAGTTCCAGATCCTTAATAACTGACTTGATGTCGTACTCTTCGGGTGATACTTCGACAGATGTCGAGATTGTACTCTTACCGGACCAGCGTCTGCGAATAGTTACCGGACCGTTCTCGCCGACGAGTCGTATCTCAACGATCATAGGGCTTCGCTTGGCGTGCTTGAAGATATCAGCGACCTTCTTACTTGTGCCCGGAATGTACCCGAGAAGGGCAAGCTGAATAGCATTGAGGATGGTAGACTTACCAGCTCCGTTCGGGCCGTAGAGATATGTCTGACCATCAAATGTGTAGGCCGCTTCATCAACGCGATGAAGATTCTTCATGTAGATAGATTGAATTTTCATATGTGTGAATTCCTCCTTTGTTAGAAAATTTAACGAATCACAGCAGCTTCCACTGGCGACGTTTAACTCCAGGATTCATTACATATTTGTATGTACCCGGAATCAGCTTTGTGATATCAACACCGGTATATGTTACTGCGTTAGTTGAAAGGTCCGGAAAGTGTCGATTGATGACGTGTTGCAATATCGGTTCTTTGTCGTCAATGTGCCTATGATGAATGTCAGGGAACACTTTCACGGAAGGATACATACAGATAGATTCTGCCGGATAGTCTTGATATGGTACAAGATGGTGCTTGTCCTCATCTGTCAGCTTGTCAGATACGGTCTTGCCAATACGGACAACATACTCGACACCTACGCAATCCTTTCTGCCGGAAAGATGATCTGATATAGTAAGAAGCAGATCTTCGGTTAAGTTATTTCCTCGCATGTCTTTCTTTCCACTCCTTCTCCATACACTCTTCACATATGCAGTAGCCGAAACCTGCAGATGTGAGATGATTCTTTGATGTGTAAGACTGACCGTATGTCAGCTCCTTGTCGCAACCCTTGCAACGGATGACCTTTTCAAGATCATCAGAGTACACGCAGTAGTCTGCCTTATCTGTAACGCTGTTTGAAGACATATAGCTTCTCCTTTGCTCTTGTTATACCTACGTAGTATAGGTTCTTGTTTTCTTCTGTGTTTAACGGAAAGTGGTAACTGTCAACTCCAACGAGTATAACAGTATCGTACTCTAAGCCCTTTGACGAGTGGATTGTGCCTACATAGATGTTTGATTCCGGATCACCGTCAATGAGCCGAATAAGATAATCAATAGCATCTCTTGCGTTCTCAGGCTCTTCTTCAATCATCACGTCTTTGACATCTAAAACCTCTAGGATATTGCAGAGCTTTGTCATCCTAGGCAGATCTGTCTGGAATATCTTGCGAATGGTACTTATCTTCCTTAAGAAGAACGAAATTTTAGGATGACGACCGAAATGATTCAGGAGCACATTTATCGGATTTTCGTCAGCTTCAATAGCGAGGTATCGGATGTAGTTAGAATAATCATCTGCATTGAGATAAGTAGTCAACCAGTCTACCATGAATTCGGAATCAATGACCGATCTCAATATGTATACATTGTCCAACTTCTTCCTACCAGACACAAAGGGTACACCTAGATCTGTAAGATAGGCCTGGAGTGCATCAACCTCTGAGTTGCTCCTCGCAAGGATAGCAAGTGTACCTTTGACGGTATCCCAAGGAAATGAGTTTAGGAGCTCAATTGTGTCAGATGAAAGCTCTTTTCCGTATCCTACCTTGTCTACTCGGAACACCTGTACGCTGTCAGGGTCGCCTTCTCGTTGTCCGTGAATGGCTATGCGGTATGAGTCTTTCGCATAGGTGCTGTTTTCATTTGCGAACTTGCAGATGGTTGAGTTTGAACGATAATTTTCATACAGCTTTACAACATCCCATTGACCGTTCTCTGCACAGTCCATTATGATTGAGCTGTCAGCGCCACGGAAGGAATAGATGCAATTATGCGTAAGCAACCCATCTCCTACGTAATTGTGGTTACCTTCCACCTCTAGTCCATAAACTATTTGATTTTCTACAGGTTCGACCGACTGTAATACTTCATAATTGTTGAAAAGTGTGTTTCCCATGCTTCTAGTATATCGTTGATCTACATATACAAGATCAAATATTCCTGGTATCAGATTACCTACACGACATTCAAACATATGCAATTTTGAGAAGTGTAGGAATAGATCATCTTTTGTGAAGAGCGGATACTTCATATCACGACCGTATGCAGATAAACATGTAATTGCTTTCTCTGACAGATCTCCTAGATTTTCATAGAGTTGCTCCAGTTCGTTGATGCCAAACTTTAGGTTGGTATGATCCCATGTTACTTGAGGTATCCCAAATTTGTATGCTACAAGCTGTTCGTTCAACCAAGCTTCTTGAGCAGACTGATATACTCCAAGTATCCAGACCCTATCACCTTTTTCGCTCTGCAATCTAAGCCGTGGGCCAAATGCTGATCCTTGCGAAGACAAAAACAGCTTCGTACTACCTACTCGATACCATCCCCGGTCGTTACTCATCAAATATGTAACATGCGCTTTTTCATTACCTTCATGATGTATCTTAGCATATGTTATGTGGTCTTTTGTATAACAGCTAGAAAAATGCTCAGTGCTTAATCTTACAATATTTGTTGCATAGTGGGTAGATATGCCTACAACTCGTTTTGTGTATCGATTGAGATTACCTGATTTGCGTCTCAGATTTCTGACGTATCTACCTTCTCGTGGAACATAGGTCAACAAGTAATCTCCGATGTTTAGATCTTCTATGCGTTTTACAGTCATATCAGACATAGTAACAAGCGTTCCAGCAGGTTGGCATTGAAGTGCATCTCCAACGCATGTAACATACGAATCAGGAAAACACTGAACGAAGTCGAACTGCTCTGTATCAGTATCTTGGAACTCATCTACAAATATGTATTTGAATCTGTTCTTGTATTCTGCAAGATACGGCTGATCTTGCACAAACAGACGGCAGATGTCATAACACATAATACCGAAGGTGATGAGATTCTCTTTTCGAAGCAGACGCTTGAACTGCTTCTTGTAGAGCTTGTATTGTGCTTCTTCTTGAGGAGTTAGTGTCCCCTTACCTGTGAGCTTAGCTTTACTCAATGTGATTGACATTGACTGAATAGCTTGTGCAGTGATACGCTTCACATCTTCTGCAGTACATACTTTTGGGATAGAAGCATATCCTAAGGCCTTTCTGACATTTTGATTCTTTAACAGTATACTGTAGCAGAAGCTGTGAAAGGTTCTGAACTCAGGTATTCTCTGCCCCGGATTGCTCGCAGTATACCTCTGCTTCATCTCAAACGCAGCAGCATTAGTGAATGTAAGTGCAAGAATGGACAACGGATCTGCGCCATCGTTTACCAGCCTAGATATTCTCGATAACATACAATGCGTCTTGCCAGTGCCTGCACCAGCTAGGCAGAGAAGTCGCTTTGAGTTCGAGTTTACAGCTTCCTGTTGCTGTTTATTCAACGACATGTCGATTATCTACTCCTTCTTTTGGTCATGTGAGTAAATGGCATCTGAATGATATAAAGAACGATGCAGGCGCTGTCAGAGAGTTTAATCTCTACTCTTTGGAGATACTCAAACAGTGCAGTAAGCAGCCCGCATACAATGGATACAACAAGCAGAAGAACAGCTGTACCAACTAAGTTCTCTGCGTTGTCGTTGATGTTGCATAAGCAGAAGAATCCGCCTCCTGCTAAGATAGCGTTGATGACTTCAAATACTCTGAATACTCTTTTCATGATATTATCCCCTTATTACATAAAGAAAAGTACTTGCGACCAATCTCTATGATTGATTACAAGTACTTTAACGAAATTATGATTTTGTATCGATTACGTCTCGTCGCTGAATCGGAAATTTTCTACAGTTGACAGCTTCTCGTTGTATTCAACTTCGGCATTGTCTGTATAGACCTCTTCGTCCCAGTCGTCTCCGTGACGCTCGTCGGTCCAACGATCTGTGATTTCGTACTCAACACCTGAAACAGTGTAGCTGAGAGTGACAGTAGCTCGGATTCTGTAGCGACCTTTGGATCCAGGAATGAACGGCTCAAGCAATTCATATGTCTTCTCAATGACGCCGGTTTCATCATCTAGCTCGATACCTGGGTACTCACTGCAACTCCAAGTTCCGTCATTGTATTCAGGCTCGAGCCAAGGGAACTCGTCTGTTTCAAAATCCCACTCGCCGTCCTCATCAACGTTGATGATGTCATCAACTTCAAAGTCGATTATGTCCTCGACATCATCCTTCTCCAGATACTCTTTAGGATCAGGAGGTTCGGGATAATCATACACTCCCCAACCGGCTTCAATCTTCTTGGAGCTGTTAGCAGACTCCTGCATGGGGCAGATGATGAGTTTACCTTTGCGATATGCTGACGGGAATATCTCTTGGATCTCTTCGAGGTAGCCCGCTGTCTTGAGATTGCGTTGATAGCCTGACGACGTAGGTTTCCCTTCTCCGGTACCGGAACCCTCATACACTGTGACATACAATACGCCTGAAGGCTTCAGCAGATTACGGATATTCTTCAGACAAGCAATTCTTGCTGACTTCTCTTTGATTACGTTGAGCACATTTGAAAGCGTAGAAGTATCAGCTCCGCCGTTCTGTCGAACCTGTGTAATTACACTGTTGTTATGCTCGCTGGATCTGTTATACTTATCATAGATGAGATTAGTTACACCTAGCTCCGCAAGGTACTCTGATGCGTTGTCGAACTTACCGCCGTCATAGTCGAGATTCAGCGTACCTGACGCCCAGTTCTTGATCAGACGGAATATCGCAGGCAGCTTGTTGCTGTTGATAGATGTCTTCTCAGATGAAAATTCTTGCTCCGAATCTTCCCAGTTGTCGATCTCAGGAGTTGTAACTGGTTGTTCATTCTCCGTGTTTGCTCTTATTACCTTATTCATGTGATGAATTCATTTCCTTTCGTATGCGAGTATACATACTGCTGTTAGAGTTTTCTTTTGCTTTCATTGCTTTGTTGTGGCAAGTATATGAACAGCAGTATTCGACCCTACCTGCAAACTGCACTTTGTAGATATGGCCTGGCCTCTTTATGAAGTCCTTACCGCAGATGCAGCAAGGTGTGAAATGGAATGGTGCGTCCAATTATAATCATCCTTACATTGCGTCAGAATCTCTATCCTCGACAGCTGAAATGACCCACTTCAGATACTGATCTGATTCTTTTTCACACAGAGGGCATATGCCAGATACATGATCAATATGCTGGTCAGATTCTATAACGGCTGATATGAATACTCCGTGGCAGTTATCGCACTCAGCGATGTAGTGACCAGCGATGTTGTTGTCAACCTCAATATCGACGTCGTCCTCTCGGATGTCGTCCATTGAGTCCTGCATATCTTCGACAGTATCTGCAACGTCATCGAGAGTGTCGCTTAGGCTCTCGTCTTCATCGTACATCAGGTCATCTGCATCAAACTCATCGCCTTCAGCAGCCACGATTCGTTGTGATCTCTTTATGTTCATAAAGGTTGTCCTCCAATCTTAGTTGTAATACTATTTAAGGTTCAACCAATGAAATAAGGCGAGATTCAGCCGTCTCGCCTTATGATATCATTTGCATGTAGGTCTATGTGTCATCCAATCATCTTTGAGTACAGGATAGTTGCTCCAGACGTCGAGAATTCTCTGATAAGCCTCAGCCGGAACAGCCTCTTTGAGAGCTGCTCTATCTCTGAATGTGTTATAGTAGTAATTAGCTTTTATGATGTTACCGTTCTTATCGTCGAAGAAGATTGCAACACCAGTAGCTGAAAGATCTCGGATAACTACATGATCAAATTCAAAAGTCAGCATAGAGTTACCTCTTATGTGTAAACGAGTTCTCCGTCGTCAGTAACTGTCCGTTCACGGTAAAACACGTCCTCACTTGACATAACAGTTGTGTCATTCTCAAGTATCTGAGTAAGTGTCGCTGATACAAAGTACGGTTTGTATCTACTTGAGTCTTCGTGCATTATAGTGAATCGGTAATTCATGTTAGCTTGGAAATCATATTCATCATTCAGCAATACATCGTCTATGATGACTTCATTCCAGTCAAATCCAGATGATCCGCATATCCGGAACTCAACTACATCCTTATAGATGTATAGTTTGCAGTACTCGTCGCACAGATATTGATACCATCTGCGTTTCTCTTCATATGGAACACGCTTATAGGAATTCAACAGCTCTTCAATATCTTCTTTGCTCTTACACTTAGCAGATACATTGAATATGAATTCGTCCATCTTGGGTGCGTATTTCAAATCTGCGAACTTTCGATACTGCGAAGGTGTTAGCAGAGAGAAACCGTTGTTATTTATGAAGATGAGATAATCTTGAAGAAGCATTGAATATGCTTCGTCTAGTGTGATCAGCCCCTCGTTGAGTAAGAACTCCATATCAGTAGGAGAAAGTCGATATATGCCTCGACCCATATAGGTTGTAGACGGGACATGTATATCGACTTTCATGATATTCCCACTCTGGCTGATCAGGTATGAACCTGTCAGCTTGGTCAAGTGTATCGCTCCTTACTTCTCGAAGGTCTCGCGGACCTCGCCGTCCTCGTAGTAGCGATTGATGCGAGTTGTTCCGTCAGTCTGCATAGTAGCAACACGGAAGAAATGACGGCCGTCTTTTTCCTGAGTGATGAGAGACTCGATGATTACGTCATCGCCGTCGGGACCTTTCGCGGCGAGCGGATAGTTTTTGCCTTCTGCAATTGCCTTTTCTGCGATGTCTTTGAATGTGTTATACATTGTAGATCAACTCCTTCATTGTTATATAAGATTAGTATGCTGCAACAGAAAGTCGGTCAGCAAACTGAATCAACTGTACCAGAGGGTATTTCTCGTTGGCCTGGTGAAGCTCGTTCATCTCGTTCGGAGCGACATTGTATTCACCCATGTGCCATCTGATAGCAAGGCTCTCCTCTACGGACAGTCTGAAATAGCAACGTGCGAGAAACATGGAAGCAACTCCATGGCCGAGCGGAACCAGTGCATCTGAGCGTCTGAAGGCGTCGACCTTCTCCCACTGACCGGTCTGCTCGTTCTTGACGTTTTTCTGATAGGGCTCATAGTAGCCGATCTTACACCAGTCATGGACAAGTGCAACAAGGACAGCATCTTCGATACGCACATCCTTGAAATTCGGAGCGTGGCGCAGTTCGGCGATATTCATCGCAACTGTAAGGGTATGATCTACAAGCCCGCCTGCATAGCATTCATGATAGACTGACGATGCCGGAGCTCTGTAGAAATCTGTTGTATGCAGCCAGTCAGTGCATTTCTTGATCATGGGGAGCGCTACATCGGGATCAGAACGAGACGATCTGAAAACTCGAATCAGCGCAATACCGATGAGGAGTGTGTCGAAGAAGACCTGCTTGTTCAGCTTGTCGAAGTCTTCCGGATTCATATGACGAAGCTCATAGACGAAAAACTCCGGACGGGTCTTGAAATTGTTCCACTCTGTGTAGACGAGATCAAGGATGTCAGTAGGAGTGTTACGACAATCCATACTGCCTACTGAGATGTCGCCGATGGGCTCTGTTTCAAGCGTACCGTCTTCATTGATTTTGTAGATGTCGAATACAGTGCAATCGGGATACCGCGGAGCGAACCACAGTTGGAATTCGCGGAAAGGTTTGATGTTGTTTTCATAGATGTCGATCATCTTACTTCCTCCATTTCTTAGGAGCATCAGCATTCGGCTGAGCCGATCTCGGGGACTTTTCAGTGTCTCTGCGGATGGAGTAGCCGGTGTAAGCGGTGACGGTTCCGTGGAGATCGAGGCTGCGCCACATTCCGGTGAAGTTGACGAAGTAGTATACACGATCGTTTGGAATGCGTTCAGCATCCTTGCCGAAGTACCTGTCGTAGAACTTCTGGATGTACGGATCCTCTCCTCGCTTACACTCATTCTCTGCCCACTCTCTGATGGCCTTGCCTGTGTAGCTTACTGTACCGGATACGTCGATGTCGCCGGATGTGCGAATGATCTCTCCGTGTTCCTCAGCCTGTTCGTACTCAAACAGTCTGTGAAGAATGATGTCAAATGCGCTACCATGCATATCTTCTGAAGAGTGGATTGGTGTGTCATTGATCAAGAAGCACAGATCTCCAAATGAGTCTGTACCTGTGATCCTTTTTCTGTTAGGCATTGTGTTCCTCCTATGTATTGTGGTGATATGTATAACGAATCAGCCAGCGTCGTACTTCTTCGACCACTGTGTGCTGCGAGTAGGTTCTACTTCTTCGTAGTCCTGCAAGATCTCAAACTTCGGTCGAAAATCTCCGTCACCGTCTGAGTATAGCGTAACTTCTTCGCTGTGTCCGATACTTCCGTTGTACTCCATGCGTTTCAGCATACTGCAGAATGTATCAACCCATCTCTCAGACATCTCGCAGTGAATAGTGAATGATACCTTGCGTGCAGAAGAAGCATCTTCAAATTCATCGTCTAGCGGACATACGATAGGGGTATTAGATGGAATATCTGCTTCGCGTGACTGGATGATATCACACATTTCTTCACAGCTGTCACCAAGCACAGATTCAATACTGTAATGTGGACAGTTTGCTGGGCAGTCCTTAGGAAAATACTTCGCCATCTGTTACACCCTCCTTTGGATACACCTCTATGTAGACTGTATCACTTTCATAGATAGTTTCGGCTACTGCACCGTATATTCGCCGAACGGTACAATCAAGAAATTCTTCGGGAACTCCCCAGAATTCGCAACGAACAAGTCTTCGAGAAGTATTTTCCTCACATTTATCATCTGTAACATAAATGCCAACAAGTTCGTTGTGTGAAACCAGTGTATCACGAATATCTCTCAGAGTACAGCTATTGAGGTCAACCAATTTCGGGAGTGACTGCTTTACAGCGTCTAGTATCTTCTCTGAAAGATTTGAAGAGTATCTAGAAGAATTGACTATATTTACAATTGTTCCTAACATCGTCTGTTCTGTTGAGTCTATCATGCCATACCTCCTACATATCTAGTCCATTGTACTTATCACAAAACATCTTTGCATCAGATTCTGCTAAAAAGATATATTTTGAGAAGTCGTCAATTGGATAGTCTGTACGAAGCTCGACAATTGGCTCCTTTGTATCCTTATCCAAATACTTCAACTTGCAGAAGATTCCGTTTTCGTTGTAGATCCATTGAGAAATGATACATTCACGTACCTCATAGAATCCAAGACCTACAATAAGCCAAACATGATCACCAGGTTTGGCAGGAAGCAGAAGATTAGCTCCGTTTAGTGTTTTCACATTCATCTTTGATGTCCCTTTCAAGTGTTGCGCAAGTTGCTCTTGCATATTCCTTCCTGTAAAATAGCGCCATGCCGAGATCTGTTATTGGTACGTCTACATACGCAGAATCGAAGCGACCCCTTTCGTTTCTTCCATTAAGTTTGAGACGAATGATACAGCCTTCTTCTTTATACATGACAGAAAATACTTTTGCCTTGTGCAATCTCTTGTTGAAAATGAGATCAGCACAAACAGGTGTAACCCACCAAACTGTATCCTTAGGCATCACAGGTGGATAGATCACACCCTTGCTGAGCATCTCTCGTGCGATGGCAGAAGCAGCTTCCGGACAGTGTCCGCCGAGCTTCATCAGCATATCCTTGAATCGCTTCAATGACATTTCAGACATATCTTTGTAGGCTCGCTTCCTCATCTTTCGTTTGTTAAACAATATGTGTTCCTCCTTTGGAATGATATGTATATGAAAGGCTATACGCCTAGTTTCACGTCAATCTTGAAATGCTCTGTACGGTTCGCATTGTATGCGATATACTTGTAATGCAGATACTCAGAGAGGCTGAATACATCTACCTTCTTGACAGTGAAGCTAACAGGCTGATCTGTTAGCATAGTTATGAAGGTTACATCATTGCCGAATACACTGATGATCCTGCCGTAGTATACATCTTCAAAGTCTTCATCATGTTTCACAACGAAGATGTGTTCGGAACCCTTACTGAATTCATCATAGAAAATGTGTCTGCCACACAGCGGGCAGTGTTGAAAGTGCTCTGACATAGGGAAGGGCGCTGATCCACTTCTAAGTGCAATAGTAGTTTCTCCAAGCTGATCCAATATCTGAACCTGATTGAAATCGTATGTATCACACAATTTACACATACATATCACCTCTCTACTACATTTAACGAAATTTGATGATAAAACAAATGCTCGCCACCTGACCCGTGACGAGCATCTGTTCTTTTGAAAGGAGGTATTTTATGCCTAAACAAAGACCATCCGGCAAATGGTCAAGAAGTTAGCGAATATATTCTTCGATCTCTCCCGTATAATCAAGCAGTTGCTTTCGATTGTTAGGAACAGTTCGAATCTCTTTGTACGGAATTGGCCATTTCATTATCTTTCTTATATTGAGAGATTTCTGACCTAGCTCCGTACGACATCTCTCAATGTCTCGAATATCAAGTACGAAAGCTCGCTTGTGAGAAGCAAATAGGACAACAACCCAACCATACACGTTTTCGATCTTTGACTTTTGCAGAAGTCCTTCTCGCTGTGTATCTGTTATCATGTTGAAGTCAAATCTATCTTCCCAGGTTGCTTTGCTTTCGATGTAGTATTCATTAGGTGATTTGAAACAGGTGAAATCAGCGATGTTTTTGCTTCCGTAGAATCCAGTCATCTGGTCATAGATTCTGTCAAAGGAGTAACCTTCGTCAGGTCTATCTAACCATTGTTTGATTTTATCTTCGGCTTTCTTGCCGATTTCAGATCCTGCCATCAAATCTCCTCGTCATACAATGACCAGTCATCGTCATCATCAAGTCCGGTGTATGAATTGAACCACTCGTACGCCTCTTCCTCAGAGTCCGTCTCGAAATCTGGCTCAGTATCTTCAGGACCATACAGATCAGAATCTCCGAAGATGCAAACATACATACCAGTTGCCTCATTATGATATAAGGTGTACTCTGTGAGGAAGCCGTCTCCGTCAGATACTGTCTTAGAATCTATCCAAGTCCATGTGTCATCAACAACAATTTCATCTGAGGACATTACATCATCGCAGCTAGATATGTCTTCAAACGTCGCCATACCTAGTGCAACCTGGAGGATACCTTCCGCATCGTTGTCGAGCGACTTGAAGTCTGGTACAATACACTCAAGCGGAACATCTACTTCAGAATGTCCGTCAACTACAACAACGAACTGATCTCCTTCGATGTCTGCTTTCAGAATAGTTACACCGTAATCGTCAGCGAGTATCTCAATCTGACCTATAAGCGAATGGATATAGCGTTGAAGCTTATCATCCACTGTGTAATCCTGAATAGTAGGTTCTTCAGCAGACGTTACGCTGTCACATCCATATACTTTGTAAGTAGAGTCATCGATCTCGGCAGCCTTGCCCTGATAGCACAGACCTTCAAGGGCTTTGAGGAGGTCGAAGAAATCTTCAATACCGAGTCTGTTTGCTTCGTAGATCAGGCCGCCGGGCTCTTCTGCGAGGTCTTTGCGTTTAGATACAGTCTTGCCTGCAAGCTTCTCACAGATCAGATCCCCGAATCTCTCTGCCTCGTCTTTACCGAAGTACCAGTCTCTCATTCGCTGTCACCCTCAATCATCTCATGAATCTCAGATAAGATGTTGTCATAGACCGTCTCAGCATCGTCTTCAGGATCTTCTTCGGGAACGAACGCATCAAGGTCTAAGATGTGTTCATAGCTGTTGGCGTCACCTAAGCCGGGCTCATCCTCGATTGTGATCTGAAGATATGAGTTATCTACGACTGTGACATCAGCATTCATACCAGCGTCTTTGAGCATCTCTACAACACGTTGGCCTACATCGGTTGCGTAGTTGACGATCTCATCTGTGATTTCGGGCTCGTCCGCAGCCTCAATCGGCTCAAATGTGTCATCGCATTCTTCTATGTTATCGCTGGATTCTACGTCGTCTGCCCAGAGTGAAATGATCTCGTTAGCAGCGTCGTCTTCAGTTTCAACAACGCTGTCAGCTTGTGCTGGGCAGTAGTTGATGTAGAATTCTTCGCCGTTGTTCTCATCTTCTGAGATAACAGCCATTGTAGAACCGTCACCAGCATTTACAATGATAGCAAGCTGAGCACCGGCTCTGCTGCCAACACCTCTGTTGATCTTATCCCATACGGCTTGCAGGCCTCTCGAAAGCGAAACACCTGCGGTTACAGCAGTAGCAGACTCAACTGAGCCAGCGGATCCGCCGAGATCTTGAATCTTGTTGTTAACAGCTTGCATGAACTCCTCTGGCGAGCCTTTCTTCATATTCTTACGAACTCTCATTATGTATCACCTTTTATAGGTCAATAGTGTCTACAGGGAACACAGGCTTGATAGAAGTCTTTCTTACCCTGTATGTGTCGTATTTATCGTCTCCGAGATACTTGTCGATATCAGACCTGTTATTGCTGAGTGCTGCATATGTCGGTACGATATTGATGACATACTGTGAAGGAGTTTCTCGGATGATGCGGATATACAGCTCATTTCTATATGGACAAGTTTCTCCCCAAGGCTTGACGCGAATGAGTTTGTTTTCACCGATGCAGTCGGCAAGCTCTGCGTCTGCTAGCTCTTGGTCAAAGTCCTCGAATGGAGGTTTGGTGAGGTTGTGACGGAAATCATTGTAATCAGGAACTTGCTTGTTAAGAAGAGTTGCCCAATCAAGAGAATTGAGATATCTGAGAGCTGCGATAACTTGCTCTAGAGAATGAAGCTGCGCCTCAGTAGTACCGTCAAGACCTGACCAAGATGAAGTCTTTGCACGAACAGAACCGTCGTCGTTGAGCTTGACGTCATATGTCCACTGGAGAGCATTGTTTGCATTCTTTCCACGGTCGCAACGGATACTGATCTCATATCCATCACCCCAGCCGATATCGGCAGTGATCTCAGGATGAATGGTCTCCCACTGTTCAAAAGCTGCGTTCAACTCGTCGATAACAGGCTGAATGACTTCCTGTGTAGCTCTGCGGAAAGCCCTGCTGGACTCTTCATCAGCCTTTTGCACGCGGTCTCTTGCTTCGTTGTATTCTCTCTTGCGACGAGCGATATCGTCACGAATGTCCTGAATAGGACGTTTAGAGGCAGATGTGATTCTCATTACTGGTTACCTCCTTGGATTCCGGCGATTCTCTGAATAACGCCTTGAAGTGTATCGGAAAGATCCTGAGCAATAGTAGTACCAGAATTCTCGGACTCACCGCCGTCTCTTGCAAGCTTATCAAGACCCGACATCACATAGTCGAAATCATCTTTGAGTGAATCCATGAGGATATCAAGTTTGGTCTTACCACTGTCATCAGCAGCAGATCTAACATATGTGCGTACACGCTTCATCATATTCCTCCTATAATAGTGTATCACCTAGAAGCATATCGAATACCTCCGGGTTCTTCCGAATATCAAGTTTGTTGTCCACAATGTACTTTGCAATAAGGTCTTTGGTATAGAGGATATCATGTACCTTATCATCAACTGTGTTTCGTGACAGTATAGTATATATGTTTACAGATTGCTTTGTACCAATTCTGTATATTCTATCTTCGCCCTGTTCCTTATCATTCGGGTTCCAGGGTTCGTCGTAGAAACATAAGTTAACCGCGCTGGTCAACGTATGTGTTGTACCTAGCGCAGGAGTAGTACCTAACAGCACTGTGTATTCGGGATTGGTGAGAAACACTTCTTTATGCTTCTGCCTCACTTCTTCCTTCATAGTACCTGTGAAACAACATGTTTTGTATTTCTGAGATACGAATTTATATAAGGTTCTCAACGGCTCAACCCAGTTAGAGAGCACCACAATTTTTTCTCTACGTTCATGTACTTCTTCTAATATGAGAAGTAACTCCTGCAGTTTAGCGTTGTACTTGAGATAATTCTTATCCACTGCAAGTGTGTCATCAATGAGTTCAGGTGAGCCATTTACTTGTCGTAACTGGAGAAACTCTACCAAGGGATTGGACTTAGCAAGGATTGATTCTTTGTTTGCACGCATATTTGCAACAACTTTTGCATAGAGTCTATTCTGATAGTTGGTGTTATCTACATAACGAGTATATCTTATCTTAGGAGGTAGATCCAGTACTTTAGATTTTAGTCGACGAATCATGTTGCCTTGCAGCATAGACTTCAATCTCGGGATGTTTTTGTATCCTACAACATCGTGATCTCCAAATCCGCCAAACAGACAGAACTGCTGTTGCCACATGTAGAAACTATTGAAATTGTGACCGTCGACAAGTTTGAGTGGAAGATATACATCTGTAGGCCTTTTAGTGATGGGCGTACCTGACATCGGTAACCATTCACACGCTTTACCTGTAGCTGTTTTGAGCCGAATGAGCTGCTTTCCTTGTGACGACGATGGTGATACATTCTTATGTACCTCATCTATAATGATCATGCCGATCTCGCCGTCATTGACCCATTTTATCAACTCATCGGTAATGTAATACCTCTTGCCAGTTTTCGCCCGCAGCGCCTCGATATTCAATACAAGAAAGTAAGGTAAATCAGTATCACCTTTTTTGCCATACATCTTACCGCAGGTCAAGTCCTCAAATTTCTCTGCGCTGTTTCTACAAACAACAGTTACCTTATCACGTTTCAGTCGGCTACCGAGGATGTATGGTACTTCTTTGCCATCTGTGTGTTCTTGGATGTCCTTGACCCAGTTATATTTTGAATTGTTTATACAGCAGATAACAAGACAATGTTTGTAGCCCTTAGTGCGTCTTTGATAGATGGCCCAGTTCATAGACTCATTGGTTTTGGCAAGACCTTGATCGTCTCCTACAATGAATCCACTGTGCAGACCTCGTCTATCTCTATCAATAGCGAACCTCATGAAGTCAAGCTGATGTGCAAACGGCTTCTCGCCTTTCTTTACATAGTAAGGGATACCTGTGAGGTCTACGTTAGGGATAACTGTAGTATCATCTACTGTTGAATTCACATTGATGTCTTCTTCAGATTGAATGTAGTATTGATTAGAGTATGGACTGTTTTTGAGTTCGCCTATCAACCAGCCTAACATGTTTGTAGGGACTGTCCAGAATTTATGCTGGTTGTCCCAACGTCTACCTGGTACATTTTTAACAAGTGAAATCGCTAGTGGATCATACTTGAATATGATCTCGTAGACGTCCATATCCTTGTTTTGTCGAATTGTTATCATATAATCACCGTTCTGATTTCATTTGGCGTACTCGAATGACTTTCACCTCATCGGTCTTATATCTACGACGAAGCTTTCTAAGACCTTTACGTTCTGCACCAGACTGTGTAAACGCTCTGATGTAGATAACTACAGTATTGGTGTACCAGATGTCGATGTAGTACGGGCAGAATACTTCACCCTTGATCTTCCACCTCTTTCTCATTCTTCCACCCTCTCGAATGTATATCCGCTACGAGGTCTGCCGGTCTTGATGCTATCGCTGACCTGTGCAGGGTCAATCTTGAGAGCTTTTGCAGCTTCAGATTGTGAATTGTAGATCTTGCCGTTGTCGAGGCAACGAACCTTTCCTCCGCGTCTTGTACGCTGCACAGGATGAACAGCAGGAGTAGACTTCTTCTCGGAAGGCTCATCTCCATCAGGATTGTACTCTGTACCATGTTCGCATACAGCATTAGCAATGGCCTGCTCCATAGAAGATTTGAAATTGGTTTTAGGAACAAGCTTGCCGTCTATGCGGAATCTCCATCCATTGTCGTTCATACGTATCATCAGATCCATTGGATAGATACAGGATTTATATGTAGTACCTGCCATGACCTTACCATCTTGATTGATTACTTCATACAACATAATAAAATACAACTCCTTAGTGATAGTTTATTATGTAGTATTTAACGATTTTACATAATAAAGCGCTGCCCCTATTGGAACAGCGCTCCTATATGCAGCAGATTCTAAGAACCTGTTACAGGTATTGAATTAGGCCTTGACAAGCTTCGCACGAACACCATCGATAATGCAACCGTAGTATCCTGCGTATCCGTCCTGACCGCCGGTCGTCTCGGTATCGTACTGCCAATCAAGCCAGCCGCCTCCAAGTACGTGTACCTGATATGCTACCTTGTAGTAACCATACGCACTGACAACATCAGAAGGTGTATCGTAGTACATCTTGATGCAGTCGATTGCGCTGCCCTTGGTAGCCGGATTACCGTTACCGGCATATCCGTTGTAATAGTCATTTGCGTCGAAGCCTGTGACCTTACCAAGCCAACTTCCGCCTCTGATGTGGACACTATATTCGATGCTACCCTTAGTAACTTTCGCTGCAAGTGCAACAAGCATGTTTCCAAGGATACCAGAATAGTCTTCACCATCTGTGATGTAGCCTAGCCATTTTCCGCTTGCAACACCTCGGATAGTGATAGAAGGCTTAGCGACGGAAGGTGTTGGTGTCGGAGACGGAGTAGGATCAGGAGTAACCTTTCCGTTGACTTTCTTCGCAATTGCTGCGTAGTCAGGAGCAATGAAGCCTCTGATGAAACGTCCATTGACTTGAACTGAACGGTTGCCGACAATGCCGTTGCCCATGTTACCTTCTGTAACGGTGAACGTGTTACCATTTACAGCAGTGACGATACCTATGTGGTCTGCACCGTAGTCGCAGTCACCTACACCGTCGTCTCCCCAGTAGTAAATGATAGCGTCGCCGACCTTCGGCTTGTAAGCATCATTCTCTATCCAGATACCAAGCTTCTTGGCGTTATCTCTGAAACGACCACATCCGCACTCGGTTGTGATATATTCAGCGATACCGACTTTCAGCCAGGCAGCTGATACAGTAGCAGCACACCATGCGTCAGAATCCTTCATCGCATAATCGACAGGTAGTGGCTTCTGAGCATTGTAGATCTTAATGATCTCTGCATGTGCAGTAGATGTCTTCTCAGCGTCACTGAGCTTCTTCCATTCAAGCATAACATTTGCGACCTTCTGACGAAGTTGAGCTTCTGTGATGCCTGACGAAGGTGTAGGTGTCGGAGTAGGTGTCGGAGTAGATTTCTTCCAGCCGTTGTAACCGCCGTTCTTTATGATCGTCGGATAATCCTTATAGGACTTATTCTTGTCGATGACACCTACACCTGCGATAGAGTTTCCGTCGATGACGTTATACTCTCCGCCGTACTGCCAAATTCCAAGTCTGTTATACTTGTAATCAGCAGGTGAAGTGTGCCACTGTGCAAACCAGCAGTCAAAATCTTCTCTGACGTGCTTGGACATGAAATTGTCTAACTCGGAATAACCTGTGTAGATCATCGGGTAGTAACCGAGTTTAGCGATTTCCTCCAACCAGATGGTGGTTACATTGTTGATGTTTGAGGCGTTCCAACCGCCGTTGTTCTTGACATATGAAGTAGGTTCAATGTCTAATGCAACTGGCATAGTTGGTTTGTAGCCTTTCTTAGCTACAGTTTCAAGAAGTCTCTTCACGTGAGCAACTTCGTTCCTTGCTTGATCAGATGAACAAGCATACGAGAACAGATATGTACCCCACGGAATACCGAGATTCTCAGCCTTTGCGACGTTGGTCTCGAAGTAGTCGTCATCCTGATACGCTAAGTTGTCACCGTAGCCACAACGTATCATGACGAATTCATATCCAGCAGCTTTGACCTTTGCAAGATCTATGTTGCCGTTTGCATACGAGATGTCAACGCCCTTCTTGTTTGCTAGACTCATGATATAACACCTCCGCTGTTATTAGAAGATTAGGAAGTTAGATTACTTCTTCTTATCTTCCAACTCCGGCAGACCTGCGAGACTGGTGAGCAAACTGAGTACACCTGCAAGAGCAGCAGCGGCAGCGACAACGCCCCAGTTGACTTCAGTGATGAGAGCAGTAGTGCCGATAGTAGCGATAGCAGTCTGTGCAACAGTCTTGAGTGCACGAATACCAGCAGCCTTGATCCATTCCTTCATATTATTCACCTCATATTATAATATTTGGCGATCTTCCACATAAATAAAAAGATCACCTATCACCCATATATAAGGTAATAAGTGAACTTTTTACAACAACAACGCTAACTTACGAAATCTTCACATTTTTCTCATATTCCAACTTCAACTTGTGATAGTATGCCTTGACTTGCCCATTGCCGTCATGTGAAACATATTCCTCACCGGCACGTAATCTTTCTTCAATAGGCATTTCATCAGACATTATAACAAGTTTCAGATTGTTCATATAGTTCTTATCTGTCTTTTCTAGAACATCTTTGACCATCTTCGTTAGCTTGATGATCATATGAATGAGCTTAGCGACCACACCTATAAATGCTAAGACGGCGGTACAGATTGAACCAACTAGTAATATATTCTCAACCATTTGCCCAACACTCCTTGGTTCCTCTACTGAGCAGCTGTATTAGAAATTGAAGTACTTTGTCTCAGCGAAACCATTAGTGCGACCAATTCCGCCAATGTTGAATGCTACTCGAACACGACCGTTGATAACAGGTCCCAGTACCTTGAATGTACCCGATACATATGTAAACGGAGCAGCGGATGCAGGTGTCTGGTATACAGGCACGTTGTTACGCTGCACCATATCCGGTACATCTACGTTTGTAGGCGGTACAGTAGTAAATTCGTCTACAACTGGTTCTGCTTCAGGAACCTCTTCAGCAGTCTCCGCAGCGGGCTCTCCCTCAGCGGTTTCAGCGGTCTCTGCAACAGGCTCTTCCTCGGTCTTCTCCGCAGGCTTGTCGGCTGTTTCCTCTGCAGGTGCTTCAACTGACTCTTCGGTAGTCTCCTCAGCAGGCTCTTCAGCAGTATCCTCTACAACATTGGTTTCAGGCTCTTCGATTGTATCAGTAGTTGTCACTTCTTCTGCGACCGTATCAAGATCAGCAGTTTCAATATCAACCATTTCTTCTGTTTTCTTTTCAGTAGCCATGGTATCATCTCTCCTTACTGTTAGAAATCATTTGATGCTCTGTACCATATCATATTGGTCAGTACACGAACACGGGCACGCCGTGGTTCATCATCTACATCAATGTATCTATATATAAGGTGCTTGGTTTGTATACTTTCGTACACAGAGCATCTCACAGACCTGCATACCAAACTATCAGATACTTCTGAAAGAAGATCATCGATGTATGATATTGCACGTCTGTGAGATTGGTTAAGTATCTCAGGAGTTTCTCCAGTCAGTACCCAATCAATTGCTTCGGAATGTAGAACTCGATTATTTGTTTTCTCTGCATATCGTCTAGCGGTCTTTGCTACATACATTGTAGCACCGTAAATAGAGTCAAATGATTTAGCAATATGTTGGAATTCTTTGATGTGTAATGACATTATACGCTAAGTAACTTCTTTCTGCAGATAGGACCGATACCTGATTCTATGGACTTAGGACGAGTAAGCGGTCTACCGCAAACTCCGCATACGCCTTCATGGAACACCTTCATAGGAGTTTCAAAATCCTTGTACATCATATGAGTGAGGTACAGCGCACCTTTGTACTCCGGAGATGTCCAAGAGAATCTTGAACCTCTAGTACTGCGAAAAGATTGACGACTATCACTTAACATACCAACATATGCCCAGCGATCATGTTTCATCTTCACATATACAAAGAGTGTACCGTTCGGAAATTTACCCTTCACCCTAGGAAGCTCGAACCTATATGTTCTCCACTTATGACTAGGTGATAAAAGAGTTACAATTCCGTTGCCACCTAGAATGTATTCTCGGATTCTCTGTGAACCTTTGAGCTCTGCAGAATTTTCATGGTGTAATGTACACATAATCTATTGCCTCCGTGCGCAGTATTGTCGATTATGTGTACTTTAACGATTTGATTAGGGCATAAGTGTAGGAACGGCTACAATCTCATCTTTCGGAAGAGTACCGCCGTCAAGATACTGCTTGATAACATGGTCTGCAAGGTCTTTGCAGTCTCTCAGCCAGCAGTTGATCATGCCCTGCATGTCGGTGTCGAAGTTGACAAGATTGAGATCGAGAATTGCAATCATATTCCACACAGCCGATTGAATCTGACGCAGGATAGCTTGTGCATCATTCGGGAGTGAGCAGTCGATTACGCTGCCACCTTCTTGCATACACTCCAGCGGATACGGAATAGTACCGTCTTTCTCGATGATCCATCCTGCAGTAGTATCTACCATAGATGAAACCATCCAGCGAACTCGATCAATGCTGTGACGGACATTCTCCACCTCTGAACCCGAACATACGAAATAGACATAACGAAGATTCTGCTCTAAAGCAAATGCAGTCTTGTATACAGAGATCGCTGCCGATGCAGTGTCTACAGATGCAATGGACTCAATGTCAAAAGACTCACCTTCGTCTGTAATCTCATACGACACCGGTTCCTCAGTGATTTGAGCAGCGAACTCGTCGTCAGAGAGTATAGCGTCAAGATCACTTAACGCAGCATCTGGCGCATAGTTTGCATTGATAGCTGTAAGCTCAATGGTTGCTTCAGTACCAGATGTTACCTTCTTCAGTGTAACTTGCAGTTTCTTTGAATTCATGATGAATTGTCCAGCTCCTATCTCATTCAGCGCATTACCGAACATCTTCTCGAACTTAGCTTTGTCCTTGAAGACATCTTGAGAGATGTTGTTCAGCTTTGCTGATTTATTGTTTGATTTATTGATAAGCACGATGTTGTATACAGTTGCTTTACCATTGTCGTCCCACTTAATAGGCTTGCCCTTTTCAATGACGATTGTCCCATCCTCGGACTTGTGCTTGATTTCATAGGAACCGTCCTTGTGTTCTTTCGCGTCTATGGTTTCATATCCCATTGTAGTGAGCATATCGACTCCCTTGAATATGAAATCAGCTACAGTTTTAAGCAGTTTTGTGAGATCAGAGATCACACTAGATTGTATCTTCATCGGCTACCTCCTGATAAAATTAGAAGCCCTCAGCATCAGCTAAGGGCTTCACTGTATTGATATACAAGGTAATTACTTGCTCGCGGGAGCCTTGCGGATGGTGCGTGAGCTCTTCACAGGCTTCTTCGCGGGAGCGGGGCGTCTTGCAGGTCTACGAGTAGAAGCGGCAACAGCCTTCTTCTTGCGGGGCAGTCTCACAGCCTCGAGGATCTCCTCGTCGCCTTCCGGCTCAACCAGGAACTCGTCGTCGCCGACAGCGAACTTGACGGAATCGTCTTCTACGGTAACTTCAACAGGCTCGCCGGTAACTTCGGCAACGAGCTCGGCAACGTCCTCTGCCTCGAACAGCAGGTCAGTAGCCTCAGGATCAACATCAGCAGTAGCAACGGGAGTAGTATCAAGCTCTTCGTCAGCTACGATTCTCTTTCTCTGAATGAACATGTGTCAATTCTCCTTTACGTGTTATTTAATGTAAATCGATTTATATTAAATTAGTTCAGGACAACTAATTTACTCTTCTTAGCTTCCAGTTCAGCACGTATTGTTTCTAACTCTGAATTAGCTTCCTGCAGAAGTACATCACCGTCAAGTGACACGTTAGAACCCTCTATTGTGTACTTGGAACGAGAACGACCAAGAGCCTTCTTCATGTTTGCCTCACTCAGGCGAATAAGATAATCAATCCATGTAGGACTCTTGATTTCAGAAACATCTTGGTAGTCAGGTACATATCGAATTGTAACTTGTGTTGGGCGCGGATCTCTGTGCGTAACATATAACACCTCGTTATCCGGATCATGTTTCCACTGGAAATCAGTAGATAGTGTATTACGGACTTGAGCCATGCCCATTTCAGTTACAATAGGGTCGATATTTATTGCACTTGTCTGACCAATTGCACTGTAGGTGTTGACAGATGCGGCAACCTGGAAAACATTGCCGCTGTCAATAGAATTCATTGTTAGACCTATTCTAGGTGTCGAAGCATAAACGTAAAGAATCTTCACAGGCTTGATACCTAGCTTCTTAAGGTCTATTCGTGTTGCAAACGGTACTGTTTTATCTACAGGAGTTTTCATGTACCGTTTCAATTCACGAAAAGCAATCAGTACAGCTCTCTTGATGTCGAGATTTTCGACATTGCTGTTAGACGGGAGGCCTAGCATAAAGCTGACTTGATCAACTATCTCGGACATATTCATTGTCTACTAGACCCCCTATCTAGACTGTAAAAATTACTTACGCGATGGTTACGGTAAAGCCCTGAGCCTTTACGCCGTTGCTGATCTGAGACCAGTAGAGCTCTTCCTTGTAATCCTCGCCGATGCTGAACGAAATGCCCTGATCAGTAGTGCCTGCATCAGCTGCGTTCTTAGCAGAGATGATAGCACGCTCGAACTGGGCGATAAGCTGCGGGCTGGTCGCCATGGGCAGAAGACCCTTAAGGAAGTCAGCGGAGTCGATCTCGCCGAACTTGCCGACGTGAGTAGCATATACGGACTTGCCAGTCGCGGCATAGTAGGTGCCATTGCCGAAAGTGGGAGCAGAGTCGCCGGTTACGGGAACATATGCGCCGTTGGACTTTGTGAAATAGTTCTTGTAATTGGTGGCCCAGTCAGCAGGAGCTGCGGTGAGCAGAGTGTACTGGCCATTTGCATATGGATCAGAGTCAGCATAACCGCCGGAAGGAGTCCAGGAATTGAAGATGTCAAGGCCTGATCTCACGATATCAGCAGGAACGCCGACAAACTTGATAGTAACTGTCTTACTAGCCATGTTAAATTCCTCCGAATATTATTTATTTGTTGAACTGTTAAGTCCCACCCTTGCCGATAAGATCATGATCGACAAGGGTGAGATGACGATACAGCTATTAGAACAAGCCGATGATCTTGCCGCTGACGACAGTGTCAGGATTGACAACTTCCATGGCGTACATGTTAGCGTAACCCTGCTGTACGGAAGCATTCGCAAGACCGAGAGCCTGGGTGTCAGCGAACGGCATATACTCGCCGAAGAGCGCGGAGTTACGACGGATGTCGTCGGACTTGCAGCTGAGTACCCAAGTATCGGGATTGTAGTTGGGATCAACGAAGATGTTGAAGTCGCCATCAAGCGTACCGAGCTTGTAAGGACCGACTGCGTCAGCAACGCTCTCGCCGTTGAAGCCTTCGAGCATTCTGAAGTAGCCGCCTGCGTTGGTACCAGCAACGATTGTGTTACCACGAGCAAGACGGGTTCTCTGATAGATATTATCAGCAGCCTGGTTCAGCTTCAGCTTGAACATGTTGAGGTAATCCTTCGGAACAACGGAGCCGGACAGGATTGCGCTTGCATCCCAGTTGAAAACAGGATTCTTAGCAGCAGCCTGACGGAGCTTCGCAAATGCGAGGGTATTCATCTCAGCGGTCAGCTCGCCGAAAGCAGCTTCCTTAGCAAGCTCGCCGATGTTAGCGCCGTATTCCTGCTGAGCAGCGAACGCGGAGAAGATCGACCAGTAGCAAGCAATTTCATGAGCTTCAGCCTTGAGGGTGAACTCGTCGAGATCAAGGTAGCCCTTGCCCATCTTTGCACCGTAGTTACCAGCAGCGTCGGGACCGACAGTCTCGTTGTCGTACTGGTAAGTGGCCTTAACCATGTCGTTTGCACCGAAGCCGGAGAGGGCAGTAGAATCGAGAACAACAGTACCGTCGGAGTAGTTGATAGTACCGACTACTGCGTTAGCAGCACTGACCAGCTCGCCCATACCGTTGTCGGTATAAGGAGTGGTTACACCGCCGATGATGGTCTGGACGGTGACCGTACCAGGAAGTACAGGAGTGTAAGCAACGCCCATGTAGGAAGTATCGCCAATTGCGATGCCTTCGCCCTTGATAACGCGGCCGGTGAAGTTCGGGTCAACGCCCTGACGATTGACGAACGGAGAAGAAAGAACAGTGCCAGCAGCAGTCTCGCCCTTGGTGTTCTCAGCGACGAACTTGAAGTAGGGGATAACCTGGGATCTGCTCTTCATTGCGACAGAACCATATGCATCGAGAACCAGGAGCTTCTGAACGAACAGAGGCAGGAGTTCGACGAAATCAGGTCTTGCCATGATGTTAGAGGTGTTGGTAGCAGCGGTGATGGACTTAGCAATCTGGCGATGAGTGTTCTGCAGAGTCTTAGCAAAACGTCTCTTCTCAGGAGTAAGGCTGGCCAGGATAGCCTGCGATCTCTCGGAGGCAGGGTTAGCCTTCTGACCTGAACGATTGCGGACACCAGAAGTGATAGACTGGTTGGCCATTACGGATCTACTTGCGGTACCTCTATTACCGATGGACACTCTACGTGTCTTTGAGGTCTTAGTAATCATAATGTTACACGCTCCTATTTGATATTTAATTGTGTGTAAGATAAACTTAGGTTGAAACGATATCATGTATGTAGCTTTCGTACTCGTCTTCATCATCCGCAAGTTCTAGCGGAGTAGGCTCTGTGAAAGCAGCAGACATGTTGGCAGTAGATGTGCTACTTGAAATCATCTTTTCGAGTTGCTCGACTGTTGTTTCAGCAGTTACATCTAGGTGATCAATATCGGCGCCTATCGCATGTGCAAAGATGCGTGCGTGCGAATCTTGATAGCCTTCGATGATTTTCTCGCAGGCTTCAATCCTCTTCCTGAGCTGTCTATTCTCTGCATCCAAGTTAGATGTTCCCGTCTTCATATTCTTTGCAGCAGTGACAGTTTCGCTGAGCTTAGAATTAAGCTGGGAAATAGTATCTTTCTGGGAACGGATTCTAGATTCGCTTGCGGCGATATTCTGTTTATATTTAAGGTTGTATTCTCGAAGTTGTGAATTCGACGTTACTAATCGCTTGTTAGAGGACCTCAACGAAGCGATTACTTCGTCTTTTTTCGACATCTCAGAACGCATATCAGACTCTTGTGCTGATACAATTCTTTCAATGCTTGCAACTTTTCGCTTACAACTTGATTGAGTAGTGGCCAGCTGACGACGTAATGATTCTACGCTCCTTGAAATCTTCTTGTTAGCTTCAATGGCCTCAATGTAAAGAGTAGTCATTGCGTTTATCTTTTGATCTGCGAGATCTGTGATACCGTCTGCACACTCTTCATCGCTGCATTCGTCACAGTCGGGACATACTTCGTGTTTATGTGCTTCAATAGCACTGTATTCATCAGACTGCTTTGCAAACTGAGATTGAAGAATGTCGAGGGTCTCCCCCATTGTTATCTTCGGAAGTTCCGCACTAACTGCAGCACATACCTTTTGATACTTCTTTCTCTGCAATGCATCAGTAGAAGCAGCTACCTGAGTGAATGTCGGAATTGATTCAGGGAAGGCAGGGAACGACACTAGGTCAAATCCTCTGAATACAAATGTTTCGGGGTCAACTGAGTTGTCGATGATATCTCCTGCACCTCTTACTGATATGCCGAAGGTTACACCTGCGTCCTGAAATGCTTTGACGACACGGCCTACTGGAGTATCAATGAGATTGAACTTACCGTAGACCTTTCCGTCATCGTCGATGTATCCATCCGTCATAACTATACAGGCGTGTTCGAAGTCCATACAATTCGGATCCTCTGGGTGACCTAAGAATCCTATGTACCAGCCCATCTCGATAGCACGCTTGTATTCGTCTGAGTCGAATACTGCTTCCCAAACAGGTCTGGTTATATCTAGACCGTTCAGGTTGGTGATATTAGCATCTGCGCATTCGCCTTCATATGTTCCTAAGATAGAACTTGTGGCTGCTGCAGCAGTTACTTTTTTCCTATTCATCTGCGTACCTCCTATTTAAGAAGTTTACTTGTAAGTCGGACAAGTCCGCCTATGAGTAACGTCTTAACAGCTTGTTTGATTATTCCTGATTCAACAGGTTCGAGATTTTCAGCATCTCCGTCTTCCACTAAAGGTTCCTGGCGACTGTCAACCTCATCAAGAACTTCACGACTTAGTGAAGCAACATCTCTGACTGCAGATGAATCAACTTGTACATCCTCAATACCAGCGTTGCTCAACCGGTATGTCGTGTTATCTATATATAGTTCAGGAACTTCGCCATCAGCTGTACCGAGGGCAATAGATTTATCAGCTAACTCATCTATCTGAGAAAGCAAATCAAGCAATGCTCCTGAAGTGAATACTATTTCTTCTCTTGCCATCTAATGTCACCTCACTACTGTAACTCACTTATTTCTTCACGACCAGTCAGCTGTCGAATGCTGCCGATCTGGATCTTCCAAACAACTTGTACAACCTGGTTCTTGCCTACTCGTAGAATACTGCGATTAAGAGCATCACGATTTTCAGCTTTGCTCATGTCCCATTTCTTATAATCTGATGGAACTATTCTGTATCCTGCGAGTAGTCCGTTGTATCCTGTATAATCATATGCACCAGTTTCATCAGTCAACCAATTAGGCATTGACCAAAGACCGGCTTCTGTTATGTATATACAGTCGTTATCGCCTCGAAATTTTGCAAGCGCACCTGTTGATATCATTGCACTGAATACAACGTCAATTGTCTCTGCAAACTCTGCTTCAATTTCAGGAACTACATCCCGGAATGAAATAGTTGCCCTAGGAAATGTATCAGCAATCAGCTCACAATTGACTGCGTCGCTAGAAGGTCTGTCAGGATAACGTCTGCCGATACCCATATATGCCCTACCGTTGTTGCTGTTTACGTCATATCCGTCAGCACCAAATCCAGGAACTTGCTTCATGTAATCTCTGTAATCAAGCATCTGCTGATGTTGTACTGTGATTCTGGATGAGCTGCTAGATACTCCAAGATATGCAAGATCTTCAGCAGAGAGCTGAGCGTATGTCTGGGTAGAATGATCCATTACACCGATATGCGGTGCTTTGTACCCGTTGAAGTTGATAGGTGTCTGCGACTTCAAGCCCATTGTACCGAGCGATATGTACTTAGGCACAAATTGCGACAAAAGTGCGCTGCCTTGATTCAGCACACCTTGTCCTGTAAGATAATATCCTATTCCAGTTAGCATACCGTTGGTGGCGTTGTTATGACCTGAATGAGAGAATACTATTTTCTGAGTGGCTTCATCAATGACGTTGATAGTTACGTTGTGAACAAGACCTAAGTTTCGTTTAGCTGTTAGTTTGTTCATCAATCAACACCTCATCTAATCGATGTAGACTCTTCTACCTCATCGTATTCTTCATCGAGTTCGTCCTCGTCTCCCCAAGGATCGCCGTACTCTTCATCCAGTGATTCTGCGTAGGACTCGAGTTCACGTGAGAATCCACCGTAGGTAACAAGATCGGAGTATGTATCCTCATTCATCTCGCTTAATTCAATTGTATCTCCGTAGATATCAACACGAGCGTCATCTTGATTGTTCAGCCAGCTTTCTACTTCCCACTGGAATTCTGTATCATCGATGTCCCCTCTATTGATATGTTCCTGGATGCTGTCAGGAATCAACCAGCTTTCGTCATATTTAGGTTCCCACTCTTTGATAGTAGGGCAACTACCTTCTCGAGAGTCCTCTGTGTTCTCAGTTGCAAGTAATTCTGGGTGTGTATCAAGATAGTTTACTACATCTGATGCCATAGAGTTAATTGCACGTGTATATTCGTTTCCGTCTAGATCTCTACATGCAATATCCTCCATCACATCGTACATCTCATCACCAATCTGATTGATGAGATACTCAGCAGAACTTCCGCAAGTTTCAAGACCGTATCCAGAAAAGAATCTGTCACCGTCATTGTAATCACGGTAAAGTATTCTCATAGCAGCTCTTGTGATTTCACCGGCTACGGTATCAGCAATTCCACGATCTGGTACAAGTTCGGCGAAATATGCTTCAAGCGGATCTTCTCCGTTGTCGATTCTATCTGCAATGGCCTGTTTAAGCGGTTCAGCTTTTGCAGCAAGTTCAGCAGAACGGGCATCAGCTTTCTCTTGCTCAATCTCTGCGTTACGACGTCTGGTAGCTTCTCGAGAAATCTGATCAGCAGTCATGCCCTCAGGATAGTCCATCGCGTTCTTCGGATAGAGTCTGTTACCAATTCTTATGTAATCATCTTCTGCAGCTGTAATGCTGCGTCTTAGAACTTTCATTATTTTACCTCCTACGGGGTTTCATCTTCGTTAGGCGATCCATCAGCATTTGTTTCTTCTTCATTGTGATATGCTGTATGAACAGCTCTATATGAATCAAGTCCTTGAATTTCTAATTCATATGACTTGCTAACAACACCATCAGGTTCCAGGAGTGGATCGTCTACTATTCGTCTGTGCAGATTAGGATGTGTAAATCCTGCTGCGTCTTTTTCAAGTTCATATTCATCTGCGATCACAGCTTTACCTTGACCTACCAATGGACGATTTGCAGGCATCACAATCACTCCTTACTTCATGTATACATGAGTATAAAAGGTAGTAATCAGTGTTCTTCTCTGATCTGAAGACCATATTTTGGATCTACTGGGAACAGCTCTGTAGACGGGAATAGATCTGTTGCAGGATACAACAGCATTGTTCGTGTGATGTATACAGATTTGGTCTTGTCGTATGGTTCGAACTCTGTAGCAGTATGTCCCAGATCTAACATCAGGTCAAATGATAGATTGAAAGCAAGCCCCTGTGTGCCACTACCTACCATGTACAGATATAAAGACCAGGCGGTTGCAGTATTTGGAACATATCTTCCGCCGTCCGCAACATATCTATCGCAGAAACCAATTGAGGACTTGACCGATACTCCGTCTGTAACACCACTACCGATAAGTGGAAGACGTCCGCCCCAATACTTGCTACCGCTCATCTGCGAACAGTAAAGTGAAGTAAGTCCTCTACTTTCTCCCTCAGATACAATATTCTGAGCAGAGAAAGTGTACCATACATTCTTATACAATGGTGGCTGTACCGCAACTGGTATTCGTGATATGAATGTGCCAACAGTTTTGACAGATCCATGAACCTGTATATGATTGTTGCTGATTACAAGCTCATATTCATAGTTGTCATTTGACACATTGTAAACGCCGTTCAGTAGATTGATGAGATTCCTACTGAAATCTACTTTTGTGTATCTTTGTATCATTAGCTTCCCTGCTTCCATTCATCTTCTGCAAGAGATATAGCGTCACCAATTGTACCCATAATCGGATTGACAGCAGGTCTGGGCGATGTAACTCCACGAGTACGATCGTCCTCAATGGTGTATACATCAGGATCTGCATCAGCTACACCAGTTTCGTTCGGTGTGATTGACATCTCTGCGTCACGATGGTATCTTAAGTTGTACGGCGGCTGGTCAGGAACATCGAGATAGTTATCAGGATAATACGTTGAGACTTCAACGTCTTGCGGACCATAGCCGATACTGAATATCTTTGGAATGAGTGATTTGATGATATGCTCGTTGTTACACAACTGCAATGAATAGAGAGCTCGGTATCCTGGATTGACATAGTCGTTAGGCTGACCCTCAATCTGAGAATTTCTATAATACACAGGATGACGTGGATCATTCGACAATGCTGTCTTACCATAAGGCGCATTAGGAGTCTTGACGTGTCCTCTGTAGTTAGTAGGATCGTACACATCATTTCTGTTTACAGCTCTTGCTCTCAATGTATTCGGCTCTGTACCTTCATTGAGTCTCTGCATACGTGCATAATCGTCACGTCTGTAGTGTCCGACATGAGTAGGTCCGATGGATACGCCTACATCTCTTTCATTTGTCAGTCGAGCATCGATAGATATCTTTGTTCTGGAGTCGTATCTTACACCTGCGTACTGGAACATATACATTCCAAGCGGTCTGACGTATTCTATACACGCGTCTGTAGGGACTCTATCAGCGAAGTAAACTACTTCGATGTATCCTTTTGATGTATGAGGGGTGACGTATACAGAATTTACAGGGATAGACGTATCCTCAAGACGATCATCTAAGATATCGTCATGATAGCTATCTTGCATCCAATCTTCTTTGTCGTTGTCGAACTCACTGTCAGTGGAATACTCAGACGAAAGCTGCTGTAGTTTGAACTGTGCAAGATTGATCTCAGCTGCAAGCGTCACACCGTCCTTGCTACCCTTGTTGCGAATCATCGACATGAAGTAGACAAGTACAAGTCGATTGAAGGCTGTTGACAACCGGTCATCATACTTGAAGCCCATACTATCTGCAAGCATCCAGAGTAGTTTAGACGGACAGCGTAGCGGATCATACAAATCAAACATATTCTCTGTATCGTACTTTATTCGATGCAGAGATTCAGAGAACCACCTTAGGAAGAATCTGAAATCTGCGCTTGACTTGTATATCTCAGGAACCGAAATATCAGAAAACTTCATTCAGTTACCTCCATACATAGTGTTTAATGTTATTAAAGGTGCTATAACAAACAGCGCCTGAGCAGTTGCCCAGACGCTGTTCGCCTATTATTTTCAGAGAACCAATGAGGTAGTTGTTAAAGTATGGCAGCAACTGCACCGATGTAATCTGCCTGTCCGCTAGGTTCATTGAGCCGCTTCTACGACATTTGTCTCCACTTGCAAAATCTCTCTAGCAGATTCACCAGCTCTCTAGGAGGCCTGATCTGGCCAAATGCTGGCAGTTAATTTGCGTAATAACACCGCCGCAACGTCTTCGCGGTAATTTGATGCGGGGCAACGATCACGCCCGGCGTGTAACACAATATTCTCAGGCTACGAAGAATACAAAGAACTGTTTGACAGTATGTTACTATCCGCGACCTACTGCCAGCTGAAAGAAGGCCTCCGCGATGGCAACGAGCGGAGGATGATGGCCGGCGTCTCTTCGGCGGCGGTGTTATGTACTATATAACGAATCAGGATTTTAATTATCTATAATGTATTCCGGTGCAATACGAATATTATTTGCGTCTGAACCTAGGTCGGAATACTTACAGAATGAAATGGGATTGAAGTACTCTGGATCACAATTCTTCCATGTGATGACATTGTTTTTCAAGCTGCCTGCATCGAAGTAATCTATGTTGCTGTCGCACTTTCTGACAACATCAACGACTTCCATCACAGTAGGCTTCTGCCCAATACGTCTGTTTGCAGGAGCGAAATACATTGCGAGTGCTTCCTTGACCTTCGCTACAAGATTTGCAGCTACGTCAGAGGATACAGGTTTCTTCGGATAGATCTGACCTACTACATACCAAGGGAAGATTCTCAGATAGCCGAATTCGAGTTCGACTGACATCGCCTGTAAAGGACGATAATCTCTCTTCACGTTCTCAATGAATTGTACCGGAGGTTTGTATCTCTGGAACTTCACACCATCTTCTACTTGTGCATGAGCTATGCTACCGTTGCCGAACGAGCTGTTTTTGAAATCATTGTGAATTGCGAAACACATCGCTGTGTATGTATGGAAGTTGGCTGCGAACACAAAGTTGTTTGGATCTTCTGGATCAAATCCTAGATTCAATACGGATTTCCAATCATGTATAGGCTCGCCTGCCGGGAAGTCGTAGTTGGTGATATACATCTTTGACTTCTGGCTATCTGTGAGAGACTTGTCGTTGTAGATGGCCATGTTGATCTCAAGCGCCTTCTGGCAGTCGATAACAAGTCCGCAATCGACACCAGCTTCTCTATTCAAGAATCTGTTGAAATCCGGCAGGGTCACTAAACTGTCAAATGTGTTGATGTAGTTACGACTGTTGTAATACGCTTCCTTTGCAGTCTCAGGACTTCTACCTGTTACTGTATAGGTGTTCGGAAGCTCGACTGTGTTTGACAGATTGGACACTGTGAGAATTCCAGACTCTTCATCAGGAGCATCTCCAATAGCTGGTAAGAAGTTCTGCAATACATTCTGGCCAACACAGCCGATAATACCTGAGCAATCAATCCAGAAGATTGTCAAGTAGTTATCGCTGTAATCTTCTAGCTGATTGAGGTAGTTGCTTATCTGAATCTGTGCGTTAGAGTATGAATCATATGTGACAGCGAATCTCGGCTCGGGTTGAACGAATTCAGCTGCGCTGCTACATTGGATCCATTGCGTCTTGAGGAACTGCGTGCTACCTCTTGACGCTTTAGCTTTCACCCATATGGCAGTTGTGTCGATATGCTGAGAAGGAAGTCGAATGATGTAATTGTTAGCGATGATATCTTTCACGGAAAGTGTATAGCTTCTCAATTCGCCTTCAATAGCAACACGTGTTACACTCTCACCAGGTTTCAGATATACTTTGTCGGTGTTAGTGAAAACATCAAGATTAGATGTTGCAACAGTTCTTCGACTGCGGCTTTCTGTTGCTCCGTATGTGTTTGTAGACGGCAATATATTATATGTAATAACACGAGAGTTATCAGCTATGTCAGTGTAAGCATTCAGCGTTGCGAAGTTTGCTCCGTTGAATCCTAAGTTGAATGAGATATCTGAATCCGAGCTATTTGTGAATGTTACTTCTGTCCTTGCGGCAGTGTACCACCCAAGTTCATATCCGATGAGTCCGAATATCTTCTCAGCATTCTTACGCTGAGATACTGACGGAGCAAATATCTCATTGGCAAGCCAATCTACATTGACTCCGAGCATATTCGCTACACTTGCAAGCCACTTGCCGAGAACAACACCCGGATCTGCATCAGCTTCTGGCTTCCAGAGGTCAACGTCCTCCTTGTCCAAACGCTCAACCGCCTCCGGCTTCCAGAGCTCTGTCAACGCAGGTACAAGAGCCCAGAAGTCTTTCATGATGCTCTCGTAATCTCGATCAGTGTAATTTATCATACCTCTGTTGTTATCCATGTTAGTCCACCTTTACTTGAACAGTATCGCCGTATTTTGTACGCAATCCAACCGTCATCTTCAACTGATTGAATTCTTGTGCAGAGCTGAGATTTGGGTCATTGTCACCAGTGAAAAGAAGTCCGTCAGCAAATGCGGTCTTACTAGCTTCAACACAGGGTTCAAACCTATCAAGCTGCTTGACGATTCTCTCTTTGATGATTGCTTTTGTATTCTCTGTATTGTATTGCCAGATGTATCTTCGAAGACCTACTCCAAATTCAAGCTCATTGTAGAGCTCAGTAGGCTCAGTTAACATGAGCAGTCTTGACCGATTGACGATTGATACGTTGTCAGTCAGTACTTGCACTCTGTTTCTAGATACATCAAACATTGACGGAAATGCAAGTGATGTTGTTTTTGCTGCCATATGTGCCTCCTATATCAACCTGGACCGCCTATGTTTGTTATATAATGCCCGCCAGTACTGCCGATAACTAAGAAATTACTATTACTATCATTTGTAGATAATAACGCAACTACTTCATCGGTAACAGGTAACGGTGACATCTGCAATGCTGGATAGAACGGTAGATCTGCATCAAATGTGTAATTTCGTACAACCTTGCCCTTATACTCTTTCTGAGAATTCGGACCATGTATATTAGGTATGCGTACCTTTATCATGAGTGTGCCATCATTCTCATATCGAGTGTCCTTAACATATCCGTATGTAACCAAGTAGATTCACCTCAATGACGTTTGAGTATTTCAAGTGCTGTAGCCTGTCGTTTACTTCTAAATGCTCCAGATGATCTTTCAATGTAATCATCAAAGTATCCTGCTAAGAAAGAAGCATCTGTCCCAGATTTGAATTGTTGCAAAGTCAAATATCCGTATTGTTTATTCTGAGTCGGTATGAAGGTGTTAACAACAAAGTTCAATTGCTCTTCAAGTGACTTCTCCCACATATTACCAAAATAACAGGCAAGCCATCCACATAATCCGCCTCCTGGACCATATCCACTATCATTCGCTGTATAAGATTTAGGATTGAATCCGCTCTCCCAATACATGTTTCCTGCGACAGCAGCAGTTGCAGCTCTAGAATATCCTTTGCTAATCAAGAAATTCCATATCTTAGTTTCATTATCTGAACCAGTAAGTGTTACAGTTGTTGTCGTTATCTTGATCTTGCTCCATAGAGTCTTAGCAGTTGCAGCTCTAGCTGAATCGTAACCATCACCAGGTCGTTCAAAACTATTGCATACAATTCGTGCAGCTTCCATTGCCATTGCTTCAGAATTAGATGTTATCTGCGATTGGAGTTTCTTCAAGGTAGCATTCTCAGAATGTTCAAGTTCATACCAAAGATAATCGAGCTGACCTGATAGATTACTTTTCCAGTTAGCACCGCATTTATTCACCATAGCAGCATATCGTCCGCCTAGCCATTGACATATTCCAGAAGCTCCGCTATCAGGATTAACAGCCGATGGGCTGTACCCGCTTTCGTGTTCAATGTTAGCAAGAAACCCTACAGCTTGCGCAGCAGTTAGACCTTTGCTTACTAGATACTCGCCAATTGTTTTAGCGTTAGCATTACTGATACCACTGAAATCAACAGATCCATCTCCATAATCTGAGCTAGATCCGGATACACCTAGAACTTCTGAAAGCGGACCTACTATCCTGGTGTAGTTCACTACAGATAATTTCATATCTGATAATTTTATAGAAGGTTCTGCGTCCTTCATATAGCAGACCTCTCTTACTGTTGCGTCATCTTTTGTATTCTCGAATTCGTAGAGAGGAGCTCCACCAATTGCTGTATATCCGTTACTAGCTATAGCATCAGTAGTCCCGCCTACTTCAGACCATTTAGGCCTGTAGTAACCAAATACTGCTTTATCGCTGAATTTATATGTTCTAGTTGTTACTAACGTAGACTCATTTGATCCTGAAGTAGAGTTACCAGACGTGAATTCAAACGAATCAGAATTGACCTTTGTAACTATTCCTACATGCGAGCATCCGTATGTTCCTACAACATAGCCACCTACATTCATTGTTCCGCAGATGTCACCTACCTGCGGTTTAGTAACTACTCCCTGATAAGGTCCCTTATAAAATTGTCCCTTACAAGTTACTCCGTCACCGCACATCTGCGCAGTTGTTGTCCACCCTGTAGATATAACCTTACCAGCAATTCCAGCTTCTTTTGCGCAAGCAGCTATGAAGGCACCACACCAAGGTTGTGATCTATCGATACCAACCTTAGAACAGACCCATGTATTAGTCTTCCCAACTTGACCTAACGCAGTAGATATAAATTTGGAAAACGCAACAGCTTCATTTGCAACGGCACCAGACGCAACTGCTGGATTATATATAAATCCTTGAAATATTCTTACAGAATTATACTGCCATGCACCTGTTGACGTTTTGTATACATCAGTTAGATAGAAAAAATCTCCGCCCCATCCGCTATTAGAAACAACAATGTGCGTATCGCTCTTTATCTGCTCAACAACACATACATGTCCGCCTTCATATGGCGTATAGTAATTATAGTAACATGCAATTGCACCAAGTCTAGGAGTTTTGCCTCTAGCGTACCCATCATTATAACCATACCAGCTATGTGCATCCATAGTACACAATCTAGGATACTGTCCAGAAATCTCCCAGAATCTGCCAAATGCATAACAAGTGCAGTTAGGCATACCATATGTAGGATAAAACGGATTTCTTGAAAAGTAATATGAATTTGAAGTAGACGGAGCTGTAAGTCGAGGAGTAAAGTTAGCCACGGTTGGCGTTCTCCCCCTTTCCACTCAAGAAAAATGTAGGAGTAAGAAGTGTTTCCAATTCAGAAGTATCTGTTATGTGTTCAACAAGCCATAGACAGTAATAATCTGACCATTTCTTCTCCCATGATATATCATCAAGTTGTTTCTTTGTGCATATGATTCCTATCTTGTTTTTGAGACCAAGTCTCTCAAATTCTGTATAATATGTTTGAAGTATTCTGTCGTTGACAGCAACGCTCTTAGTGAAAGTACATTGCAGCCAGAATCCTAATTCCGGAGGATAGAGTCGCACACACGGTTGAATCTCTTCAAGTTCTTGTTCTGCTTCAGATGTATTCTTTGCACGCATCTCAGAATACAGCCCCCAAGGAAGTTTCGCCCTCTCTAATGACTCTACATGTGCTTTCAATCGAGGGTTTCTGAAATCAACTTGTCTGTGTGATCCATCATACAGATAGCCAGCTTCTACAAGTGCACCACTTACACGAGCAGCTTTCAACTTGTCCCACTCAGATTCCTTTACAATGTGGGTGGTGCGAGTCAATGTTACAATGTACGGATTCAGATCTTCGTAGTTTACTTGTATAGAAGATAGCCCACTTCCGCTACTCGTGCCATCTGAATTCTCAGGCGTGCCATTCTCTCCACCAGCAGGCATTGTGTCAATCGGCGTCTTATTCTCAAGTCGACGATTCACTTCGCTTGCTATATCACCCATCACGTTGAAAAGATAAGTTCCTGGACAACTCTTTGCAGCATACCATCTATGGACAACCATGTTTTGAAGATCTGTCCGATGTTCTAGCCCGTACTGCTTGTTATTGAGCCACTTGAGTTTCTTTATGCCATTTCTACGACATATATCAGTAACCAGATTGAGCAATGCTGCGTATGCTTTCTGTGAAACTGGAAATGGTTCTGAGGCAGATGTATTCGCAACCTCGATGGTAATAGCTTGCTCATCTATACTATTAGATGTGCACCAGCTCCTATCTCCTTCATCTACATAGATGCCTATCGTACCATCTGACCCAATTCCGTAGTTTGAGGATGCTTGTGTGCTCGAAGCAGCAAACAAGTGTCCGCAGCTTTCAGCAGATAGATTACCCGCCATACAATGTATAGCTATGCAGTCTATCTTCTTGCTCCTGGGGCTATTCTTATTCGGACTTATTATTCGTACTGTAGCAAGTGCGCTGTTACTCATCTATTAACCTCGATTATTACTCAACATCAACTTTACGCTATCTGGTACAGCCAGAATGATGTTATCTGCAACAAACTTGTTAAAACTCGCCAAGATACTACTTGGATCATGTTTATAATATGTGTTACCATCCACGCGAACAACCGAAGCAGATCCTTCACTCCTGTTAGTAGCATACTCAACTTTTATCTTACTCTTAGCTGTACCTATATGTGTATTAGTAGATATAGCTTGACCAGCTTTAACATTACATGTCGATAGATTACAGATGCGAAGTAACGAGAATGCATTGTACTGTATACTAATTGTATATGTATTATCAGCAGATTGCCCTACACTTACAACTGTGCCGAAACAAGGAGAATACGCATTAGTTGCTTTCAATGTGATACCATCATGAAGAAACCTATATCTCTTGTAATCTCCACTTTTGGTGCTTCCAATATATGGAATTAGTATCTCTGCATTTGATTTAGTTATTTCGCAGTTTTCAATTATCATCTGTTACCTCATGTAGTTGTCATATGTTCGAATGTTGGATAAACTGTTCCAAAATCTACTTGATATGGACTCTTGATATTTGATGTTGTAGAATATGAATTCTTCTTGTATTGGCTGCTTCCCGATACATATATTCCTTGGCTTGTTGCCACTGATGATGCAGAGCTCATTACAAGACGCTGCACCTTAAGTGTAGTTATGAATGAATTTGATACTGAATGTGATACAGATATGATGTTGTATATTCCTGTTACTGGAGATACTGTGTTACCTGACATCACAAGCAATGAGATCGGCTGTGCTATTGAATACTCTGTAACACTTCCAGGTATTTGTATTGTAAAGTCACCGCTGAATTGAGATGCAAGAGCATTGAGATCATTTATGATATTTGCAGATTGGAATGTGTCTGCAAGAGAACTACTCCAGCTATTAACAACTTGTTCATCTTCTGTTATGGTATTACCACTACCGTCTATAGTGAAGCCTACTTGTTTGAAGTTCATATCAGTCATGTTGTAAGCAACACCATTATATGAACCTTGTAGTGTCAATATGTTTGAATTTGCTGTTCCAAATTCAAGTACATCTGACATCTGAGATGTAGCAAGTCCTGCGTTACTCTTGTAGTGAATTGTACCAGGTTGAGTCATTGTAGGTTCATCTACCCAGTACGAGAATGAAGTACACTGGATTGTGTTGTCTGTCAAGCTCTTCTTCAAGAAGTCACTTACAGGAGTTATAGTTGCATTGTTCATCACCTGACTCAGCGATCTCGCCTTCCGCGAATCTAGTCCAGCTGCGTCACGTGTTGCACTATATGATTTCGACAATGTCAAGAGCCCTGGGAAGTTGTCATAATCATCTTTGCCAGAATACTGTCCACGTACATATCTGTTGAAACTAGTAGTAAGCGCACCATGCTCTACAAGGGTAGGTGCGTCATTATGATCTATATCAAGCTGATAGTATGTATCAGCTTTAACAGCTTTAGCAAGTGCTTCTACAATAGCAGACGGTTGTACGATGCCACTGACTGCAGGTATCCGAAGTACAGGCATACTACTTTGTAATGCAAGCGTAGCATAGCCCTTAACAGAATACTTCATATACAATCCAGAAGTCGATACAGTGAATTGAAGTGTGAAGCCTTGATAGGAGATGTAATCGGAAACATTTCCAGCTTCGTCCAACCATCCAAATAAAAAGGATACAGGTATTCCACTTGAATTAGCGTAGCTACTTGCATCCTGTGCGGCGCTATAAAGAAGTGCTTCAAACGCTGCTATATTCATTTTATCTCTGTCACTACCAGATACCGTACAGTTCAATGTCCATTGGGTCATACTAGATATCTGAGAATTGCTTAGTTCAAGTGAAATGAAAGGAGATGGTATCTTCAGCCCGAATTCCGATATCGCGGTGCCAGCAAGCATGAAGTTGCAGAAGGGCTGTCTCTTCATCAGTCATCACTCCTCGGGCTTAGATAATGGCTCTTTCATGAAGCCTATGATAGCTTCTATTACCTCAACTGTGTTATCAGATAAGGTCATCTTGCGTTGATTGTCCTGCCACCACTTATAAGCAGTTGATTCAGGATCTCTCAATGTGAAGGAGTGCCAGTCGCACAACATCTCGCAGATATATGGTATCGGCATATCCAATGGAACAAGCTCGCCTTCTTCACGAACAAGCACCCAATACTGGTGATGATGAGGATTGACGTGGCTATGATGAAGCCAGGCCAAATCAAACGCTTCCTGATCTTTCTCAAATCCTTCACAAGGATAGAAGTAATTGCAATAAGCGTCATATTCATCTGACTGATACTTAGACTCATCATGACGTCTAACAAGATCATCGATAGTAGAAAAGTCTTCTACTGTGATATCAATGACATCTATGTTATCAGTAAGTGCAGGCTCGAGTATTTCGTGCCAAGCTCTTTGCACTCCTGTAATATGCTGTTCCAGATATGCATCGTACTCATTGTGACGTGGGTTCATGTTGATCACTCTTTTCATTATTCCTCTCCCAGATTCAATTGATATGGCGAAACAGACGCAAGTATCTCACCCTTTGCAAACAGAGCTGAAATGCTCTTAGGTATGATTATACGCTGCCCCTCTTTCACTGTGAAGCCGTCTTCTATATGATTGAAGTAAGCGATGACCCAACCATATTGTGCTGAGCCTAAGAACTTACTTGCAATGATGTCAAGCCTGTTCTCTTCCACAGCGGGTACATCATAGTATTCAACCTCAGTGTTTGTTATGAACGGATTAGTAGTTTCAAGCGTAGTGAATCTATCTGTCTCATGCGGATTGTGAATAACTTGTCTTAGACATTGATACCTACTTATGTGCTTGAAGTCCTTACACGTTGTATACTGAATACCTGTGTGTTCTATTGTTATATATGGAATTAAGGTGTCGTAGAACTTCATTGATACTTCTCCTTATCCAATCAACGGCTTACTCATCATTGAATTGTAATCCAGTGTAGAATCAGACACTTCTACTATGGTCAAGCCTACTACGCAATGGAGATACCAACCGTCTAGTCCAATAGGACCATCCCACTTGACATTGACAGCGGTAAGTACTCCTCTAATGAGCGGACTACCGTGTACATATAATGTTACGATACTTGTATTGACAGCTGAGCCTTTGTATTCAGGATAGCAATTTGCTTCACAGAACCTGATAAGCTCATTACACTTACCATCTCTGTGATCTCCTGTCCACATATCTCTGTGCATATCAAATGTGAAATTATTTGTACGAGGTCCGGAACTCTTGTAGACTTGCCAAGGTTCATACTGATAAATCATATCAGGCATTTGCTCATAAGCTGCTTGACGACCATCTTCGTACTCTTCTGGGTAAACTGGGAAGTCCATCGAAGTATCTGAAATAGATGAATAAAGTGTTATCTCTCCCCAAGGCAGGTTGAACCACTCCATTGGGGCAGATACTGAAAGGCCTCTATCAGCTATGTTGGTAGGTTGTGCGGTGCTGTATTCATTGAATATCTCCGGATCAATGATATGCGGAGCCGTAGAAAGCTGAGCAAGTGCTGCCCGATGTATTTCTCTTGCTATCGGCACATAAGAGCCCATCAGATCTCCTGTAGACGTTGTATCAGGAAGAGAAACAGTTTCTGGAATCGCTAACATACCTGGGAAGGTTCCCAAGTTGTTGTATACAACCCAATCATCTTCTCCCATCAGTGCTGCGTGCTCAAACGTATCAGCACTTCCGGATAATGCATTGAGCATTGTATACTTTCTTTGCCAGGATACTTCATCACTAGTTACAGTAATGAGCTCTCCAGATTGTGGATCTATCACATCAATAGACGCTCCTGCAGCGAGAGCATCATCACACTGTTGTTGAAATTGTTTTCCGATATTAGGAGTGCGTTTGAGGTGATTAGCTGCAAGGATACTCGACACGTTTCTTTCGCCAACCATATCAGTAAGTTCAGAAAGTGTGAGATCTTCTGTTATAGGAAGATATTGCATCTAATTCACCTCTATATCTTATCGAATTTTACAGCTTCTAATCTCAGAGACTTCAACACGTGAAGCTCTCCGAACATTGTAGGGGATCTGTGTTCCTTTTGAGCAGAGGGCAGCTTCTTGAGCCAATCCTTGCTTATGTGATAGCATCTTCTAGCAACTTGACGAGTGAATACATCATCAAGATTATCCATATCCATGAGTACAAGCATATCATGTATCTCTAGTTTATCACTATTGACACCGAGGGTTGAGCCTAACATGTAAGAGTAGACCCAATCAGGAAGTATGTAATACTCTCGTGTGCTTGCACTCTTAGATTGAAATGCTTTGAGCTTCTCAAGATGCCATTTCAGATTATTGACAAGTTCATCATACTCGTCCTGTAAGGAAGAATCTACACAAGGATAGTTATCTGCAAAGTAGCTGAAATCACCATCATTGAGAAACGCATCGCACATCTCTTTATCAGAGATAAGATGATACGGGTAATCAGGAAGGTAGCCCATCCTGATGTAATTCATCTTGATGACATCATGAATAATGTAACTCAAGTGACTATCCCTCCTGAGAAAATGTGGAAGGTATTGTTATCCCAACCTGGAACCTCTTCATTGATTGTTATGTTACTCGGAATAGAAGTGATCCAGGAGGTGTCTGCTAAGATAGCGATGGATCCGACCATCTGGCTATCATCTAGATTCCTGTCGTAGTACTGGCTAACAGCTGTGAAATCACTCGTTGTGAGATGTTTTGTGCTTCCGGATACATACATGCTGATGAATGAGCCTGTAATCTTCAGAGGTTTGGTCAAACATGTATTTGGATACTCGAGACCACTTCCCTGTGGAAGTCGGAAATCAGATGATATGATGACCTTACCTTCCGAACTATGCGTAGTGGAGTCATTACGGATAAGCATCTGACAGCCGATGATGTTTGCTTTATCATCAAATGTGATGCTACGCAGTGAATAGAAGTAATGGATGTCGTTAGGGTGAGACTCTGACCAAGCATCGAGTTCCTCTACTGTCTTAGGTGCGTCGCAATCGAGAACAGTCATGTTGTCGACAACAAGATTCGGCTCAGTGAGTCCATATCTTTCATACCATAACTTCAATCCAGAAACTGTAGGCTTGACGGACACCAGATTGTTATGTTCATCCAGTGTGGTTACCCATGATGTCAACTTCTTCAGGATAGATACATCATAGAAGAGGTTGCAGTTATAGAGATTGATGATAGGATAGCTGTCGTTCTCTGCGTCACCGCCGATAGCATTATCAATTCTCAATTTCTGGCAGTTGGTTATGTTGATAGTTGTCTTAGAGTCAGCAGTACCGGTGATGTGCAGATATACACAAGTGTCAAATCTGCTGTCTATGTTATACAGATTGAGTGTCTTAGGAGTATCTTCCTTCGTCAAGCTCAGCGTAACGTGAATGACTGTAGGTGACTTACTGTTCTGAGTCTGATAAGCATTCGGGAAGGCGATTCTTTCGTTGATGTAATCGTCTACCTGGATCTGTAATTCTTCAGTAGATAGACCTGCTTCAATTGAGATGTCTTGTCCCAACTGATATGCTGCTACACCAGAACGGAGTAGTGCATAATCTACAAGTCGAAGATGACCGGTGTCATCAAGATATACATAACCGTTGTCAGTTGCTGTATCAGGTACATTGTAGAAGCCGCCTACCATATTCTGCTCAGCGAGATTGATCTGCTTTGTTAGTATGATAGGATCAGACAGCTTCTTGACACCTGCCTGTGTTACTACATAGTAGAAACACGTATCTTCATCACTTGTTGGGTTGTGATAGACAAGAGTGAAGTAATCTTTTCCTACGTTACCTGAATACGGACAGATAATACCTTCTTGTGCAATCTGCCACTGCTCTTCTACCTCTTCGATAGACATTGTAGTCGGGTCTGTGGTAACTTCTTTTCTGCCAAGCTCAATGCCCTCTGGCGGATCAGAGAAGATCAAGTATGCAAGTTTTCCGTTGAGTGAAACAAGTGCATTGTAGTAGATCATCAATGCAATTCGATAGTCGATGTATTTTGCTTCATACTCAGAGAGTGCAGATTCATATGCTGCAACAGCTGAATCGTAGACGGTTGTCATCTCTCCGTCCCAGTCAACTAAGTATCTGCGGATAAGAGCAATTACACTGTCCATATCTCCGCCGTTCTGTAACTGAGAAATGAGATTTGCAAGAGCTGAAGCAACATCTTCACTGCCGGAGCTACTGAGCAGTTCCATCGCTGCATCTAGGCTCTTATTTGCACCCTTAGATGATCCGTGGATTGCTTCATCAGCATCTGTGAGGTATTGCCATGCCTTAGTGGAACCGGATATATTTATTTCCTTCAGCTTAGTTTCTACTGTGTCGTTGCTCTGAAGAGCATCCAGCTTTGAATGAGCTGTTGTCAGATAATCATCTACGTCTTCGGAAGAGCCTGATGACCTTAGCTTCTTAACAGCGTTCTCAAGATAGCCCTGAGTCTCTACAGCTTTGTTGTATGCAGCAGTAAGCAGAGTTTTAAGCTTCTCTACGTATTCGTAGTCCTGAGATTCTTTTGCGTAATCGCTAAGTACTCTTAACTTATCTCTAGAAGCAAGTGAAGACTGAACAACTTCCGCAGCTGCTACAACTGCTTCCTTTGCAGAATCAGCGATAGTCTTCTTAGAATCAGCAATAGCTTTCTTAGCTACAACAATTTCATTTTGTAGCATAGCATCTTTTGCATCTTCAACAGCTTCGATACTTTGAACTGTTCCGCCCTGTACCAAGTACATTGTTACAGGAGGTTCAGAATATCCGACTGTATTATCCTGACCTACGATGAAGTAGTTGCCGATCTCCCAGTTAGGATTGTCCTTCGGCTTCGGCAAACTTTCGACAGAATCAAGTGATTCGATGTATCCAAGATATGTTCCGTTAGGAATCTGATACAGCTTGTTGAACGATTTTGAAATCTCTTTGATCTTATCTGTGTAAGCTTTGCTGATTGTACCAGGCGTGCCTTCATCGTAATCAGCAACAGGTAATTCAAATATTACAGGAGCATACTGATCTGATGGAGATGATCCGTCTACCTGTTTGTGCTTTACACGAAGCTTGATCTTACCACCGTCGAGATCAGAGATGAAACCTGTTGCTCCTCTAGCAGGATTAGCAGCAACTGTTCGGAACCTACTGAGGTCTGCTCCAAACTTTGTCGGGTCTGCATCCCATATCATCAGTGAGTCACTAGCAGCACACCAAGGGGTACCAGCATTTTCTTCGTTTGCACGACCTGAAAGCACATACAGCTTATCAGGATCTACACCAGTCTTGGTGACATAGCTACTATCCAGCAGCTGATCAATGTCCTTTATTCTGTCGGCAGTGAAGATCTTAACCTTCTCAGAATTCTGCTGTACATCATATATGTTATGCTGGCTGTATCTGAATGAGCCTAGCTTGAGATGTGCAGTAACCTGTGACTCTGAACCCTCTGCAGGAACATCCTGAGGCAGCTTCATCTGACTCTCAGGCAGAATAACTACTTGGATACCATCATATAGTGCAGTTGAGTCATTCTCAACTTTGATGGTACCAACCATTGCAGCCTCTGTTGAATACATTGCACGAAGCCCTACAGCTAACTTGCCTTCGAGCTTCTGTGCAGATGGATTAGCTTCAAGAATCTGTGTATTCAGCTCATTGAGGTCAATTACTATAGGAGCGAGGCTCTCTAAGAAGTAACCGTCAACCAGTGCTCTACCTGCATCAATCTGAAGTACTGAGCTTGCAACAACATTGCCGAATTCATCTGTCTGAGGACCTATCTTGAAATCCTTCATTGCGTGTGTATATGAAGGACCTACTTTGTATTCGACAGTTGGATCCGTGCCGACCGTTTCTCGTGATTTTAAGTTGAATTCTGTAATGAGCTGACCACCAGCAGTACTGTTAGTAGCTGGAAACAGGTTAGTACTCATTACAGGGAATTTAGATATGTTCATATGTATGAAGCCCTCCGAATTCACTTATATACTATATATAAGGTGGTCTTAGGTTGTTTCAGTAGTTGTAGCAGCTGTAGTACCACCCAACGATAATGCTGACATAGCGTCTGCAAACGTGATTGTACCTGCGGTCTTGTTATTCTGCTCAACAATAGCAAGTACTTGAATAAGGATCTGCGACAACAATGCGTTCGTCTGCATTGTCGGATCACTGAGGTCTGTGATATTCTTCGACAGCGTCTCTGCGAGCTTCTGAACAGCTTCGTCTTTTCCTGACCTCTCCTTACGCTGAACTTCTTGAACAGCTTGAATGCTGTAAGAATTGTTGTAAGCTTCATGGTCAATGAAATATGATTTGAACTTAGTGAAGAATTCAAGCCAACCCTTGTTACCATTCAAGTATACAGAATTCCAATCATCATAGAAGTTGTGCCAGTTGAAGTAATCTCTGAATTCATCCCACTTCGTGTGCCAATCCTCAAACAATGTTATGATAGAATCTAACTTGCTGTTCGCAGCAGGGAATAGCTCTTCGACGATCTGTCTTGTGAATTCTCTTTCATCAATCCAGAACTGACGACCCTTATCTCTGAAGTCCTGTTCGTCTGCGTCTCTAGCAGCTACTTCTTTTGCACCTTCCTCAGTCTGCTTTGATTCAAATCTATTCTTCAACTGCTGTTCGGTGTAACCTGCAGCTTCTAGTGCAGCATCAAAATCAGCTATGCCGAAGTTTACAGCGGACTTCTTCCAAGAATCATAACTCTTACCCTTATTGATGAATTCATCAACCATGTAAGAATCTTCGAGCATCTGATTCAGCTTATTAGATGCAACATTCTGAGACACATTTGTTTCAGACAGATTGCTTGATGAAACTGCACTGATCAGATTTGACTTAGGCATAGAAGCTGAAATCTGTGCAGCAACACTCTTACCAATTGTTCCCCAAGCATAATTAGAATCAAATTCTCTGTTGGAGTAGCTGCGTTGACTCGCTGCATTCAACGAAGCATTTGTTACAAGCGATACAGCATCACTGAGCAATGACATACTCCCGAACAGCGGACTTGTAAATAGGCGTGTAATATCTCTGCCAGCGATTCGTCCTGTACGAGCAGCACCATAAGAGGATACTCCGCCCATCATTGTCACTAGATCGTCTACTACATCAAGTAACTGACCACGAGTTGTAAGCTGATAGAGAGATTTTGTGTTTCCTTCTCCTACCTTGCCCATCTCTAGGACTTTTACAATATCAGCCTGCTGTGCATAGCCTTCTTGAGCTGTACCAATCAAATCAGCGAGCTCGGAGAACCACATCAGCGGGTTGAGTATCTTCATTATGTTGTAGATGGTTTCTCTTATACCTTCCAGGAAGTCAAGAGCTGCACCTTGTAGATCAACTGCATATGTTGCTTCCTGCATCTGCAATGCAAGCTGCTCGTCCCACATATGCTGCTGTATCGCTCTAGCTGCTTCATTATCAAGTACATATGAAAGTCCATTTTCAATCATGTACTTGTTGATTTCGCGTGTCTTTAGCTGCTCAGCAGTGAGTGTAGTCTGACCAGATGATAACTGCGCCAGGTTCTCATTCAATGCGTCATCTGATACACGCATTGATGCAACAGCTTGTGCAAGGTAGTTGAAATCTATTCTTGCAAAAGCATCCATCGACAAGCCGAATATACTTGACAGCCCTTCTGCAACTTCCATATAGTTGCTTTGTGACATATTCTGATATTCAGCGAGCTTTGTGAATAATGCTGCGAATACCTTTTGAGGATTAGTCGCAAGTACTCTTAGGAACTCTGTATTTGATGCATTGATACCTGCAAGAGAACGAAGTGCTACAATTTCAGATGAGTTACCACCCGTAGCTGCCTTGTAGATTGCATCAGTCATCGATGTTGCAAGATCTGGTGCAATTGCACCGGTGATTGCTGCAACAGATGTTAATACACCAGAAATCTGTGAAGGATCTCCTATTCGGCTTGCTTGGGCTATCTCTACTGATTGTTCAAATAACGATTGAGCATTCTTTAATCCGGATGTAAAACCACCCGAGATTTGACGGCTCGCATAGAGTACGTTACTAGCGAAAGCTTCTAGTTGGGCATTGGCATACGCTATTGCATCTTCCTGCGATTTGCCTAATCGTATTTGGTTAGCTGCAAGTGCTGCATAACTACTTGCATACTGCAAGAAGTCTTCTGTCGGAATCTCTGCATTGAGCTTTGTTGCCTGATATGCAAATTCCTCGGCCACCTTACCGCTGAGTCCTGCGTCAAGTACAGACGCAAGTTCACTAGCAATATCCGAAGAACTTACTACATCACTCAGACCCTCATTACGAAGTCTTTCTGCGTATGAACCAATCAGCTCTTGTAGCTCAGCTTTGTCGTAGCCCTGAGTAGCATTTATCTTTCTGAGGTTTTGATCCCATACAGAATACATCTCCTCAGCAGCTTTTCGAAGTATTTCAAACGGAGTCTCTATCAGCGTCTTCACATCAGCTTCTAGACGCTTCTTCTCTTCTTCAACTGCTTTCTTACGACTCTCGTTGTAGCGATTACCAGCACGCTGCATCTCGTTCAGCATCTTCTTGGTGCCTTCGATTGCAGGTCCGCACGCCTCTATGAGCTTAGTTACTACAATGATTGCAGCTACAGCTATCAATATGTAAGGACAGGCTGCAGCAGCTACTTCACCTAATCCAGCAAGTGCAGCTCCAGCGCCTTCGGCGGCTCCAGCCATTGCACCTGTTTCAGCAGCCATACCAGCACCTTCAGCCGCAGCAGTTTCAGCCATACCGGATTCTGCTGCAGCTTCTATTGCGCTGCCCTCTCCGCCACTAAGCGCACTCTCTGCTACATCAGGAGCGACATCTCCAAAACTTGTTTCGCTAGAGTTTGATAGATCTGTGATGGTATCAGTTAAATCAGATACCTGATCCGGAATATCTTGCTGAGAGGTCTGAGATTTCTCAGGTAGCTTTCTACGTTCATCCTCTGTGCGATCTTCTCTACGCTCTTGACGCTCTTCCTGTTCGCGCTCTTCTCGGAGATTTTCCTTCGCTCCATACAGATTGACTACATCTGCATGTACATTCATTGTTTCTACAGACAGCTCTAAGAGCCGGCTGAACAATTCTTGGTTGAAATCCGATACTTGGCCTACATTGGAAGCTGCTTGACCAGCTGCGTTATTTACTGCTTCAGCAACTGACTGACCTGGATCAGGATGAATATTGTTATGACGTTGACCAATTCCAGGAATATCAGGTTGCTTTGAGTGCTCTCTGTTGTATCTGTCAACGCCTTCATTGAATTTATTCCGGATCCATTCAGTTGAATTCTTCTTAGCGTCTTCGACTTTCTGGAATACAGACGAACCTGTCTTAGTGTCTTTGAACTTCTCAAGTAGATGTTTACCGAGTTCCTGTCCCAGCTTCTTTGGAATATCTTGAATAGATACTCCTAGCATATCTGCGAAGTCTCCGACCATACCTCGGATCTCACGCTTGAATTCTGATCCTACTACAGAATCAAGCAATGAATCTTTCAGACCATCTAAGAATTCGTCAGTGGCAGAGTCTACTGAAGAACGAACATTACGTCTACGCCTTCCAGGAGCGTTCCGCATATCATAGCTATTAGGCCCCCAACCATTTGTTGATCGGCGACCTCTGAAATCTTCTCTACGCGGCATCGCATTACGTGCGTTAGCTGCTGATATATTCTGCCCGTCTTTGAGTATCTGCTTTAGAGAATCATCTATTGATTTTAGATAATCTAAGAATTCTTTTGAATTAGGGTTAGCGGTGTTATTGCCATTACTTGATTGTCCCCTTGGAAAATCATCTACAAGTGCCATTACTACCGCCTCCTTCTAATATAATAAAAGGGTGAACCGTGATATGATTCACCCTGAATGATTAGTGCTTTTTCTTGTTAAGAGCTTGCTCACGAGCTTTGAGCTCTTCTGTAAATGACTTGACGTATTTCTTTCGGACGAAGATTGGCTGATCCATCAACCATTCGGCTGATACAGCGCCTTCAGATGCTCTCGATATGAATAACGTCTCGTCAACAATGTTCTCATACAGCTGCTGTCTTATCTCCAGCAGTGTTTTCATTTGCCCTCTTACTTCTATCTCGTTTCCATGCGTGGAGATCTCCCAGGGTCGGACGAAAAAATCTCTCCGTGGTTAGCGCGAGGAAGCTGGCATCTTTTTCACCGCATACCGGACACTGTGCAGTACCCGCAGCTCTCAGGCCGTAGTTGGACATCTCGATGACCTTATTCTTCAGGACAACGTAGTCCGCGGGAGAGAACTCCTTCTCGATAACAGCCTTGTACTCGAACGGGGTCATGTTTGTATAACTGCCAAGTGACTTGATGACATAGCAGATTCTTGCAAGCTCTCTGTTGATGGATCCGTCAGCACGCTTGAATGCATTGTCCTTCTCCCAGTTGAGCTTCTGCTGAATCGTCGGCAGCTTGAAAGTAACATCTCCGTTGAAGTCGAGGAACTCATCTCTCTTGATAGTCATTGAGTTGACAAAGGCCTTCGGCAGAGGAAGTGTGTTGATGCTTCTCAGGTCGACTGTGTATTCGCCGTAGTGTGTTTTACCGCAATGACCACACCAGATTGCATTGGTGGTGTAATACGGACCGTAGTTGAGGAATCGCAGACATCTGCAGACCCAGTTGTAGTCGATCTCGAGAAGGTCTCGAGGGTTGATCTTCTCTTCGATAGCTTCCGGCAGGATCTTGTCGAGCATAGTTGAGTCAAAGTCTTCGCTACTTACATACTCAAGCTCTGACACTGTAGGAATACCTCGAAGGGTCAGTTCATCGGGAATCTTTTCATACAGGCCTTTGCCAAGAAGTTCGATCTTTTCAGTAAGTGCAGGCATACTATTGTATCTCTCCTAACAGTTTTAGAATTAGATAAGACGTTGGTACGTCAATATGTATAAAAGGTTCTGACGGTTATGCAGGTACAGATGACTCACTGAGTTCAAGCACTCGAAGAACTGCATCATCAATGTCAGTGAATGCTCCGTCTCCGAACTCGTAGTCGTTTACAACAAATCCATCAATGTCGAAATCTGTATCGGGTACAGTTACATGATATTGTACTCCGTCATCTTTCAGCAGAGTTATGTCTACTACTGAAGTGATTACTTCATCACCTCGCACATAGTAGATGTAATCTCCAGGTGAGAGATGTTTGTTTCGTATCAACGTGTAGTTGAACAGCAGTGATGAGCCAAGCCCAGTCAGTATCCCGAAGGCTACAGATACAAACAGCAGTCCAGCTAACATCATGTATCTACCTCCTCTTGTAAAAATCTGTTTCTGAAGAAGTCCTCTATCTCACGCGCAATGGATTGTGCAAGTTTAACTTCTTCAATGTACTTCTCTACTTCCTCGACGGTGCCCCGCAAGCAAGAACCTGAAATGACAACTTTGTCAAAGTAGTAGGGTTCATAGTTATCGGTATATAGGAACAGCTCTATATGGCTTGTCGGAAACAGACGGCTTGTCGGAAGCAGCTCATTATCTGATGCGCGGATACTGTATATGTTACGACTATTATAAAGTGAGAACCAGAAGACGATCTTATCGTCTAACTGATACCGATAGAAGATTGATCCATTGTCGTTCTGTTTCTTGAAATCAAGTCGGATCATTTCTTCTTCACCACCTTCCAATCCTGCTTAGTAGGCTTGAATGTTTGGTCTACAGAGGATATTACGATTGCACCATTACTCAGTAACGAATCTACGTCTGCGCGAAATCCAGTTGTGCGACCTGATTTCGTCACTTCTACTGCTTCCCAATGAACTCCATCATACGCAACTATGAAGTATCGGTCTTTCGTCACATTAGGTATTCCGCTCAGGAACAATACATCACCTTGATATACTGCAAAAGACTCGCTATTGATAGGAGTATATCGTTTCTGGACGTCTACTCCTCTTACAAGATGTATATTGTTGAGGGTGACGGTTACTTTACCGGACTGCAGATCTGATAGAGATACTTGGTTTCCTAACATCTCTTCGCACAGTGCAAATGCATCAAATCCAAGAGGTATCAAGTAACCATATGTATACTCACTGTGGCCAGGTAACTTGACCCTGTAGTACACATCTTTTGCTTCCAGTGACCGCCTCATTTCTCCTCCTCGACATATCGCGCATCGATGATTGAGATGTTTGCCTGGAAGACCAGGTCGCCACGTTCATTTCTATGACGTGTGATTTTGACCAGATCATTATCTACAAGATAGTTGCCGATGTCCTCGGAGAAATGTTGTTCAGCGCGCTTCTGAAGAACACTGTCCTCTACAGATGATACCATCATCACGTCTACAAGCATCTCAGAACGGATAGGTGTTACATGCATGCGTGAAAGCTGATCTATCAGTTCTTGAAGTTTGGCATCTCTTCTGACATTCCAAGCCTTCATGGCCTCATACTCTGTAGCAATATCATCGTATTTCTTCTCTATGGCAGTGTATTCATCAGAAGTGCGACCACCCAACATAGTTACAAGCCTATCTTTGAGTTTCATTGTGCACCTCCTAAGATCAGTCCATGCTGTTCATGTAACCGAGCATAGAAGCTGCAAGCTGGACGTCACTCACCATCTCAGGAGACGGCTTATTCTCGCTACTAGGCTCGTCTTTGCAGAGAATGATAATGGCGCCGATGACCTCTCCCTTAGAAATGATAGGATGGACAATATCAGCAGATCTCTGCTCTCCGTCAACAGCTTTAACCAGAGGAGACGTCGAGCATCTTACATACGGCTTATAGCTACGGAGGACGACTTCGACATCCGACGAAATTCTGCATCCTAGGAACTGACGTTTGCTTACGCCTTCCACAGCTTTGATATGATCTGTGTCACAGATGAGGACCTCGTAGCCCTTTGACCGACTCAATGATACTGCACAGGCCTGAATCAGATCCTCGATGTAGGTCAGACCTGAATACTTCTTGAACACGATTCCGCCGTCACCATCCAGGTATATCTCAAATGGATCTCCTTCGTGGATATGAAGCGGACGACGAATCTCCTTCGGGATAACGACACGTCCAAGATCGTCAATACGTCTAACAAGACCAGTTGATTTCATATAGCATACCTCCTATTGGTTATCTATGTAAACATTAACGAAGCAGCGACTATGTGTCGCTGCTCTCTTTTGTAGAAGGTATTACAGCCGGTGCAAACTGAACCTCTGTGAGTATCTCTACTCCGTCATAGCCGAAAGATTCAGAACCTTCCCTATTGATACCGTCTTGTATGAATTTGATGATTGGATCTCTTTCAATCAGATCTCCATGCGGTTCGTCTACTTCTTTCATAGGACACTTAGACATACGCTCACGATGATAAGTATCTCTGTCAATCTCTTGTTTAGTCCTTGCGCAGTAACAAGCATCTACATTGAACCAACATGAGATGCAGCTTTTAGGGACGTGAAGACCAGGAATATATACAGCCATACCTTACCTCCTTGTGTAGTTTACTTATTGACGGAACACTCAACACAACAAGTATCTGGAACAGGCTCACCGTGTTCCTTCAACCAAGCTGTGTATGCGGTATCCATCCAGAAGACCTTGCCGCATACACTGCAGCGATAGAACTCAGATGGATTAGTGATACCACCGATATTATCTTCCCACTCCTTTGCAGTGGTCTCATCATCGCCGTTTGTAGCAAGCTGATACCACCGATAGTACTCTTTTGGATCTTGCTCCGCCTCAATTTTGAGCGTATCGGAATCATTTTCGGCTACCTTTCCGGTGAATACAAACTTCTGGGCGTCAAAGTCGTATCTGTACTGATACAGTTTTTCGTTGGGTAACATGTATTGAACCTCCTTAATCGAACAATCTGAGATCTTCGTCGAAGAGACGATTGACAAGACGTGCAATAGCATATACTGCTAAGAAGCAGTCAAGCAGAATTATCAGAGAATGGAACACTTGATTATTCATCAGTAATCTCCTCCGCTTTCTCAATAGATTCGCGTGACTGCTGAATCTTAGCAAACGCTGAACAGCTTCGTAATGCGTACATCCTATCAAGGTCAGATTGCATGTTGTATAGATAACCAATGCTCTCTACATATGCTCTATCCATAGGATCTGACGGAGAGGTAGGAAAGTAATCAAGCAACGCACGCGTTGCTTCTTTAGAGAAATCGTCTCCTTCAGCAAACTTGTAGAGAATTTGTGCTCTCTGCCCATCCTGCTCCGCAAGCATAAGCTGTGAGATTCCGTACTCTACTCGAACTACGTGTGTCACCTCACGGTATTTGACCTGAAGATACTTTGATACTATGCCGTATGCAATCACAGATGCAAGCATGATACCTAATAAGATAAATGCCTGGATCTGCGTATCTCCGACAGCAAGAAAGACAAGGGCTGCAATCAGCAACGCAATGTCGAAGATGATTGTGAACTTGACCATTTTTCGCATGTGTGCCTCCTGTGTATATTGATGTTACTTCTTTAACGATCTGTGTAACTCATCAGTCTGTCGTAGCATCTATCTATCACTTCGTCATCAATGTGGCCCTTCCACTTAGGGTGATCTAAGAATCTACAAGACGACATACCTTGTAGCAAGCAGTTATCACAGTGTGGACCACTTGTTGCATGTGCATATGACGGTGAATCACAGTAGTTTGCAAGCACTACACGCCTTGCGTCGTACCACACGTAGTCGTTAACAGGCTCGTTGTTGTCTACATGTAGTTCATTGTTACTGTCAACTCGAAGTATGTTGTTATCTAATAGACTTAGCACCTCTATAAGTGCATTGAACATTTTTGTGATCTCAGGATCATTTGGATAGAATGCCATATCTGTGTGAAACAGCAGATCTTCTGAGTTATCATCGTTGACACGGTATATTCTGTCATCCTGTGCATCCATTATACCATGTCCTGTATAACTAGAAATACAAGTAGGAACCGCATCAAAGAGCCGTCGTAGAAATATGTTGTACTTCAAGACAAATGTCTTTGTTGTGTTCTCCATACTAGGTGGAAGATCAAAAGCACTCACAACGACGTTGGACTCATGCGGTACGCATACATATCTTCGATAGATTCCGCCCCAACCTGACCCATTGCGGGCTATCCTTATGAATTTCATGAAGTTGTCTCTCCTAAGAATCTGGCCACTCGCTTATTCCAGCCTACAACCATATCATATTCTGTTGAGTGACCTTCAGTATATGAATTTCCACATACAGGACAGCTAGGTGTGCCTTGTATGATATAGTTGCAACTTAAGTATCCTATGTCCGGAACCTGTCCGCACTCAGGACACCTTCTTAATGAATTGAATCTGTGTTCTGGCATACTGTTAGTCATCCCTTTCGACAAGTGACCCAGGCTGTTTCAACCATCTGACCCACTCGTCGATAGAGTTGTCAGGATACAGATACTTCCGAGGTTCCACACTGAAGTATGATAGCCCGCGCTTCTCTCCATCGAGTCGAATATTCTCGAGAAATGCACCGAGCCCAAAATCATCTAGCTGACGAATCTGGTTTGCACGTTTATCGGAATTGCCGAGTAGATCTACAACATATATAAGTGCAGCTGCAGCATCAATATGTCGAGTTTTAGGTGCATTTGAGGCCTCTATCAAGGCCATTTCCTGTTCAAGAAGCTGATTCAATGAGTCAACTATCTTATCAATAGGACGTGTATCATTTGTCTTCATCGTCATACCGCCTTCCGTCCTCACAATCTTCGCAGATAGTAGGACAACTGAGCTCCTCATACCAATCAGGATAATTTTCCTTGATGTAAGCAGGTTCGTATACACAGCCAACCAATCTGCACTTACATCTCAGAGGTTCATCAAGTTTGTCCTGATATTCTTTGATCTGCTCATATGCAAGATCTGTACGAGCTTCGACAATAGCAGCTTCTACTGCTTCTCGTCCGAACAGTTTGTATAGATCACTTATGATGACCTTAGGAGTATCACTCTGTTTCAATGTGAGGACCCTCCATTTCGTCAAGTATGCTCTGTACCTTACTGAAACCGTACCGGCTTGTAAGATCCTTCAGTGTACTGCGAATATCAGCTCCCGGATCATCAACAATCTTGAAGCTGTATGTACCTACATCTGGTACAATAAACTTACAGTTTCGTCTAGATGTTTGCAAGACAAATCCGCCGGCAAGACTCAAGTTACCGGAACTGCCTTCGACAATAGTGGATTCAAGATACAACGATAGCATATATGAGAAAGGGATGGCATTGTAGTTAGCATAAAGGTGATCAGCAATCTGTAGAATCGGTGCATCTTCATCATGTTTAAACAGTGCAATGAGTCGATCCTGTAGTGTGTGATACATCTCGTCTGCTACTTGCTTATGTTGAACAACATAACTAGAAAGAATGACAAACGTCAACATGTCGATCACGTCGACATGTGCAGCTGTCATACTACCGTATGATCGCACAATGCTTTCAGAGACTCCAGGAGATTTATAAATCGTCTTGCATCGCATTATATGACCTCCTTATACATGACGTATCTCCAATCACTAGGCGGAGATGTTATTGTGAAATCTTCTCGTTTGCAGTAGCCGGGCTCTTCAAGTGAAGGAAGTTCCCAGTACTTGCACTTGTAACAGTCCTCATCGCACCAGCTCTCGAAAGCTGTAAGAGGAAGAGGTTCATCGTATCTTACAGGATTGGTCACACGCATTCCATACAGCGGACGACCGGGTTTCAGATTGTTCCGCATGTAATCACTTACCATACGGAAATCGTCTGGCCTGACGATAGAGGAATCTATCTTACCATCCTCTCTGAGCAGTTTGACCGCCTCTATGCAGATGAAATGACCTATGACCTCTCCAGAACTCTTATTCCAGTCGCCTGATCTTGGATGCGAATTGTATACATAGACCATATACGGAGGCTGTAACTTCGGGATACGCTTGAGTAGGATCCAGCTATGACCCATGTCCTCAAACATATCTTCGAAATTACGTGTCCGTGTGCTTAGCATCACTGCTTTGGCCTGATTCATATGTGACCTCCTTATGCTGCGTCTTCTTCATCGAGATAGACGATTTTGCAGCGTGTAAGCACTGTCTGCTTAACACCTGCGTACTCGTCGTGATCCTTGACGGTACCGGTAACACGAACCTTTCTAGGACGGTCACGGTCGACGTCTACGTTAGAACTTGTCCACCAGGTAAACACGTCTCCGTCTTCTGTAACGAATTTGTAGAGAGCTGACCAGCCGTAGAAGCTGTCACAAGATGTGACAAAGTAGGCAGTTGCGTCAAATGTGAGACGATCTTTGATCTTTCCTACGTGCTTGCTCTGAGATGCTGCCTTTGCTCTCTTCGCTTCACGCTCTGCACGAGCTGCCTCGGTTTCGAGATGCTTGAAGTAAGTCGGGATAAGGGACACCAGGTATCCGAGGTTTCTGGACGAGCAATACTCAGAAGAGCAGATGACCTTGAGGTTGTTCATGTAGCTGTTGTACTCGTCGACCTCTTCAGCGAGAATCCAAGCACGAGCAGCTTTTGCTTCTGCTACCACATCGTCTGCTCTACCATCAATGCCCTTAGAGTTCTTGAGCTCTCTCATGTACTCCTCATGCTGATGAGGATAAATGGCAATACCTTCCTCAAGTTTGTAGATGGATGTTGCCCTATCACGTGTAGAATCATCGGATTGTGAATTATGATAACCGAGCTTCTGAACACAAGCTGCTGCGCAAGCTAATATCCTGTCTACAGGATAGTAATAAGTGTAAGAACCAGATCCGCCGCCGAGCTCGTATCCACCGATGATGCTATCAAACCAGCTGATGTATCTTGTGATGTCCTCAGAAGACCATCCACCTGTGTAATCGAGCAGGCAAGAACGACCTACCTGCTTGAATTCGTGAGTTTCCTCATTGTAGACGAGGAAGGTATCCTTGCGCCTTCTCGATGTCTGGCAGTGTTCGCAAACCGGATCTGTATGACGATACTTATCAGGAATATTGACAGCCTCATCGAACTGACGAATGACGTTGCCTGCCTCAAGATGGTCGATAGTAGCAACAAATCTCCATCCATTGATCTGAGCAGTTCCTTCAACCTCTACAATGATGAATCGAAGGGTCATCTTATCTCCGGTAGCTCTATCTTCTACCTCTTTGAAGGTCTCGCCAACCTCTTTGAAGTAGAACTTACATCCGTATGTCTTGCATTTGTTCTCTATCCTTGCAAGCTTCTTCTGAAGTCTTTCAAAGTTGCCTTCGTAAATTTCGTATCTTTTCATGATTACTACTCCTTTTCAGCTCTTGCTGTCTTGATATGTTGGATAGTTACATCGTATATAACGAAAAATGACGTATATGCAAGACTACATATACGCCACCTTCGGGATTTATATGAAAGTTGTTATCAACTGTCCCGTCTTGATACGTCTTGTAGTCTTGATATGTCCTACAAGTATTATTATAGACGGATTTGTGTGAAAAGTCAAGCGATTTTCTAAAATTTATTCAAATAATTTTAGAACTTCGTCTATCTGCGAATCTAAGTTCTCTTGTTTCTTGCGTCGTCCAGTTCGCAACTCCCTGATGAAGTGAATCGACAGCGGAAGCTGGTGATAGTTATAAGTATCGCTGTCAGGGTCGTAGCTCTGTATGACAAATCTTAGGCCTCTCAACGGAAAATGCTGACCATACAGATCGTCTACAATAAATGACCATTTGATATGTTTGTGGAACCAGTAGAATTCATGCTTGAATAGTTCCCAATCGAATTTACCTCTGCGTTTGATGCGCTCTTCCTCGAACTTGTAATGTCGATAGGATTTCTCGTAGACCTTATCAAGGGTTCCGGTCTTGTCATACTTGACCTTATGTGAGTAGCGAGGATCGCATACAGGGCATACAAGATTTGGATCATAATACTCATCATTTGTGTAGATGACTGTTCCGCACTCATTGCATTTGTATATGACATCAAGCGAACCTGGATCTGTATATACTAATGAGAGGTCGCAGTGCATCTCTCTGCGCAGTTCTTGCACAACATCGGTCAGCAATGTGAGTCGAACAGGGCGTCCTGTTTCATCGAACATCTTGACGTACTCGCGCCCATGTACGAATTCAATGACCATGTCAGAACTTTGTGATATAAACTGTCTAACGTCTTTTTCTGTTATCATGGATGATTTACCTCCGTGTAACAAACATAACGAAGCAGCTCCAGACTCGCCAGAGCTGCCATATGTTTAGCCGAGTTTAGATTGTAATTTCTTCGCTACATTGAGATCTGACATCATTCCGGTGAAGATATACTCCGTTGTGTCATCTGACAGATCAGCTTCTGTAACACATGTCTGTGCAAGACTGCGGACTGCATCAAGTCTGCTCTTGAGATCTTTGATCGCCTTGATACCAGACTTCAATGTCAGGTCAGACATCACATCCCCACGTGACATCAGCTCTTCAGCTCGAAGATTCATACAGTTGATCAGATTAGCGATCGATGAGTTGTCAAGCGTAGATTCTTCCAAGATGTATGGAATCAGCTTGAACACAGATGTCGGAATTTCCACCGTTTCGTCGCTTCCGCTGTTGTATAGATCACACAGAAGTGTATACATATCCTCTACGAATGACTTGTCAACCGGTTGGTCTGTAACAAGGGACACGGACAGCTTGTCGAGCATATTCCGAACATGTGCCTTACCCTTCTTTGATAGCTTCATCGTCATCCTCCTCCGATTGAGTTTTGATATAACTGTCCCAGGCCGCTACTGCCTGAATTATACATCTGAATTGTTTGGTGAGATTATGCAGAGCCTTGTCGTACTCTTCAAATTTCTCTTGTGTAGTACCATTGTTGATTATATCAACAAACTTGTTTATGCAGAATAACATCTGGGCATGAAATCCTGAATATCCTGCAATAAACACATCGACGTATTTCTCCAGGTCTGGGCTGACTCGATTGAAATATCGACGTGCAGAAACTACCATACAGTCCATTAGAGGAGTTCGATCTTGGACAATGTTTGATGCTTTGTACACAGCCCGGTATGTAACCAAGCTCTCAAGCTGTACCTCTAGCGGACCGTACTCTGTTGATTCAAAATCAGATATGCGAGGGACAGGCAGTGTTTTCGACATGTTATCACACCTTTTAGAATTTGATGTGTGATTTAACGATTGTTGGCCTGCCAATACAGAGTATCATTTGGATCGTAGTAGTAAGTTTCGCCTTCTTCGTCTGTCACTACTACGGTCCCATCTTTGCCGCTCTCGATGTTGCTTACAACAAAGAGTGTATCCAGATCTTCATCGTAAACGCAATCTCCGACAGCAAGTCCTGCTGCAGTACGCTTGGACTCAGGGCTGATATCAGCAAGTCCGCATATAGCAGAACGTCTTTTAGCTGATGCTGTAATTACTCGTTTCATGGTTCTTCCTCCGGCTGCATCATATCATACACTATCTGTGCAATATCATTCTTGTCGTTCTCAGTCAGAACATATGACTCACCTTGGGGACCTACAACATTTCCGACATCAAAGTCTGATCCATCAGGAAGCGTGAAAAGCAGGTGCCCATTCTCGTCAATATGTGCGGTCATCAACAGATCAACGACCCACTCCATAGTAGCATACGCAGAGAGGTCTATATCTGTATGACCGACCTCTTCCCACTGGTTATCCGATGTGTATATGAATTCATCATATCCGTCTTGCGGCTTAGATGTTGTCTTCGGCAGGAAGTATAGGATCTTATACTGTCCTGTGGACTGGAGTATGGATCTATCCTGCATAACAACAGCTTTGAATCCAGCACGCTCAACTCTGTCGCATTCTTTGTTTGTGTAGCTTTTTGCAACTGAAATAGCAACCATCATGGCCATTCTAGCAGATAACATAGTCGACCACCTCTTATAGTTCTTTCCAGTTAGATGCAGCGGAGCCTTCTGTCCGCTTTACTCTTACCGTCACGCTGTCACTAGTAGCTATAATTGCAAGACTACCAACCGGAGCAGCAGCAGGAATATTTGCAAGATCTGCGATTGAAGTTACAAGGTATTCGCCAGGCTTTGGAATAGCATTTAGATCTACCATAGTTGTATCACTCCTATGTATTTATATTCACACGTATAGAAGGTTCATCAGACAGATGACAGAGACCTTGCAGAAGTAATTCGTACAGACCTTGACAGAATCTCTCAGCTTCGTAGATATCGTCACATGTATCCTTGTGAAAGATGATGCTATGCTGCCAAGGCTCTCCTAGATATACTACAACCTGATAACTAGCAGGAAGATGTGTAGTCATATCATAGCCATGTGGTTCAATCTCAAATGTGTAGAGTGTATATGATATATCATATGCAGGCAGGTGTGCCTTCACCTTTGCTGTCGACCCTAAGTGTGTCGGTTCAAATACTAGTTTATTCATCTGACCTCCTGTTGAGTAGGGCTTGTTTAATCTGCCAGCAGAGTTCCTCCATGATGGTCTGGAGATGCTCTTCGCACAGATTCCGTGCTTCTTCAAGAGATCCTTGGAAATCTTCAGAAAGTCGATAGGATGTAAGTCTGTTTGCAAACCGGATTGAAACACCGCTATTAGTTTGACCGATAGTGTATTGGATACTGACCATATCAGTTAGGCGTGGGATACCATCTTTCTTGTCAAGCGGTAACAAGAATCCTCCTGTATCTAATATGTTAGTTCCGTCGCTACCTCGCCACTTTAGTTTTATGTCCATAACATACCTCCGTTCCGTCATATCGTATACATACAACTGTATCTGGCGGAGTACCTTGCAAGAGTTTCTCCGCATATTCTCGTCTACAATGTCTGCAGTGTCCATTGTCGCCCCAGTTGATGTTCTCCCAGAAACAATGGACACAATCATATCCGTTTCTGTCTGCAGGAAATTCTACTGTCTTACGCATGTGACGTCTCCTTCGCCAACTTTTCAAGAGAACGCTTCATGTTCCAGAGCTCACGCCGTATTTCGCGCCATGCTTGTAACTCTGTGCGCAGAGATAGCACCTTAGAAACAGTCATATCACCACCAGAACGAAGTTTCTGAGATTTCCTAGTGATTATACTATTCACTCTCTGAATATCCTGTTCTACGTCGTCTATCCATGACATATAATTCATACTGTGTACTCCCATCTGATTACTCCACAATCATACACCCTGACAAATCCACGAGATTCCATGATCTCACGTTCCGTCATGTGGTCTATATCTATTGTGTCGTCATCAAATAACTTCCTCAGATTTCGTTTCTGACAGGACACTCTATGAAAATATCGGTTATCATAGATATCGCACCAAACGTAACTTGGAGCAGACATTGACATCTGTTTGAATCCGAGTATTTCATACAACTTTCCGCGTGTATGTGCTACATCAGAGAACGAAATGACCTTCTTAGGTTTTGCAAGCCATAAGAATGTTTTGAAAAGTTTGCTTGCACCTCCAGGAACATTTGTACCTACTCGAGTACAGAATCGTGAAAGCTCCCATGTATCTTCATCATCAGAAGATGTTTTGCCCATTGTAGGCCTTGTATGACTGAATGTCATCAAAGCTACAAGATTGAGTTTACCTCGTTCTATATCTTTCTTAGTATATAGGCCAAGATTCAAGTTAAAGGATGTATAACCTTGACGATGATTCTCCTCTAGAAACTTCTTTGCGTCTTTATGTGGAACAATTGACACTTGAGTTTCACGAGCTCCCACAGACGATACATTCTCATGAAAGAGATTCATCAACATGTATTCAATCTTATCTCTATTATTGATCCATTCATATCCAAAGATATGAAATAGAAATACATCGTTCTTTTGTGCAAGTAATGACTTGGTCTGGTGATACTTATATGATTTAGGCGGTGCGCCCCAAGGATCACTCTTAGAAGAATTGTGAGTTGATGCAGGATTGCATTCAATACCTATCTTGTACTCGGGGAGATAGATATCAATCTCATAAGGTTTGATAACAGTTCTATCGTTGCGAATTATCTTTGTCGGAGGTAGAATACTTTCAAGAAATCTGACAACTTCCTCTTCCATGTTACTGCAAACATGCGATATCATATCACTGCAGTTATATGCTATCAATACATTGTAGATCGGTGTATCTGTTACACCTAATGCGCCTTTCAGCTGAGATATGGAAGGAGGTTCGCTATAGTGTAGTGTGATATATGATGCAGGATCTGATCTGAAAGAGAGATAGTCGTCTACTTTTGAAGGATCAACCATCATTTTCATAAAATCTTCTCGAGTATGAGGATGTCCAGTCATTCCGTATCTATCAATGTTTGTTTGATGCTGTTTCGCCTTCACCTCATCATTCTGCATCGGCGACTCTGTACCATACCGTTCAAGACAAGTTTGCCGGCGATTGTCAAGATATTCCTCTGATGACATTACCTCTGACATCTTCGCCTTGACAACCTCGTTCTTTGCAGGGTTATCTACTCCCCAATTCTGTAAACTAGTTTGACGACGCTTTGCTTGAACCTCATCTGAGCTGTTTGCATCACTTATCTTCTTTCTGACAGTATCCAACTGCGATACATTTTCTACGCCGTACTTTGCCTGAACCGTCCGTCTTTTGCCGTCATTTATGCACTGTTGAGAACAGTACCTAGGCTTCTCCTTCGGTGAGCAAGAATACTGGAAAGACTTTCCGCAGAATTCGCAGACGGCTACATGCGGACCTGGACAGTATCTTTGAGTCCCAGATTTAGGCTGAAAAATCTTTCCGCACTCTGCGCAGCTCTTTTCCTTCAACATACTGTTCACCTCACGTAATTTAACGATTTTACACACAACAAAAGCAGCCGAACTGCTTCGCTCGGCTGCTCTGTTAAGATACAAGATTACTTCTGGATGTCCGACTGGCTCATGTAGATTACACGAGAGATGATGAACGGTACTTTGATCTTGACGAGTTCACCGCCGGTCTGGTTCATGGCACCGTTATCGAGTGCGCCAATCCAAGTACCTGGGCATCTGATTACGTCGCGAACATTACCCTGACCGTCGTACTTGATGAAGAATACCTGCTTCATATACTCTGAGGGCAGACCCATTCTCTCTGTGTCCGGATCATAGACGAGCTTTCTCCAAGCACGGAGCGACTCGAGTACGTTAGGCTGGCAGTAGCAGTTCAGTGTCCATTCTACATCCTGGAACTGTACCTTCGACGGGAACTTGATGAGTCCGTTTCCGTAGTGTACAGTGATGATGTCCTGCTGTTCTGAGATGTTGCCTACTTCATCAGTACTGAGTGTTAGCAGATCAGAGAACTCGGTCGGCTGAGTTCCGTCCATGTTATATACCCTGACTTCGAAATTGTTGACCGTCAACGGTACAAAGGTGTCAATACCTAACATATGGTTGGTACCCATTGCTAGAGGTGAAAACATGAAATCACTTTCCTTTCGTGAATGTATTGTTTGTGTTCACATATGTATGTAAGGTGTGATTGATATTGTGCGGTAATACTAACATTATATATTTATTTACAAATTCGTTATTGTACCTAAGGAGGTATCACTATGAAATATAAGTATCTAAGAGAGAAGACAGACGACTCAACATCTACATCGTTGAAAACGTATCTTGACCATTTGTATCCTGATGATATCTTCATATATGACGAGAGGATACCACCAGATGTATTTGATAGACGAAATAAATTAGGTATAAAACAGCATGCGTATAAACCGGACGCAAGATGCGAAGAACTCAATCTAGTGATTGAAGTAGACGGTCTACCGCATTACCAATCTTCTGCAACTGTGTTTGCTGATATATCTAAGGACTTCTACTACAAACAGCTCGGATACTCAGTTATAAGGATACCTTATTGGTTACAAATAACACCAGAATTTTGCAAACACGTTCTTCATAAAGATGTACAAGAAGCTTGTAACCTATACTTCAGTTTCTTTGATGTTAAAGATGCAAATCGATACATAAAGAATTACGCAGGTGCTGCTACATGTATTGGAAATATGTGCGAAATTGGACGCTATCGATTCATAGAACAGTTCAACGAACTTGACCAATCACTTCAAAACATTGTTATGACAGATATACTCACCTGTCGGCTATTTTCAATGTTTCCGGAAATAACTGCACCAGATTACATCTTGAATAAATTAGTTATGAAAGATAAATGCTATGAATTCAATAGATATGCAGTCCGTGATGCTAAATTACTGAACAAAGGAGACCCATATGAAACTTGATTCTAATCAGATACGAATTGAGACAGTAAATCAGAGATATGGAGTTGATAACGTCTCCAAACTTGAGAGTGTGCAGAAGAAGCGGAGAGCTGCTTTTGCGAAAAAACGGAATACTATTGTTTGGGACAATCCTTGTACGGAAAAGACGATTGATGCTAATGAATTGAATATGTTGAAGCTTAATCTTGATTTTGCAAATGACTGGCTCAACAAGCATCATCCTCTTAAGGCTCCTAGAGGTACAGTACTTGCTCTTGGGCTATGTGACGAAGACACACTGTATTGCATCATGACGTTTAAGAAGTCTAGGAACAAACAGTATTATTCTGAGCTGTCCCGCATGTGGATGCTTCCAGGTGTGTATGTGAAAGGTGGATATCAACGCATTTCTCAATATGCATCTGAACTCGGTGTGTATAACATTGTTGCATATGTATACAAGTCGTTTGAGGATGTTGAAGCATACAAGTCTATTGGTATGCAGTACTCTAGGAGTATACAGAAAACTAAATGGTGGATTAGAGGAAAGGACATACTGTCTGATGCGTCTAGGCGACAGAAGCACCTAACAAAAGAGGAGATGGACCAACAAGGGTTCATCTCCGTCTATGATTTAGGTGTTGATGTTTATGTGTGTTAGACTGACTTCATTCTAATGTTTCTTTGAATTCATCCCAACCATTCGACTTGTCAAGTTTACGCATGTCAGTTGGGTTGTGGTCGTACTCGCCTTCAAAGAGATAATCTTTTCTGTAACGAGTTGTGTTTGACTCTGCGGGCCACACCTTTGCGTTACCTACAAGATTTCCTTCACTGTCATACACTTCTCCATATGCGTTAACTGTATAATCAGAGCTCCAAGGCAAGTAGTTTTTGCCTTTGCCAGGCTTCTTACGATATCCTACATTGAGTAATTTCTTCTTTCCGTTGTTCAGATTCATAACAAGTACTGTACCAGGATTATCTGGATCAGGTGTCACAGAATACCTTACATGACCAACGTTCAGCTTATCGCTGATGTGATTAACTATATCATCTAATGATTTAGCAGCTATCACCGGATACGCAACGTATCTCCTCATTATAATGTCACCTCTCAATGGTTGAATATGATATCTGCTAGAGGTGTTCCAGCATCTGTATTTGTTTCATATATGAACGAATACTTTGAGTTGATTTTATCCTCCAGTATCTCTGCTAAGAAACTTGCGCTGATATTATCAAGCAAATAGATGAGTGCCCATGCAACCTCTTGATTGTACTCGTCCCATTGACCGTCTCCGTCGTCCCTGTTTTTGATGCTGGCTACCATTGACCTCACGGAACATGTTGCTCTCATCTCTTCGTCATCATCCATGCACTCAAGATACTGAGCATAGTACTCGTCATCATCAAACTTACGTGCAAGAAACGTATCTAAGTATTGATTGAGCTTAGGAGAAAACACATCCACAATGTAGCTATCTAATGCTTCAGCTACTGGGTTAGTTTTCTTTGCAGAAGTAATTGGCGTCTTAGTAAATGTTCTTTTCACAGTGTTTCACTCCAAACAAAGTAATAGCAGCATCACTCATAGAAAGTGATGCTGCATTTATTTAAGGTCGACTTTACACCTACTCAAACGTAACATGCATAAGGAAGGACAAATCATCTATAGGGTGAAGTGTATCAACGTCGCCAAGCCACCTGATGGTGTTGTTATAATCGTGAATAAGAACCTCAACATGAACCCCTTCGATGCTATTACAAATATTGTTTGCAACATCGTTAGAGATATTTTCTAACAGGGTAGATACATCGATGGTCATGCAGTGGTTAATAGGAGCTACTTCAGGATAAGATTCAAGGAACATGTCGTAATCTCTACGCTTGATCTTTTGTGCATATCTGATACGAACATAAGATTGTCTGGGCTCAACACGGACATATGGCAGTTTTAACGCCTTAATCTGCTCAGCCAGTTTCCGATAGCTAGCAATCGTATCTCTGCTAGGATTTTGATAAAAATCATCCGGAACGCTATCATGGTATACGGAAATCGTACTAGAACGTATCATCTTTTTCATAAATTATGGCCTCCTTGATTAAAATTGATAAGTTTCTATCATCTAGGATCGCGAGATGGTCATCCCATCTACAGATATTAAAGGTCGACTTTGTTAGTAGATATTAACCAATTCCTGCTTCGTAGCAATTAGTAACACTACCAATCATACTCTGATACATCAGATATAAAGTAATCACCTATAAGAAGGTCACCTGTATCATTGTTGTATAACTCAAATGTGTGCAGTTCTTTTTGGTTACTCCACGAAGTTACATGTTCCCCGAACCTGAATTTATCCACGGAAGGATATTTACTTATATGCCACTCCAGATTATCTATCAGTTCTTCAACACCGTTGAATCTGGCACACATACTTTCAAACGTAGGGACATCACCGGTTTGGGTGACCCATAACGCCATCCAGTCGCCTGGAGCATAAAATCTGAGTTCCGAGACCTCGCCATCACCGTCTACACTCCGTGCTACATATTGATGTTTAGTTGTGTCAATTCCTGCTTCAGATAACATACTAAGTACAGTAGAAGCAGAAGAGATATTGTTGGTCGGCTCCGCTGCAGCAGCTACTGGTGCTTTAGTGAACTTTCTTTTCATGTTAATCTACCTCACCTTTCAGATATTTGATCGCATTGTTACAAAGTATATAACATCATTATAAAAGGTGTCGCATATGTTACGAGACACCTAGTTATAGAACAGCGTATGAATCATTGATCGCTTGAGATAATTTGATTCTAACATCAGACCTCACCCTCTGGTAATGATTCTACATATGTAAATATAGTTGGTGCGGAGGATAGCGGACTGCTTGCTCCATGCTCTTTACAGTAGTCACAAGTGCATTCATGCGGACGTCCGCATGGCCTACAGAAGTCTTTGATGTGTAATGGCATATCATAGTACATAGGGCAGATTATCGCAAGTTCACATTCAGCGTCACCTCTGTATATGATATTCTTGCAGATGAATTCTCCTACTACACTGCCGCTGCCGATTCCTTCAATAGTCCTATGCTGCTTTTCATGTACATACACCTTGAAAGGGAGCCCTATTCTGCAAGGAGATCCTTTGATCTTAATTGTAGCATGACCTAGGCGAAATATCTTATCGCAAGCCTTTACATCAACGCTGATGAGTAATGCTTTAGACATATAGACCTCCTAGTTAAATTCTATGTTCCTGAGGATCATTCCAGCAATGTCGTCGTCTTGTTGATAGCATACAAATCTATACAGTATGCAATAGAACACTGGCCTAAAATTGTTTGGCAAGCCCAATACAGCTTATGACGATTTTCTTCCCTAAGCGCAGAAAGAAGTTTATCGGTTATATCGACAGGACGAAGCGACGATCTGAGAATCTCTGCTACAAGTGTACAGAAATAATCTCGTACAAGTGATTCGCTACGCTGTGTAGGGTTGCACATCAGCTCAGCTGGATCAACTTCCTGAGATACTGCATTCTCTATATCAATCAACAGGTCGATTGATTTTGATCTTGAAATTGGCTTCTCGTTTGGAATTTCGCCCTTATTCGTGAACAACAGTGATCTGTTGAGATTATCTATTCTATCAACTGCCTTTTCAAGAGAACTGATAGTTGATTGGATAGTCGAAAAGCTCTTCTGGAGAAGTTTATACTTCCTCCAGTTATCAAAAACAACTTCAAGCTCAGACAGCGGCAAATCCTTGAACTCGTCATAACTTTCAGGATTATCAATTTCATCAGAGATGTATGGTAATCTTGCATTGAGTGCATCAGCTGTAATCGATATTCTTGTCCTCAGAGCATCTAAGTAACTGAGTGTAACAGTGCTCTGCATGGAAACTTCTCTGCAGATCTCTTTGAGCCAAGTTGTCTGATTTTCAACATGTCGCACATATGTGTCCCTAACAGCTGCATCTGTATTCATGATTATGCCTCCATATGTTATGATTAGCTTGATATGTTGTTTAACGATTCATAGAAAAGCGTCGCACAGAATGTACGACGCTCTGCAAAGATCTACCTGACAGCTAGCGTTATTCAACTGGCCAGTGTTCTACGATTGTATCAATTACATCTTCTACAGTAGACGAACCTGCACCGAACATGAAACAAGTATTCTCCTCAAGTGGAAATTCATAACCTTCGTCGCTACAACGAATGATACACAGAATATCGGCAGAAGCACGCTTGGTGTCAAATTTACTTGCTTCCAACTCGCATACACAATACTCCCACCCAGTACGTGACGAATAGATACGAAGCTCTCCATTGACGTGTTTCCAGAAAAACTCTCTGTAATCTCCTTCTACAGGTGATTGAGTTGAAGCTGTAACAGGCCTCTTTGTGAATGTTCGTTTCATCATATGACCTCTCTTTACATCGAATTAGCTGTGATAATATTTATCACAGCTATTAAAGGTCGACTTTTCTGTTACTCTGCAGAGATGAGCACATGTACCTTGCTATGAAATGTTTCTAGGCTGTAGTGGTCTACTGAGAGATAACCTAGCTGTTCAGGTACATCGCAGCCTTGGCCGCTGAATTCTTGAGTGTCACTGCAATATATTGTGACGTCGATGTCTTCAAGGTTCTCGCATGAACCTATCAGTTCCTCTACGGTCATTTCCTCACATCCTCTCGTGTTATGCCTTTGATCGCCCAAAACTGTGCTTCTTCGAGCTTAGTGAAGACGAGTGATGTTTCTCGTCCGGATTCGCATATGTCTTCGACTGCGTTGTATATGTCAGAGAATGCTTTGCGTATCTTTGTGATACGTTCATTCTGTTCATCTGTTGTTTTGATGAATCTTGCTCGAGAGTTGAGTTCAGATTCCTCGTCGCCTTTTGACAGATACAGATCATAATTCATCAATCCCCAACCGCCATCAGCTTTCGCGGAATGAATGTATGACTGCAGTATCTCTACAGGCAAGCTATCTATGTCCATGCCTCCGTCTGGTCTGTAACTGATAGATATAGCGTTTTTAACATCTTCGATAGATGGATACAGCTTGTCATAGATAGTTACAGTACCGTGCTCCACCTGAATACTATTTCGACGAAGTTTCGTCGAAACCTCTTTGAGAAAGTCATACACGGTAGTAGGTTCATCAAACTCAACGTCGAATGACCAACATGTAGGATCACCGCATGGCCGCTCATTCACTAACTGAAATACATCATTCTTGAACATGTATCTTATCCTCTTTCTCATGTGTGTTACTATACATAACGATTTTTACACAAATAAAAGCAGCACCTTGGAATCTGGTGCTGCTTCACTGTAAGACAAGTTATTCATCGTTCGCTTGTACGAAATCGCATAGTGCATCAAGTGATCAATTGCGAATGTCACTTACACCTTTCCTTGATTTTCCAGATAATCGATTGAGTATGTGCATCATCAGACCCTTAACGCCTCTTGAAGCATGCGGTTTTAGCAAATCTACAGATTTGAGAGTTATTCTTCTTGTTTTATTTGCAAAGTTGAAATTCGCAACGTCTACGAATTGCCCTCTGGCGGAGTCTGATCTATCTACAGAAATACTAAATCCTGGAACTATTTCAGATATTGCAGATTCTAATTCCGAATATGCAGTATCGAGGTCAGATTCAATATCTCCTGTTTCATCAAACACAGGGTTACTTCCAAACAACTCTTTCACAGTCATCCATCTGAAATATTCGGGATCTGCAAAATTTCCCTTGACCGTCAGCTCATATTGCAGTACCGCAGAAATGATTTCATGTTCAGTAGCAATGAAAGTGTATGAGCCATTGCTACTGATACTCCGGACAACACGCTCAAACAATTCTGAAGCTGAGCTTGCTCGTATCGTTTCCTTAAAAATAGTAACAAAGTAAGATTCATTAAATGTTGGACCTAATTTAGAAATAACATAATCTACAATGTCAGGATCTCGAAAATCCTCTACTAGATTAGGAGTATCTTTTACATACCAGGTATGACTCCAATCCTCTTCTGACATAACATTCATCATTAGTTCTTGTATGCTTAAATCCTGTAAATGTATGTGAAGTTCGTCAATCACGATATTTTCAGGTTGAATAGATAATCCAGGGAACTGATCTTGGATGGCAGTGTAAATTTCATCTTCATATCCTGCTAACTTACTTTTTAAGCTAGCTCCGTCTGTGGTGGCGTTTATTACTCTTTTCATAGCTCAAATCTCCTTAACAAATTTGATTTTCCTTGCTGCGCAAACATCTCCGCTAAGTAATCTGTACCTAGCGGAGATGTTTCTTATATGGCCTGACGTGGTACGCTTCTTTGAGAGGCGTGTCAGGTTCTGTTTTCGTTGTAAGATGGTTTATTCGTCGTTCGCTTTTGCTTGTGCAAAGTCATACAGTGCATCAACAGCACTGCCGATGTGATCAAGATCGTATTCGTCAAGGTAATCATTCACATTGTCCATCCTGCTTACGTCATCAAGAAGCTGTGCGAGATCATCTGCTATTCGTTCGATGTTTTTGTATGAAAGTCTTGCGCTCCACTCTGCTTCTGCTCTTGCAGCTCTTTTGATATCATCATTGTTGCTGTCAGCCATTACAGTGAATTTTCTTCTTGCCATATCAATTCTCCCACTGTTAAATCATGAGTTGTTGATTTCAGCCCATGATGTATCATCATCGTGCATGATCATATCACGTCTTGAAATCTTGTAATCTGTGAGGTCGTCAGGCATACAATCTTCTATGATGCTGACAAAGTACTGAATACCTCTCAGATTCTTGTTGGCGAAGCTGATGTTATCAGCTGACTGCTCTAATTTGGTCGTGAAAATATCGATGAGGCCATCAATGGCGTAGCCCAAAGTAGCTTCAACATCAGTACCGATGAGAAGACGAGAGTTAGTTCTGTGATCATCTGTACCGGAAAATACTGTGTCCTTAGAGGCAGTTACTGCCTTCGGAGATACAGTAAACTTTCTAGGCTTCATATGTTTCAACTCCTTACACGTATCCGCTACCTTCAACTTCATGAGACAAGAATTCAATCATGTCCTCATAGAAGTCGTTGTTAGCGATAATTTCGTCGATTGTAGTACCGTACTCTTCTATGTTACGATACCATTGATCGACATCTTCATCATACCACTTGACTATAAATGTGACGCCAAGTGAGTCGGGTTCATCATGAATCTTGAGATCCCAAGAGTATCTGTCGTCAGGAAGTGGTACAGCATCAGTTATCTCTAAGAGTGCTTCAAGGAGCTTTCCCTTATCGCTACCCTTGAGAGTAGTTGCTGATAATACCCTCTTCATGACATTCACCTACCTTGAGAATCTATTCTCGACTGTATCTATATAAGGTAGCGCAGCATAAAATTCAGGTTCTGTGGTAATACATGTAGTATGTGTTACCATTTGCGTGATGGCACCATTCTTCGATACCTGTGAGGGTCAATGTGTCTTTGTCGAAGTATATCCTGAGAAACTTCTCTATTTGCTCAGGTGTAGCTTGCGAGATGACCTTTATGCCTGCAGCTTCTAATGAGTCAAAGTACTTCTGAGTGTCCCACTCTATGAGTCTATCAGAATAGACGACATGATCAGTGTCGTGCCAATCCTTCCTCCATATGCAGAATGGATCATAGCCATAAGGATGTGTGAAAGGAGTTTTCTTGACTTGCTCACCTCTGATATTGAATAACACAGGACCTATCCCAGGTGCTATGAAATTCATCATGTTATCACCTCATATGATATGTTTATGATGTGTTTAACGAAATTCAAAACAATAGGCGCAGCTTTGGCGCTGCGCCTTGAGATCAAAAGAAATGATAATGTGGAAACTTTTCCTTGAATAGCAGATATCTAACGAGATCATCTAGAAAGATCGCCACGAGCGCCACCAAGCACCATAATAGTGAAAATGGTAGACAAATTTGTCCTAGAACATTCAAAGGTATATTGCTATAATCCCAAACATTCCATCCAAGAGTTAGATTGACGATACATCCTGAGATGAACTCTATAGTTGTTATGATAGCGGATCCAAGAAGCATCTGTTGCCAGAGTGAGGCGTCTTCTCGTAGCTCGTTGAGCAGACCACAGAAGATAAAGCACAGCCCACCTACTATGAACATTGTCCAGTGAGTTCTACCTCTGAAGATCTGCTCCAGTCCGCAGTAGACTCCCCCACCTACAGCAAATAAGATAAGATACTTACACAGGATACTGACCGTGGATAATTGCTTTCCAGACATCTGACTGATACCTTTCTGGTATGTCCATACCGTATGTTACTTGGGCGACAGTATTCAGAGACTTGAGTGACTTGATATACATCTTCAAGCTGTTGAAGTATGTATTGTGATAGAATACATGTTGTCTTGCAGTCTGGATGATCTTCAACATATCTGCATTGGAATAAAAGATGCAGGGACCGTTGTCTTCGTGGTATGGAATGGTGTTGCTTCCAGCTGCAACCTCATCTTTCAGATCAGATAGATTGGTCTGATCATACGAGGTCAACGAGAAGTGATGTGACTGACCGTCTGACAGCTCAACATCAATACCTGCGATGATGACGTTATGCGTAGTCTTGCTCATCTCTGATATCTTCAATGCCTTTGCGTATGCAACAGTAGCATCGGCATCTTCTGGATCGGGTTCGGGAATTGGATCGGGCTCAACATCTGGATCAATTGGGACAGATCCTTCGTCATCCTCAATCTGCTTGAGTATATCATACTCTTCTTTTGAAATCTGTATGACTTCACAGTTAGTAGATGGAATGATGTCAGGGACAGCTTTCATCCAGCTTGCATGATAAAATACAGCTGTTCCGTCCCTTACTAACTCGATGCACTGAGCTTCATCTTCAGTACAGGAGATGATCTGTACGAATCTAGAAACTTGCAGCTTACGCAGCGAGCCGGTCGTCCCAATTCCAATGATAAGTTGACCATTTATCAATTTGTAATATCTCACGTCGACTACCTCCTACTGGTGCGATGTGTTTTAGATACTTCTTAGTCATCAAGTATCCATCAAACAATTTATTATAAAGCTTCATCATTCGCTTGACTGTCTTGTAGGCCTGAGCTATCTTAGAGTGTGCAACCCACGCTTGGATTGAGTTGTATACATCTAATTTTGTCATGCGACCCTCTTTGACAAGTCGTACAAACTTGTGAAGTTTTCTTCTCATTCGTACTATGCCAGACCTTACAAGTCGCTTGATAAGCTTCTTTCCGACTACTTTATACTTGACCTTCAAGAAACTGAAGCCTTTAGTAGCTTTGACTATCTTGGTTTTCAGTGCATTGAATTCTAGACCTAGTTCAGTGCATATCTTCTTTGCGCCTTCGTATATCTGCTGAAGCCGCTCTTTAGAATCACATAGTATATCTCCGTCATCCATGTATCTTTCGTAAAACTCCATTCCACATTCGTCTTTGAAATAATGATCCATACGACTTGGTACAAGTAGTGCGAAATTCTGCGACACATGACTGCCGAGAGTTATACCATGCAATTCATTGCGTTCGAGCTTTTCAAGCATCATTTCGCGTTCAGCTCTGTCAGATAACTGCTCGATCTTTGCTTTATGATACGCTTTGACAATACGCATGAGCGTATCTATGATGTATTGATTTGTATACAACTTTGAAAGTACGTTGTAACAGGTCAAATGGGGAATACTGTTGAAGAAATTCTTGAAATCAAATGTGAGTATGTAGAAATTCTCTCCCCACCGCCGGATTGCTCGCCGAAGAAACAATTCCATGCGGTTACGTGCAAGTTGAACTCCTTTCTCAGGAGTGCTTGCTCCGTTGTCATAGATGATAGTTCGCTGTATCATTGGAGTGAAAGAGTAATCATTCCATACTCTTTGTCCAATTCTATCATCGAACTGTATTGGCGTTATTTCACGAGCCTTACCACGTTCGTAGTGAAGCATATCAAGTACGTACTTGACTTTCGGCAAAGAACCATCTTTGTATCCTTGTACAATAGCATCATTGTTGGATACTCCGTGCTGTGCGTATACTTGCGGTTTACCTTTCCACATTACTCCGCACTTGCACCTGAAGAAACACGTAGTTACATGTTGATGTGTGATGATCTTGTCAACACAATCATATTCAGCTGCAAACTTAGCTTTCTTCTCCGCCCTTCGCCGTTTATCTCGCTCTATTCGTGCCTGAATTCTATCTCGATTATTCATCTATGACTCCTGGCTCGTTAGATGTTCCTCCGCCTAGCCCTAATTGTTGATCACTTGTTGCGGACTAGTAGCTGACTGGGTATGAAAATGTGAATATGTGATCTTTCACATCCATGCAAGAAGCGTCCACCCGTCAAGCACGGACTGTTCGCAGATATGAATCTGCATTTCATAACAGGCCTCGATTACATCATCGAGACGTATAATTTGCTACAGACAATTCCTGTAGAAGGTTATAGGCTCCTTTCCGTAATAGGTCCGTCTAAGCAGACCATCTTCACTCTTATTCATAGCTACTGTATTACGGAAATCAAGGGCACACCCCGTTCCAGTTGTTAGCGTTGTTGTTGTTGACGTTGCCGTTGTTGTTGACATTCCAGAAATTGTTGGTGTTGCCCACATTCGGCGAACGAAGCCAATAATTGTCGGCGATGGTGTAGCCTGTAACCTGATACTATTATATAAGATTTTTGAATCGGGTCTTATCCGACTCAATCAATCCACTTAATAGTCGAAGTTCTAGGACAAGTGCGTCAGTCCAGTCTTTCTGAACCGCATCACTGTATCCCATTATGTTGAAGAACGACAATGTATGTCGTTCCATCTCCCGCAGACAATCTAAGGCATGAGATAACTCTTTGAGTCTATCGTCACGTTGCTCTGCTGTCCGCGGGATATATTTGTTTGCGTGCATTATTGAATAGAATGCGTCATCTACTAATGATTGCAGATGAGGTGATGCTCCGTTCTGGAGAGTACCCTTTGCTCTGACTGTTTTGCCGTGTACGAATCTATGCAGATAGGACATGTTTGATAGGACCTTGAAGGACTTCATCTTCTCCCAATCTAGGACTCCTACGATATATTCTATCTTCTCAGATTCATTATCTAACAATCCGTTCAACAGCTTCACCTCTACGTTGAGTGTCGACACCCAGTTACACTGTTTAGCAAATGGTTTACAGGTGACGTTGGAATACACCATTGTATACTTCTCCAGTTGAGGAATCATCTGAAGTGCTGCGATTACGTTATCATGACGCAATTTCCGAGCCCGGGAGGACTTGGCGAATCTGTGTTCACTGATGATCATGATATGATCATACATCGTGTTGATCAGATACGTCAAGTCCTCACATATCGAAGACTGTCTGCGCTTCGATGTTCCATGAAGTATTCGAGTGGTATCAAGATAGAATTTCTCAAATGTAGTTTCAAATTGACTTTTGGCCAGATGACGATCTTTGACCATTACAGACAACTAACATACACCTCCAAATTGATAACCACTCGTCCTGCTCCGTGGCAAGCAAGTTGCCACCAGATCGAGCAGGACTCGTCTTACGACTCATCCTGGAGCTCCGCATAAAGAGATACGCAAGGGCACACCCCGTTCCAGTTGCCAGCGTTGTTGTTGTTGACGGCGCCGCCGTGGTTGACATACCAGAAATTGTTGGTGCCGCCCACATACGGCGAACGAAGCCAATAATAGTCGGCGCCAACCCAACCACCAATTACTGTGGTACCTTGTGATACCTCTGTACTTAGTGTTAAGCCACGTTCTTTGGCTGTTTCGGCAGTGACGAAGATAAATCCTTGATTATTACCATTCTGCCAGATATCGAATTCTCGTACACCTGTCGGGTTAGTATCATAATCATATAGGCCTTTACTCTGACCGAAGATCGGCTCGCTTGCGCCTGTATGAACAGCTACACCTGTAAGTGTAATTGAACCGCTGAACTCGAAGAATGTATTTGCAACAAACTCAGGAGCACTACTATATCCAGCATTCTGTAATGTCTTATAAGATGAAGTTGCTTCATCCCAGACGTAATACTTAGCCCAATTTGTAGACCAAGCACTTGGCTCTGTAGGTAGAGGATCAAAGTGTGGCGGATTGAGGAATACATCTCTGAACTTGAGTCTTGTTGCGTTGTTAGAGTTGTTCCAAGGAATCTTACCAACATATGAATCCATCTCGGAAGTATAACCGCTATCGTTAGTACCGTCTTCTTCCTTTCTACAAGGAATATAGCCTACGCTGGAATATGCTGCAATGGTAGATCCACCGCCGCCTGACGTTGACTTGACAAGCACTGTTGCGAACAAGCAAGCATACTCATTAGGCACACCGGGAACCCATCTGTGGTTCATGAAATAGTGCATTGAGTATTCATACTTACCTGTTGCAGGGTTACCGCCCCAGCCGCCTGTGTTGACGTTATCTGAGTTCATCCTGTGTGTATATCTCAGCTGAGCATTTGACACAAATGACGCAGACGCAAACGAGTTTGCAGGTGCACTGGTATGAACAGTTCTATCGAGCTTATACGGAGCACCGATTAGAGTATTAGCTGTATCCAGCTGCAACTCGTAGTTCTCCATGCGCATCTCATCGCGTGTCCAACCGGCGATCTTCTTCGCAACGGATTCGCCAAGATCATCGTACCAAACTTTACACCAATGAATTGCACCAGAACCGAAGTAGGTAGAATCAGTAGTTACCTTATACTTACCAGTAGACGAATCATATTCTGCAATACCACCGAATACAAGCGGAGCATTGGTAGCAGGATACTGATCATTGTTACGAGTAAGCTCAATGACCTGTCCTGCATCAGTGTATCCGTTCGCCTGGCTTGTATCTCCGATGAATGTGTAGATGTAGAGCTTATTGCTACCCTGCTGATGTCGAATGACAAGCATATCTCTGTTAGTCTGATTGGCGATATTCTGGTTCTTATCGCCCCACATGAGAGACATCTTGCTATTCAGATAGCGAACTCTGAAACCGTAATTTCCGTCGTCAGGTCTCTCGAAACAAGAGAACAAGGTCCTCTGAGTATCAGACCCAGCAGGCAGCGATCCATTCGCGTTAGCAGTATAGCGATAATCGATGGCCATTGTGAATGATGGGCTGTCTGCAGCAAACAAGACGTATGGGTCATCGTTCTCATCCGTCGGCATGAAAGCAGATAATCCTTCGAAGAATACCGGGCCGTCCTCGAGCGATACGATTGTATCAGATTCTACATTGCTGAAATTCGGGTCATAGCCCATTGTCCATGCAACATAATCTCTGTTGTCAAACATCTCTGCGAACTTACAGCTACCGTTGTTATCACGAATAGCAGCAACTACTTGCAGCTCAGCAGAAGTCAGCTCGTGTAAGTACTTAGCTCTCAGGTTATCTTCCGTACGGATTCTAAGCGTACCATCTACGTTCTGGAAGACCTTAGCATATCTCCAGATGGCGAAGATGTCCATGTCCTCCGTGACGTAACCTGCGGACTTATCCCAGTCAATGAAGTTGTATGCTTCATAGTAGGGAGTGTTACCTGTTAGATGAGGTACACACTTGCGAGTCTGGAAGGTGGACATGAGTGCTGTCAGATCGACATATGAACCATATTCAACATCTATATCCTGACCAAGCTGTGTCCTTACAGGGTTCAAACTAGAATTCCAGATGCCTTGTTGCATTGTAGCAATGTTGACATCAGATGTCCAGCACCTGACCTTGAACGTCCTAAGTGCTTCTGTATACACTGCCATGAGAGTAACAGGTCCAAGAATAACCTCGTTGAACTGATATACCTCACTAGATACAACACCGCCAGCATATACTGACCAGTGGTCATAAGTGTAAGTGTGCTTAGCTGTTTGAGGTTTGGTAGGAGTAAGTACTTGACCACCTACAATCGGGTCATGAGCATACTGACCGATCTCTACCCACTCAACATATGGGTCACCGGTTGTATCTCTAACAGGTGTACCATCGTAGTTGAGGAAGTATACAGGATACTCCTCATAGATTGACGTTGCGTCGATTGTCAAACTTGGCCACTTGCGATTGAACTTCGCTAGATCACGTCTGCGAATCTCAGGCAAGTAAACATATCCTGTAACCTCACTAGACGCGAGAGCGTAGATATCATCAAGTAAATCTTGATTTGCAAGTGTCCAGTTGATATGATACAGCTTCAATGTAGTCAATGTGTCTTTCGTGTCAGATACGATTGACTTTGCATCGAGCAATCCGCCTTGAAGTGTCAAGTCTGTAAGAGTATCTAAGGAACAGTCAAATCCTTCAGAATCCAGACTGTTAAGATTCTTCATGACCAATGACATCAAGTAGTTATCAGGCAGATGTGCTAGATCTACCTTACCGTTCTCAGCGAAGACGACACCTGAAATCTTAGTGCCTTCTGCATACAACTTCTTGAGACCTACGTAACTTGAAAGGTTCAACACACCTTGGAGTGCAGTACAGTTACGAATATCAAGTTCCTCAAGCATCTTATTGCTGCCGATGCTAAGACCTGTAAGCTGGGGATTTGTGTATCCAGGTGTTGTATTACCGAGCACCAGCTTCTTCAGCTTGACAGCAGCCTCAAAGGAGTTGGAACGGATATAACAAGCGGACAAGTCACTCAACTCACGAATCTTTGTTGCACCGTAGATAGATATCTGCGTCTCAGTTGCAAAAGATACTCTCGACTTGACAACGTATGCCATCGAATAGTATGTCTTAGCAGGATTTACAGCTACGTCAGTTGTCTTGACGTACTCCCCACTTACGAGTTCGTAGTAAAGGGACAGCCATTTCTGCTCAGGTTCCTCAACTACATGATAAGTATTTGCCTTAGCACGAAGTCTCTCCTCAGGTGACGGGTCACTAGTACCATACTGAACGGAGATATACATATCGCTGTAAGGTACAACAGCAATGTCGTAATTCGGCTCAACTGCAAGCGTACCTACAGGAGTTACAACACGGAAGTAAATCATGTTGTCAGCATCTTTGATCTCGGTTGAGATGTGCTTTGTGCCGAAGTAGATGTGCTGATTACGGATCCACTCCCTACGCTGATACTTCTTGCGGCCTTGCATCATATCTCTCAGGAACAGCTCGTCTTTCTTCGGGATACTGTTGTCGACAGCAGTACCGTTGAAAGAACGAATATACTTTCTGACGATATCGAGTCTCCACAGCTCCTCAGGATAGGTAGCCTGCCAGAGATCAAACTCATTGATAAGGCTGTCATCTTGCCAACAACGCTTATCCACGTTCTGGTAAGTAGCATCGATGTCATCATACAGATTATCACGAGTTCTGCACCAGAATGTTGATAATGCACCGTTGAATACGTAGCCGGAATTAGGCATACCATCAACGACGTAGTCTGTATCCTCTTTACCGAACGGGAATACAAGCTCACCATTGTTGTTAATGCCAAGACCTGTATCTGTATCATATACCCAAATGTCGATCGCGTATTGACTGTAATACGTCTTATTCGGGTTGATAGTTGTATCAGTCGTCGGAACATATTCGCCGTTCACAAGCTCACAGTAGACGTGAAGTAGCTCAGCTACTGGCTTAGACATCGCGCGGAATACACCAGTCTTAGCGAAGTGCCAGAATGTATTCTTTGCACGGTTATCCATCAATGTATGATGATGTGTATATGCGTAGAAGAAAGTCATTGCTGACTTGACGCACCACTCTTCATATTGATTGATGAACTCTTCGTCCGTCGAAGTGATAACCCAACGATAGAAAGCTCTCCAGACACCTTCGTTCTTCAACAGCTGTGCTGCGTCCTCACCAGGTCCGTGAGTATCATTGACTATCTTACCGTCTCGGTAGTCACCGCAACAAGCGTAACGAGGTTCAAATGAATGGTCGCCATCAAACTTCTCATTATATAATGTATAATAGCGTTTGTTGTTCGGGTTCCACTCATTCGCTGTGATTGGATACACGTACTCGTGAATAGCTGTATCTGAGATAGACTCAACTACTCTGTTACCTTGACCATCCAGGTATACGCCTGTCTGGAATGTCGAGTTGTTCATCGTGTTATCAGAAATCTCGATGGTGAACTCATTCATGTCGGACGGATCATAAGCACGTGTGTAGTCGGTCTTCTTAGAGTCACCTAAGTTACCGATTGCGTAGAAGTGCCACTCAGTATCTGAGAACTCACTATGTGCATCAGATGTGCTCATCTCACGAATGAATAGAACAGCAGGAACAAACTCCATATCGTTCTTGATACGAGAATCTCTGATCTTTGCAGGAGAGATATACGGGAGGAAATCATTGTAGCGTTTCTGGAGAAGTGCGTTGTTAGCATTCTCAGATGACGCAATGTTTACCTTGAAGTTAAAGAAGTTGTTTGGAATACTGGTACGTGTCAGGGTCACACGAGCTGGATCATTGATGTCATTTGCATCAACAGTTGTATATTTGTGCGCCGCGTCTGTACCGTATCCAAATGTTACAGCTGAGATGTAGTTCGGATCTACAGTTGTGATCTTATCTGACGGATGATGTACACCATCTACGTTAAACAGGAAGTCAACATTTCGTCCAGCTACACCGTACTTATCAGAAGTGGTACCCTGACCAGCATGATAACCGTTCTCGAAGTACCAGTTGTCCCAATAAGGATCACCGTTCTTGTAGATACAGCGAAGATTACTGTTCTTGATGAAGTCCTTCTTACTAGTAGTAAATGTCGGACACTCAAGCATAAGTACTCTGAGGTCTTTGCACTTCTCTGCAAGTTTGATAGGATCTAGCTTACCGCCGCCGGCTACCTGATACGGAGTATACTTGCCGGTCTCGCTGTTGTAATAGATACTGTTACGATTGTATCTGTTGACCATCTCAGAAGAATCAGGAGCATCTGCTATGAAGTTCCTCATTACGCTTTCTGATGAAAGTGCAGTAGAGTATAACTTCATGCGATAGATTCTGACATCGCAATCATCTGAACCTATAACAATTGGCTTAGGAGTTCCTTGATAGAACTGGTCTGACTGACCAAAGACGAACGACTTCAGCGGGACACCGTCCTCATACGAAAGAACGAATGCCTTCTCTCTGTTGCCGATAACGTCTACGTTGATGTCAAGCTCAATTCTGTCTTCTTCGGAATATGGGAGGTACAGATATGTGTTAGTGGCTGCGATACTTTCATCGCCTTCAATAACATCTTCGTCGCTAGCGGTATTGGTCTTCAGCCAGCCGTTGTGAACATTGAGCTGAATACCTTTTTGTATAGTACGTTGACCTACCTGAGAAGTCTCTACGTTAGTGAACCAAGTAGCCTCAGCATTCTGTACATTTTCAGTACGGAAGATAAGCTTCATCTCTGCGCCAACTGCCGAAGGACTTTCATCTGCACTACTTGGGAACATGTAGTAGTTAAATGATGCGCGTGTACCGGCTTTGATGCAGAAGTAAGCATTACCTTCTTCATCAGTTTTGTAACCACCGTTGGCCCAGTCAAAATTCTCGGACACTGACATTGAGTAGTTTCCGTTTGTCCACAGACGGTTATCTGAATCGTTTGTGAGACCTTCTGGATTGAAGTCTACCTCAAGTCCTGTGATTATAGGAGATACGTCAATTGTAAGCGCATTGGTGTTTATCTTGATAGGAACAGTTACACCTCTGCAGCTGATTGACAGTTCGTGTAGACCTGTAGTAGAGGCCTTGTATCTCCAGATAGACGAGCTAGTAGATAGTGTCTTACGATCGACTTCAACGCCGTCTACGTTGAATACAACTTCAGGCGTCTTTGTGAGAGGATCAAATACACTTAGATCAATCGGTACTACATCATATTGATTGACGTCTACAGTTCCTCTGTAGTCATACCGATAACTCGTCTTGACGATAGGTGGCTGTTCTGGATCATCTTCATACCATACAAGATCCTTGTAGATATGAGCGGTCTCGATGTGCTTACCGCTGACTTCTGCAGTGATCCAGACCTCAAGCATATGATGACCATATGGCTGAGGATCAATCTGATAGATCTGAGGAGTACCAGCAGATTCAAGCTGTATAGTATCCTCAACGCCGTCAAGTGAGAAATGGACAGTCTTGCTGATAAGACCATACGGAGTATAGCCGAAATCAACTCGTCTACCGATAGCTGTATATCCGCTGTCATCATAATCAGACTCAATTCTGACATCTACAATTCGTACATTGTAGGAAACAGAGCCGGTTGCACCGTTATCATCTTCAACCTGAATTGAGAATCTGTTGGTGCCTACGCTGCTGAACTCTGTTAGATCAAACGTGTTATCACCTTGTACAAGATCACCAGTCATGACTGTTCTTGAATAAGGTTCGACTTGTTTGATAGTATACTTACCGTCTACAGGAGATCCTGAACTGTCTTCTGACTGATAGTTAACAGTGATCTCTGTCTTATCAGTAGGTGTAATGATGAGCGGGGACGGTGTAACTTTCGTCAACTTAAGGTTAGACGATGATCCGCTACCTCCGCCACCTTCAATGATCGCTCGCTTAACAAGCGTACCCTTAGAAGGATCATCCATATCTGCTTCATTGTTGAATCTCCAGAAGGAGAAGACATTCTTCTTCTCTTCACCGCCGATTTCTTCTGTTCCGTAGGTGAATGTGTAGAAGAAACCTTTGCGAGCTTCAACAGCAGTAAGACGATTCTTGATAGACTGTATCTCTTCGTTGCTTGCGCCGATTGATGAGCGAATCAGTCCAAGCATATCGTCCATATCATCTTTGGAGTATGAATCTCCACCGACGGTTTGGAACGCTGTACCGATTACGCGCCAATGGACGTATGAAGTAGCATCAGTCCCAATGTAATAATCGAGATCAGGGTCTGCAGTTGCGATGTCCGGAAGAGTTTCACCGACATAAACACCAGCACCAGAGGACTTTTTCTGATAAGTACCTGTGGCGCTGTCATAATTCAATATGTACTGTTTATACTTGTTGCCTTCCTTGACAGTAACTGTTTGACCGGCTGCGCTACCATCTGACGATATCTCAAGATATTCGTCCAGATCTTCAGACGAATCAAAGAGTTTACCAGGCAATCTGAAATTAGCGCCTGCTTCGATGCCGTCTTCCATACGGTTCAGATTAGCTGCGCTAAGCGGCGTTACTTCAGAGGGCAAATCTTGCCAATTTAGCTTCTGATAGTCTGCATTCTGAGCCATTTGAGCCGTCCTTTCTTATATTAGATTTGTCGTTGACTGAATCAAGTGACAGAACTATATAAGGTTCAGACGGCGATTTTGGTGTTCTCAGAAAGGAAATGAATTCAATACTTCGATGGCCTGTTTGTACCAGGCGCGGATAGCTGATGTATCAGAAGCAGCGTCTGTGAAATAATCGTACGCTTCGTAGGCCTCGTTGGCATCTTCATCGGAAACCTCCTCGAAGAAGTCTTCGTTCTCTACATGACCTACACCGTACTTGTCAGAGACGTATTCAGGAATACCCTCCATCTCCGTTGCCAGATCATCGATGAGTGTGCGTACCTGATCTTTGAAGTCCTGGATGGATTGATCGTCCATCTTGTTATCCTGCTTCACTGTATTAGTGATCTTATTGATGCGTTCTACATACGCGTTTACTCTATTATCCTGTGCCATGTGTTACACCTCTTATATATTGTTGTGTATATTAACGACGCAGAAACTGCGCCACTTCTCTGTATACTGCGTCAGGTAGATCATTTACTAGAGCGATGTTGCACTCATTACAATGATCAATTACCTCTGCAAGTGTACGAGCTCCTAGATTACGAAGAGCATAGAGCGTTGATAGTTTTTCTCCTTGTAAGGCAATCCACCTGCTGTATCCTGCTCTACGCAAGCAATTGACTACTCGTACAGACACACCGTCTTCGACTTTGATTGCAGAATCGTCAACCGGCTTCTCATTGCTCAGTCCACCTGTTAGACCAGATTCCTTAGCTCGAAGATACTCAAGTTCTCTATCTACGTCAGATTCACAATCGGACTCTAACTCCTTGATACGACGCTGATATGCTTCAGCCATCAAGGACTTACGCTTGAGTAGAAACATATCTCCGTAGTAGATACGCTCCTTGTAAGGGTGACGGCGTAGGTTACGGACTGCTTCTCTGTATATTTGGCCAACTCTTGCATCCGAGAGTTCCCACGCTTCTGCGATATCTCGAAAGGTTCTATCATCGAAGAACACAGCCTGTAGAATATCGCCCCAGCGTCCTCCGATACATTCAATTACATCTGAGAGTGTTTCTTCGAGGTCGGGAGGAAGCTCGGCTATCTGCTCATCTGTAAGCGGAGATGTGATGCACATCGCTTGACGATACAACTTATGATATGGGCTCTCAAGAGCACAGCGTATCTTGGATACAGAAACACCTTTACAAAGTTTACGTCTGTAAAGTGTTTCATTACGGAACTCATGCTTATCCATATGGTTTATCTCACAGGCCTCAGTTTCACTAAGACCTGAATCGATAGCATCAATGATACGCACTATGGTCATGTAATAATCTCTTGCAACTTGAAGCCGCTCGTGTTTATTTACATTACTAGGGCGTCCACCCATCTATATCACCTACAATCAATCTGTATCTTCTTCAAAGAACTGACACGAAGGATGATCTTCATCCTCGTGCATAGGAACTGGACACAGCTCGCAATTCTGTGTTTTCCTGTTGTAATATACACACTCACTACATGTGTTATTGTTCATCTTCATCCTCCGTATTAGTTATTTCAAATCTCTTGAGTTGTCTGTCAAACGCATCAAGACCTTCAAGATGTGTTCCTTTATATTGATCTTGTATCTGTTGGAAGATATCGTTGTTAGCAGTTTCAGATGCTGCTACGCGTGCCTTCCAATTCATATCAGAAGATTTCATGTACTACTCCTCTGTATCATGTTTAACGAATTCCCATCTGATTGTACCAGAATCGAACACTTGTGCATATCCATGATCCATCATTATCTCGCGCTCGGTAGAGTTCTCAATGGTAGAATCGTCTACATCATCGAAGAGATTAACTAGACGCTTCTTCTGACAAGACACACGAGTAAGATAACTATCATCTGACAATCTCACCCACACATAACTTGCATCGGATACATTCGTCTTCTCAAATCCTAGTATCTTATACAGCGAACCCTTTGTATGAGCTCTATCAGAAAATGATACTATCTTACTGAATGTATAGTTCTGTATGAAATGATTGAAGAGCTTACTTGCTCCTCCAATCACGGATGTATTCAACAAACTGCAGAATCTCGAAAGCTCGTAATCTTCAGATGACGACGCTTTGTTTACACCAATTGTACTCCGCATCTTGTTGAAGGTCATCAATGAAACAAGTGTATCACCTACATACAGACCTAGACGAATACTAGCAGACGTAGCTCCTTGACGATGATTTTTAGACAAGAACCTATCACTCTCAGATGCATCAACCAACTTTACACAGGTGTTCCTTGCATATATCTTCTTAGGTGTAAGGCCTAATGCATTCAATATCATTGACTTCACTACATCAGGTCGTGCTCTCCATTCATACCCAAACACATGAAATAGAAATACACACTCTGATTCACAGCTATCTGTTTTGTGTTTATGATAACTAGGTGCTTTTCTTGACTGTCCCCAAGGATCATCATAACTAGAATTATGAGTAACTGTCGGATTGCACTCAATTCCAAACTTCTTTGATGGAATGTATATATCAATCTCTTGTGGAGATATGACGGATCTGCAATTTCGTACTATGTCCTCTGGTCTGATGTACTGGAGCAGGAACTGATATAACTCAACTTCCATTGAACTTGACTTGAAATCTACAAGATCTCTGCAACAGTTTTCTATCAGTATCTTATACACAGGAGTATCTGTCACGCCAGTTTCTTTGCATATTTCTGCTACAGTAGGTTTATGATCAAAATGTGTATGTATGAAGACAACAGGGTCAAACTTGAATTCAAGATAGTACTTATGCTTAGATGGGTCTGAAATAGAAGATTCATATCCCTTCTCAGAACACTTGAAGTTTCTTGCACCATACTTCTTCATAGAAGTTTCAGCAATCTTATCTTTGACCTCTTGTGACTGTGTAGGATGTTCTGTGCCATACCTTTGAAGATTAGTTTCTTTCATCTTTTCAGATAACTCTTCAGAAGCGAACCCTGTACCTCCGTATCTTTCCTCATTTGTCTCATGTACTTTCCTCCTAACTTCTGGTGAAGAAGTAGGAGCAACACCGCCATATCTATGAGTATTCGTCGCTTGAGCCTTTGCTAGGATATCAGGATTCTGCAGAGGATAATCAACACCATGTCGCTCCAACATCGTCTGTCGATACTTCTCTTTGTATTCATCAGTCCGTGAATAGTGTTCAACACCGTGCTTCTTCAGTAAGGTCTCTTTAGCTTTACGTCTTGCGTAATCAGAAACCAAAACAACTTCAGATCCATACTTCAACATGTTTGTAGCGTATGTTTGAAGTTTCTTACATTCTTCAGAACACGTCTGAGGTCCAATAGAAAGATCTTTGATCTCAACCTCCTGGCCGCAGATGGGACAAGGTCCATAGTGTGTAGCCTTACAATACACTTGTCTAAAAGTGTCAGGTAGAAATTCTTGGCCGCAGATAGGGCAGACCTTCAGCTCCGTCGGCTTTGATATCTTTGCAGGATGTGAATGAGCCTTTGTAGCAGCTGATTTCGCTATTCCGGATTGTTTCCTGTAAATTCCTCTGCACTTCGGAGAACAAGTCTGCTGTGTCCAAGGAGTTTGGAGCTGGAATTCTTCTCCGCAAACAACACAAACTGCAGTGTGACAATCCTGACACACCGCTGTTTTTCTCTTTGCTTCAAATTTCTTTCCGCATCTTATGCAACTGTACTCCATGGACAATACTCCTTCATATTCAATAACGATTCATAACAATTGCCCCGCCGTTTCCAGCGGGGCAACTGCATATTTGAATTGGAGATGATTTATGCCTTGTACTGCTCGAGATCTGCGTTAGGCGGCAGGGCAACGAGGTCGACTGTGATGTCGTTGATGACACCGTTGACGATAAGGTAGATCTTACCAATTACGCTATTGGCATTGACCTGATCCATTCCGCGGATGTCAGCAGCCATCTTGATGTAATAATCTTCGATAGCTCCGACGTTCTTCATCGTATCAAGCGTAGGTGTTACGCCTGCGTAGAACTTGTTGTATGCCTGCTCGTTGTTGTACTGGAATGTGATTGCTACGCCGCAAGCGTAAACGACGTTTTCAACAGCATTGACAAGATAACGAGTTGACAGATTCGCAAGTGCCTGATATGTTGCAGCAGGTACTTTGAAGAGGGTTGAGTTACCCCAGATGTTGACGCCGAGGTCCGGAATAGATGTGATGGCGTTCAGGCTTACACCTTCGAGTCTTGACCACATGTCCATGTACTTCTTCGGTACCGGGTACTCGAGCTTGCCGATCGGCACGTTGTGCTTTCTGTTTGTAGGAAGTGCCCACTCATACTGTAACGACTGATTGAGGATCATTGCTCTTTGGATGAGCAGGACGAGGAATGACGGGCAAGCGTCTATCTGACGATTCATGCCGACGTATCTGTAACTGCCCCAAGGAGCAAACAGAGCTGAGTGGGAAGTATACAGACTCTCAAGAGTGTTGGTGGAATCAACAGGCGTGAGGTCTGCTAACGCCTCGGTGTAATGGACGTTAGTTGAGTTGATCTCTGCATGGACGAACTTTCTCGGTACGCTTCTCGGAATGTCGAGCATAGAGGTTCCGCATCTGCTTCTGTATGCTACCTCCATCAATGTGATGTGGATAGCTGACAGCACCTTGCTTACAACAGCCGTGGTACCGAAGCATCTGTCGGGATACATCTGGTTCTTCTGGAAGTATGTAAGATCCACATCGTCCCAGCCAGGGCTGATGATTCTCTGAGGCTTGTAGGACAGCTTGTCGGTCAGCAGATAGTACAGACCGGTTGTACCCTTGTAGCCCTTGGTGGCCTCGGTATGATCATATGTGAATGTTAGCGAAGAGAAGATCCACTCTCTGTATGCAGCAGCTTTCAGCTTGGTGATATCCTTAACCTTTACCTCGTAGAAGGTATTGGCAGCGAATGTATCTGTCGCAGCAGCAGCTACATATTCGTCATTGGACTTCTTGACGTAATTCACGTAGCTGGTTGACCAGTCTACCGGGAGCGAAGAAGCAACGGGAGTGCTCTCTACCATCAACGCTTCGATGGCCTTTACATATTCATGAGTCTCGTCGAATCTGTGCATAGCAGCGGCGAGGATCTGAGGAATGATAGCACCAGGAGTTGAGCCCCAAGTTGCATTATCAGTACCGCCGGAAAGACGAACGAATTCAGAAGATGACTCATTCTGACCAGGAGCGGAAGTCTCTTCAATTGAATTGATATCAATGAAGTTAGACTCAGCCTCTTCGTAGTAGGTATAAGTGTCGTCATCTGCGTTAGTAGAAACAACGATGTTTTCTACTGCACGCTCAACACCAGAAGAATCTACTACATAGGTGATGAGGTTGAAGTAAGGACTGTAATCGCCCTCAAGGTTTTTGAATCTGCCGGTGTAGACTCTTACCTTCAGATTGTTACCAAAGGTGCCGGGATACTTAGCAGTAAGCGCGATGGTGAAATACTTGTCGGTAGACTCATCGGTGAATTTGACCTTTAGTAGCTGACCAGCGGACTTAGTACCGGGGCACAGACGAACAACAAGAACGTCATATCCGCTTGACAGCAGGGTCATTGCCATCTGGTAAGAATAGTCCTTAGCAGCTCTGTAGACAGACGCCGGTCCACGATAGGTAGATACAAAACTCTCAAGGCCTGCCTGAGTAGACGGGAAATGTTCCCAACGGATGCTCTCAAGCTGATCTACTTCAGCAGTAGAGAAGGCCTCGCCCGGCTTACCATATGCAGGACCCCAGCTGGCGGTGATGGGAAGTGCAACAGTTGCAAATGCGGAATTGCCAATATTATATGTATAATTTTGGCTGATTTCATTGACAATGATGTTTGCCATTTAGCTCTTCGCCTCCTGTGAATTATCATCTTTAGGTGTAGCGGAGCTCTTCGGCTTCGGGCCGGGCTTAGACGCAACCTTTACTGCAACAACCGGCTGAGCTGCTTTGAAGTCTTCCTCAGAACACCTTACAAAATTAACATCATTTATATAATCAGGTACAGGTTTGATTTCGCCAGAAGCAAACTCTACACCATAATATGTCTTACTAGTAAGACCTGTATTCTTGTAATAGATACTCAAAGTGAATTCACCTCTCTTTATATACGTTTGTATATAAGGTTCTACTTCAGTGTTGGCTGTACTTCAGTTACTACACGAGTTAGTGATGCTGGAGTGTATGATACTAATACACAGCCTTCACACTTCAATGGTATAACAGTTTCATACAGACGACCTTCTGATATGTATTCAAATGTAGCAGACTTGTTTTCTATCTGATCAGTAGGATTGATGATTACTCCGAACCGTACTTTTCTATTACATTCATATGGAAGTGTGATTGTCAGGAAATACATTGACGTGTATTTGAATAGGAGTTCCCGTACCAACTCATCTTGATCAGCTGTACGAGTAGCAAGTACTGACATCTCATATTCTAGCACTATAGGCACTGCTTTTTCATAGTAGAGTTGATTAGTAGCTGGATCTATGACTGACTGAACACCTTTCTTGATACGAGTGAAATTCGTTCGGTCAGTATCTATAGTAACTCCTGGTCTACGTTTGAGTGCAATTATCGGAAACTGTATCTTATCTTCTTGAACCTGAGCAGCTAATGACGGAATACCTTCAGGATCTACTACTTTGACAACTGGCTCAGAAGATCCATCAGGTACCTGAAAACTCTTTCTCAGATCATCTACTATTGCATCATCATACAAGTAGATCATGTTAACTCTCTCCTTCCTGTTCAGAGATGTAATGTCCTCTGTAATCAGTAGGTGACTTCAAGAATGTGTTGGACTTGTTATACTTCTTCTGTATCTCTTTCTTCGTCATACCGACAGCTTGTGATTCATATACAGGTATAACTTGTGCAACCATATGGTCAGGAGCTTGCATATCACATGTGAGCTCAGTTACTCGAAACACTCTATCAGGCATTTCTGTATACTGGCCATGTATTCTGAATAAACTATCCTTTTGGAGATGAGGTAGGTTGAAGCTACAGTGGATAAGAAATGGAAGGTCTTGATTGTTTTCAACAACCCAACCATATCGCTTATACGTCTTTACCTTAGGATTTCCATCAAAGAAGATATGCGTATTGATATATTCAGAATAACTATCAATCTCAGGCTCACCCTGATTGTTTGTACCTGCCATATTAGGAAACTGATATACACAAGGTATGCCCTGCAACTGCAGGGCTTCATCATACCTATCTCGCATTAGTTGTATATCAGGACCTATAAGATTATTTAGCAATCTTATCCAACCTCTCTATGAATGCGTCTATCCTCTCTGTGATAGTTCCTAATGACATACCGAGTCGGAGAATATCTGTAGATGTGTTGACATTCACGATACCTATCTCGTCTTGTATGCTATGCAGGAGTTCTCTGACATCAGATATGATAGCAAGCGAATCAACAGAATTTTCTGTACCCGTATCGCAGTCTGGCAGAGTCGAAGAAGATTCCTCTGACGCTTTCAGCAGGAACGTCTGTTTATTGAATTCAAGTTCATTGATACGCTTACCAATCTCATCTCTGTATTTGAAAACCTGCCCATTGATAGATGATACAGATCTTCCGAAGTGTTGTGCAACTTGGTGATTCGTCTTACCTTGAGCTTTCAGGTCGATAAGTTCTGAAATCTCAGCCTCGGTCCACATCTTCCGAGGACCTTTAGGACCAGTTGTTTTCTTCTGCTCTTTATCAGGCGGCGACGTAGGGGGGGGGGCGAAGCTACACCTTTCAATAGATTAGCTTCAATGAGGACGTTGCGAATTGATGCTTTATCACAAGCATTTAGATCTGCAAGTATGCTTATTTGATCACCCGGATCTTTCGCCAGCTTATAAGATCTGCAGATTTCAGATTTCTCAGACTCCGTAAAAGTTTTACTGAAGTACGCCATGTTGTATCTCCTTATGAATTATCAGATAGTATATCTTTGATGTTGGCTACATAATCAAGCCATGACCAATCATAATTGTGTGCTACGCTCAAAGATGAAACATCAAACACTCCACCTCTACGAAGTAGATTGACGAATGTTTTCTCATCTTCATAGCAAGTGTTGTCAAGCCAATTTGGACACTTGTCAATCATGAATGCTACAATGTGTGTTTCGACGTTGAGTGCACCGGTCTTAGGCTCGTAGCAATTTACCCTTAACAATCTGATCTTATCGTATCCTAGATTATCAAGCGTCATGAGGAACTTGAGTTGATCACCCTTCAGAGCAGCACGTTTGTTGAATGTAATGTAGAACCCAAACACTTCTAGACTCTGTAGAATAGTAGCGGTTGGAAGCTCATAAGGGCTGGCAAGTCCCTTAGCAGTTGTCAAGAGATTACCAGACCCATTAACTGTACATGCGAATAACACACCGAACGTTTCGTGCATTACTTTGATTACGACACCTTCAAGAACTGAATTCTTGATAAGATCAGTTACAACTAACTTCAACTCTCTGCTGTTGTTAGATTTACATTCAGGTAGCTGATGCCAGTCACTAATATTATATCTAAGCGGAGGCAGCCCTCTGTTCATTGTATACACCGCCCTTAGTGTCTTTCAAATAGTTGTGCAGTTCAAGCTGAAATGATTTCAGATAATCAAAAGCATTGACCTCTGGATCGTAGCATTCTGAGAAGTACCTCGCTACTAGATCTATCTTCAGCTTGAAGAAGAGTATTCGTTGATCGCTCTTGGATATCTCGGGATGCTTCTCACAGAAGATGAAGTATCGTGTTATCACTGAGCTGAAAGCTTTCAGCACTTCAGGATCTACCACTGATAGATCGGCTCGTTGAATATTCCGGAAGTTAGTCTCGTTGTACTTCTTCAGATCATGGAAGAAGGTTTGAACAAGCTGAGTGGTATTAGAAGCCACCGCCTTCACCTCCTTCAGGATCTTTGACATCAACGTGCCAACCGCTAGCATCAGCACCAAGTTGCGGGAACACCTCAGATAGTATCTCCTTGATACCATTGAGATATGATGCTGAATCTTTGACCTTCAAAGACTTCAACATCTCGATGAACTGAGTAGCTTGACTGATAGCAGCATCTCGTTTCTCAAACTGAATAGTGCTCTGCGTTGTGATTATCGGATTCATATGCAACTCGAACTGATCAACCATTCCGCTCATACCGCGATTTCGGAAGTACATATTGAATGCTTGTGTCCATCCTGCGATGTATGCAGTCTCCAGACGTTGTAGCGAGTTTGCATATAGAGCTGATCTCTGTGATAAGACAGAACCTGCACCGCCGAGACCTTCATTGGAAGAGAAGTTCATCGCTTCCTTTGGTACACCGAGTACAGATAATTTCTTATCCTGATAGTAATCAAGCAATTTGTTATCTGCTTCATTGGCCTCCGACATGTTGAGGTCTGTTATAGAAATTGCGTCTTGTCCATTGACCTTTGGAATGTATATCAAGTTGTTAGGAGATTGAGGATTGACGAAACTTTGAACATCCCCAGAATTCGTATTGAGCGAAAGCTGTTGTTCAATCGAATCTTTGATCTCCTGCAAGGTACTTTTGATTTCCTCTTCCTCAGCAGTGTTTCCACAATCTACGTTGATGAACTTGACTATCCTTACTAGCGAAGACAGCACCATTGCATCTTCGAGAAGTGTAAGTGTCTGGGTAGGCTGTACCGCCTTATCCATCAATGGCTGAGCAAACTTGATATCAAATGTTTCCATATCGCCGCCTTGCTGTATGCGAGC
>Ga0326514_10000007_pt1 | contig 163307 bp, 259 predicted proteins | sample 3_2548_0518_D_FD_203653 | JGI IMG/M metagenome (GOLD analysis project Ga0326514, IMG submission 203653) | Bovine rumen microbial communities from UC Davis, California, United States - 3_2548_0518 | ecosystem: Host-associated > Mammals > Digestive system > Stomach > Rumen | place: USA... | reverse complement strand
AGAACTTTGAAAATGCATTGTATAGAAGTGCTTTTGATATGGGACAAGAACTTTATGAGGCTTATCCAATGTTTGCTACAATTCAAGGAGCAACTGTTTCTATAAGAGGAGTATCTAAAAAGTTTGACACTTTAGAAGATGCTTTCCGTTATTATGGTAAACAGATACGTTGGAATAAAGAAACTCATAAACATATTCTTGAACTACTAGATTGGGCACAGAACAATACTACATTTATAAACTTCTCTCTTGCCACATTTCTTATAGATAGAAAATGGGAAGAAATAGAAGCTTTAAAGAACGGAGAATTGACTGATATTAACTATAACTCTATGCGCTCTATATGATTACCGAATCAGTATTAGAGCTTATACGACGTGGACGTGACGGTAATAATCAGGGTATATCTATAGGTATGCCTAAATTAGAGAGTATAATAGATGGATTAACCAGAGAAACCTACTACCTTCTATTTGGAGGTACTGGTTCTGGTAAGACCACTTTTGCTCTTTATTCGTTTGTCTATAAACCTCTTATTCAGCATTTAGATGATGATGATTTCAGAGTCATTTATTATTCATTGGAGATGTCTGCTAATATGTTATTCTTAAAACTCTTATGTATGCATGTATGGGATGAATATCATATTGAAGTGTCTCCTAAGGAATTAATGTCTCGTAAAAAGAACTATATTCTTGATGATGATCTTTATCGTATCGTTTTAGAATGCCAACCTTGGCTTACTAAAATAGAACAAAAGATTACTGTTTATGATAGAGCTTTAAATGCTCAAGTTCTTTATGCTAATCTTCATTCTGAATTAGAAAAAGAAGGTGAATTTATAAATACTGACAAGCGAATCCTATTTAAACCCAAGAATCCAAAGAAAATTATTCTTGTAATTATGGACCATATAGGCTTGGTTCGACCAGGTCAAGGTTCTACACTTAAGAGTGAGATTGATTTATGTAGTAAATATCTCTTAACCTTTAGAAATATATGTGGTATCAGTCCCTTAGTTCTAATGCAGATTAATAGAGATAGTACTTCTACTGATAGAAGAAAACTAGATATGATTGATCTTAAGCTTAGTGATATTAAAGATAGTGGTAATCCATCACAGGATGCTGAGGTTATTCTTGGAATATTATCTCCTCATAGAGAACAACTTAATAAATATAAAAAGTATGATATAAGCCAATTAGAGGATAAGTTTAGAAGTATTTCTGTTCTTAAATCTAGATATGGTGAATCAGAAATTCAAATTGGTTCTGCCTTTTATGGCAAAGCAGGTTTATTTAAGGAGCTACCTAAAGGAGATCAAATTACTTGTTATGATCCATATATGGATGTTAGTTATATGTTACAAGATGAAATAAGTCAAAATGAAAGGATAGATGAAAACGTAGTTAATATAAATTTTACAATGTAAATGGCTGAAATGATAGCAATTGTTGGTGAAAGTGGTTCGGGAAAAACCACATCTATTAGAAATTTGAATCCAGAAGAAACATTTATTATATCTACCACAGGTAAGAGGCCTGGAATTAAGGGTGCTAAAAAGAAGTATCCAGATTTCAAGGTTAATAAGGAAACAAAAGAGATGTCAGGCAACTTCTATACTTCTTCTAATATTGAAGCTATTAAGCAGATGATGAAGATAGTAAATTTGAAGATGCCTAATGTTAAAGTGCTGATTATTGACGATTTTCAGTATCTTCAAGCATTTGAGGCTATGGCTAGAGTAGATGAAAAAGGCTATGGAAAGTTTACTGATATGGCCAAGCATGCATATGAGGCTTTAAAGACTGGTATGGATATGCGTGACGATTTATTTATCGTAGTATCTACTCATAGTGAGAATACTGGGGATAATCTCAATCCTTATTATAAGATTAAGACACAAGGAAAGATGTTGGATAGTGTTATTACACTTGAAGGCTTATTTACTTATGTGTTATTTACCAAAGTAGTAAAAGATGATTCTGATTCGGTTCAATATAAGTTCTTAACGAACTCTGATGGAACCTGCACAGCTAAATCCCCAATGGGATTATTTGAAGATTTACTTATTGATAATGATCTAGATTATGTCATTAAGAAAATTAAAGAATATAACGAAGGAGAATGATTCAGCAATTCAAGGTACTGTTCACTTATGAACAAGATGATGAGACCGGAGAGGTTAAAGTACTGAACAGAGAGGTTATTAATGATGATCTTCCTAAAGCCAAGAAGACAAGTAGCCCTAAAAAGACTACTAAGAAAACAGATGAAAACCCTGAACCAGAGTTGATTCTTGAAGAAAATAAGTATAGCCTTAATACTGCGGCTGTAGAATTGTTAGGTGTCGAAGCTGACGATAGAATTGATATCAAATTCGAGAAGAGAGATAAGGTTCGAGTACCAGTTATAGGTTGTAATACAGCCTTTGGTACACAGGGAGGTAATAGATTAACCAAGTCCAATACAGTAAGTTATAGAGGTAAAAATCATGACACACTTGAGGAATATGGAATAATCTTCTCATTTAAAGAGACAGATAAGGAAGGAATTTTCGAATTAGTCGGAGATAAACCTATTCCAGAAGAGAAAGAAGATGAAAATGTCAAAATTGTAGATGAAGAAGTAGAAGAAATCGGTCGTCCAGAAGACTTAATAGGTGTTGTGGATGGAGATGCTACTGAATTAAATGCAGATGATATTGATTTTAATTTCTAAAATGTGTTAATTTATGGCAGGATTTGTTTTTGGTCCAATTGATAAAGTACAAGCAACAGCTGGTGGTAATCGTCGTCTTCGTCCTTGGGATATTTATGAGGTAAAGTTTGTGGAGGCTAAGTATGAAACATTTGAGGGTAAAAAAGAGGAAAATAAAGGTCAGATTTATGAGGCACTAACCGTTCGTTTTGAAAATGACGAGGGTTATTATGAGGAGAGAGTCTTCAATCCTGGTGAAAAGGGAAATGAAAGATTCAAAAACAAGAACGCCGAGGGGCATGAGTATGAGTCTGCATCTCCAATGGAGAAGCTTCGTATTTTCATTGCTCAGTTACTTACTGTTCTAGCTCCTGAAAAGATGCCTAAGATGGTAGAACTTGCTCCTAAAGTACAGAGCTTTAAACAGCTCGTTGATGTAGTTGTAAAACTACTTGAAGGAGCTAAGGGTAAGACCACTCATTTGAAGCTGGCTGGTAAGACTGATTCTAAGACCAATAGAATTGTGCCTTGTCTTCCTAAATTCGCAGGTGTTTCTAAGAAGGGAGAATTATTTACTGCCGATAACTTTATTGGTGATAAGTTGTTCTTCTCTCCCTATGAGGAAGGTAAGCAGAAGGAGTACCGCAATGCTAAACCAACTGATATGGAGAAGAATAATCCACCAGTAGAGACTTCTGTAGATGATCTTCCTAATACTGAAGCTCCTCAGGAGGAAATCGATGATTTCGATGGACTTTTAAATAGCTAATGGTTTTCATCTGGCGGGAGGTTCAAAAGAACCTCTCCGCCTTTCATTTTATAAAAAGTATCCTTATATTTAGGTTCATTTATGGATAAATTCAGCTTTTATATTGAACCGAAAATCACTAAGGATTTTCTACTTTCTTATAATAATGAAGAAACCTATATGTCCTTTTATTTAGGCATTCCTATTAAAAAAGGATTGTTCTGTTCACCTCTTAGAAAAGATAATACTCCTACTTGTTCCTTTTATAGAAATAAACAAGGAGATCTTATCTTTAAAGACTTTAATGGATCATTTTATGGAAATTTCATTTCTGTAGTAATGTATAAGTATGGCCTTAATTATGGAGAGGCATTACGCACAATAGCTAATGATTTTAATCTCGTTAAGACTCCTGGTTATACTAAGCACCAAGGAATAGTTCGTTCTAACTTACAGAAATTTGAAGCTCCAGAAACTGCCCTTATAAGAGTAGAAATTCAAGACTTCTTACCTAAAGAATTAGAGTGGTGGAGTTCTTATGGAATAACAGAAAAAATATTAAAAAAATTTTGTGTTTACTCTTGTAAGAACATCTTTTTAAATGGGAGTTATTTTATGGCTTCTACGCCTGGATGTCCTGCATATGGTTATTATGGAGGAAAAGAGGATAATATAGAACTTTGGAGAATTTATTTCCCAAAGAAAAAACAATATAGATTTTTAACCAATTGGAAAGCAAAACAAGTACAGGGTTATAAACAATTACCTAAAGAAGGAAAGTTACTAGTTATAACCAAGTCTATGAAAGATGTTATGTGCTTATATAGTCTAGGTATTAAAGCTATTGCTCCAAATAGTGAAAATTTATTTATTACAGATAAAATGTTAGATGAATTAAAGTCAAGATTTAAATATATAGCAGTTTTATATGATAATGATTTACCTGGAATATCTAATATGAATAAGATTAAGAAAGAACATCCTGAACTTCTTTATATCTGGATTCCACGTAAGTATAATGCTAAGGATATATCTGACTTTAGAAAGATGTATGGTGAAAAGAAAACTAAGCAATTTATTAAAGATTTAATTCTAAAATTTAAATGAAAAAGTAGGAATTGAATACTTCGTGTAAAGCTATTTTTAAAGATGGCAGTACTAAAGAATTCGCTTCCATTGAGGAAGCGTCAAAAGAAACAGGAATTACTGTTGCCGCAATCAAAATTAGATGTAATAAACCTGGATGTGGAGGAAAAGAAAAAATTTGTTTCGAATGGTTAGATGAACACACTAAACGTTCTTTCCAAGCTAAAAAATCAAGAAGTAAAGGGGCTTCTTGGGAAAGAGAGGTTATTAATAAGTTAAAGGAAATTGGATTTACTGGATGTGTAACTTCTAGAGGGGAATCAAAGAAAGTTGATAACAATAAAATTGATATTATAGATACTGAAGGAAAATTACCAATTAATATTCAGTGCAAACAATATCAAAATACTCCTTCTTATTTTACAATAAGAGATGCATGTACAGATAAGTCTAAACCTTTTACCGTATTCTGGAAAAAATCTCCAGAAGGGGGAGAAAATAGTAAAGGTTCTATAGTAATGGTAGATGTAGATTATTTTCTTAAATTACTAGCTTTAACTTTAAAATGACAACTTATATATATGCCGTATGTGATAATGCACATAACCAAATAAAGACTGTGAGTGCAACGTCTTTAAACAATGCACAAGAGAAAATTATTGAGAAATACAGAGATTACTTAGAAATAGATGAAGAATATGACACTTGGATGGAGTTTATAGGAGACATGGAAAACTATGACATTTATATAACTCCTAATATAAAAGTACTCGAAGAATTACAATGAGAATAGGCTTAGACCTCGATGGAACCGTAGACGATTTCATGAATCCTTATTTAGAAAGATTTGGTAATCCAAAGAAAGATTCTGAAATAACTAAAAATGTACAACAAGTACTTAGTAAAGATAGAAATTTCTGGCTTTCATTGCCTGTACTTAGACATATAGATTTTATTCCAGAGTTGTATTGTACTAAAAGAGTTAATCCAAAACAGTGGACTCGTAAATGGTTAATAGAACATGGATTTCCTAACCGCCCTATTTATCAGATGTACTATCAACAGGGAAATAAAGCTACTATGATTAAGGGAAGGGTTGATGTATTTATTGACGATTCCATTTCTAACTTTATAAAGTTGAATTTATCTGGAGTTCCATGTCTTCTTATTGATCAACCAGACAATCAGTCTTGGGGACCAATAGGAAGAATTTATACCCTTAATAAGCAAGAAATAACAGATGCATATAATTTATTTATAGATACAGGTATGTTTGATAACTTTAGGAACCTGTTATGATTGATGTTTATAAAGCAGTACAATTAAAGCCCCTAACAGAAACTGTCCATATAAAGGATATATCGGATGAAGTCTATTTTTCTAAGGAATATGGTAATTACATAAGTAATTCTAGACTCAAACTTATCAATCCTGATGAAGGAGGAAGTCCCTCTAAGTTTTTTGCTGGACTAAACAATAATAAAATCTATTCTGATGCACTTATATTTGGAAGTGCTGTACATGAGCTTACATTACAGCCTAATGACTTTGTACTTACAGAAATAGATAGACCAACTGCGAAAGCTGGGTTCATGGCTGACTATATATACGATAACTATATAGGACCATGTGGGGATAATGTTGGAGAAGTAATAGCAGCTCTTGAAGATTCTATTTATATAGAAGCTTCTGATGAGATTGACTATTATAAAGGAAAAATGAATAAAGATAAAATTAATGCTCTTGAAGAAAAGTGTATACAATACTGGACCGATAGAGCAATGTTTGAAGAGAACTATACTGGGCTTACTCCTATTTATCTTCCAGAAAAAATGAGAGAACAATTATATGCAGTTCTTAATTCTTTTAGAAAGAATAAGAAATTTGAAGAATTGTTACATCCTAAAGGACTTCTTGAAGATCCTATTTCTATGAACGAGACTACTATTCTAATGGATATGGAATATGTAGTAGATCTTCCAGAAGGAAAGAAGGAAGGAGTTCTTCATTTAAAATCTAAACTAGATAATTTCACTATTGATAATGAAAATAATACTATTACTGTAAATGATGTTAAAACTACTGGTAAGTATGTAACAGAATTTGCAAGTGGAGCATTTAATTTCTTTCATTATTATAGAGAATTAGGTATGTATACATGGCTACTTAGACATGCTGCTGCCAAACACTATGACATCCATAATCCTACTATAAAGAGTAATTGTCTTGTAGTAGAAACATTTCCTGGGTATTTTACTAAGACTTACGAACTTACTAAAATGGACCTATTAAAAGGAATGCAGGAATTTGGATGGCTATTACGACAAGTAGCCTATTTTAAAGCTGTAAATGACTTATAAAGAACTTGAGGCAATCTTTAGCCAGTATTTCAGCTTAGGAAACTTGAACATAAATATCAATAACAAGTTTGCACTTATATCTTTAATTTGTTATATAGTTACTTCCATGAAAAAGAAACAACCTGATGTTACATATTATCAGGTAGTTTACAAGATTTGTGCTAGTGAAGGTATGACAGACGACTTTATAAAAGGTCTTGCAGTAATGTGTGAGAGTTTTGGATATGGTTGTAAGGACTTTCCAACCTTTGGAATTGCCCCAAAAGATATGGTAAAAACTTGTCGAGATATAATAAAATCTTATATGCCTTTCTAAATTGAGTGTTAAAAAATGTAAATTTTGAGACATTCGTTTGGATTTAGATTATGAAGTTATTAGATTTGTTCCAGTTCCTCTTGAGAGAGAGGATTTCAGATTAAAACAGAATTTTAGATTATTTAACATTCATTTAGTTGTCCATAAGGACAGTCCAATGTATATTTGGTTAAATGAAGATGAATAATACGAAAAATGTTAAAAACTATTTGAATTATGGAAACAAAAATTATTAATTTCAAGAAATTAGAAGTTACAGGTGCTACTAAAGAAGAGGCTCTAGCAAAGGCTCCATTCCAGATTATCGGTGATGCTACACAGGCTTTCAAAAATTGGAAGAAAAAGCAGATTGATGGTGTAACAGACGCTAAGATTAAGGAGTTCGCTCTTGACTATATCCAGAAGAAGACTAAGTCTGCAGCTGGTGTTGGTTTCTCAATTACAGTTGATGCTGCAGTTGCTGATACAAGAGAGCGTCCTTATAAGATTAACGATGTTAAGAATGAGAAGGGTAAGAGAAAGTACGTTACTACATACGAGCTTGTAGATTCAGTTACAGGTGAGGTAGTTGGTATGACTCAGGAGACCAAAGCAGTTGCTAAGGAAATGGCTAAGGAACTTTACAAGAATGGATTTAAACATCCTATTACTTGTAAGTATACTAAGCAAGTACTTGATGGTGAGCCAATCGCTTTCACCGCAGAGTATACTCCTTCAAAGAGTTCTAAGGTAGGTACCTATATGGTCTTTGGTGTAGAGGCCTGATTAACTTCTAGCATATAAGTGTTGGGAGGCTATACGAAAGTATGGTCTCCCATTTTTTTTTTCTAATCCAACAGTGGAAACTGTATAAATGAAAAATAAATTTATTCCTGTTAGTGGTCTTGAAATACTTGACCAAATATATGATGAAGAGCACAATGACTTTGAATTGGAAGAGGTTATAGAAGATGTATATAAGATGATGACTTATAAAGCAAGTAATATGCAAGTCCTCACTATAAAAAGAGGATTTTATAAGTCTAAAGAAAAAACTGATGGTTATATGACTTTCTCTTTAAATGGTGATGAAAAGTTCTGTGGAATCCAAGAAGTAAAGAGAAAAGTATGTAATTCAGTCAATCAATATAAAAAACAATTGTTACAAGCTCTTAGATATTTATGGTTATATAAAAATGAACCATCTGTAAAAGTATTTGTACTTAATTCAGAGAAATTTTATGTATATGTACTTAGAGAAGATATAGAAGACTTAATAAACACTTTATCTCCTTTATTCTCTAAATCTGATAAATCTGCTTGTAAAACTTGGGAAGATATTGATTTAAGAAAAACTATTCAAAATTATAATATTAATTTTCATACTACATTACTAAGAGATTTAGAATTAGATAAAACTCTTGAAGAAATTTATAAATTAATATGACTAGACGTAAAGTATTAGAAATGGCATCTTTAGCATGCTTGAAGGAGCTTTATAGTAAAGTTCAACCTGCAGTTGACTGGGACGACTTCATGGAAGAAAACAGAATGTATTCTAAAGCTTATGAACAATGGGAATCTTTACATAAGGAGTCTCCAGAAAAAGCTGGAAATGCTTTAGATTTTTGTGGGCCTCGTCCTTATGAATTCTACTATCTTCCACGAGAAGTATTTAAAGAAATAGCTGATTCTTATGTAGATGCTTATTGTATAGATTCTCATCAAAATCTTTTAGATATTATAGATATACTAAAGAATTATTGTCTTTCTCCCATAAAAGAATCTTATATAAAGGAATCTGATGGAGAAGTACATAGAGGATATATACATCCAGATAATATAAAGAAAACTGTACAATCATTATTACAGGCTTTTTATTTAGATTCAGATTGTGATTCCTCTTATGTATCAGATGAACTTATAAAAATATTCTTTGAGTTCTTAAATGACGCAGGAGAGTTCTATTGCTGGAACAGAGATTTAAATGCTTTCAATACTACTGTATACTTAGGACCAAGTCCTTGTTCTAATAAAGAAACAGTAATAAATAATTGGAAGAATTACAGAAATAAAGATATAACCATTGACGAATCCCTTTATAATAAAGAAGACTAATGGAAGTAACACTTGAACAACTTATGCAAGGTAAAGGAACCCTTATTAAAAATAAAGAATATTGGCCAACAGCTGCTTATGTTAATCCCTTTATAAGGAGACTTGAAGCTATTGTAGAGAGATTTGAAATTAAAGTGGAAACTCCATCTCAAATTACTCTTACTAAAGATGGGCAAATAAATACTCAAGATATTACATATAATAGAGTATGGATTCAAGGAGTACTTCCACAAGAATATAGAGTAAATAATCATGACGATGTGATTGGTATGGTATATGGATTAGATGTTCGTAAACCAATTGTAAAGTTCTATAGAGGTGGACTTAACAGAGCTTGTACTAACTTATGTGTATTTAGCCCAGATTCTCTTAGTGTTAGAGAACTTAATCCAGAAGAAGCTATTAATTATCGTCCTTTAGATATTATAATTAAGCAAGCTAATACTATTAAAGACTTTTTAGAGTCTTTACATAAAACTAAATTCTCTAGAGAGGCATCTAATCTTAATGAACATTTAGGAATGTGGATGCGTAGGTCCTGGGCAATGGAGTATGATAATGGAGTAACTAAAGCATCTCTAGCTGCAAGTGTTGTAGAAGGGGCTTTTAAGCTTTTATTTGAAAAGGAAAGTTCTCCTTATTTTGTTCCTCGTGACCAAAGTACTGATATGTTTAATATATATAATGCATTTACTGAACTTATCTCAAATGATAAGGACAAGGACATTATGAATAAAGTAGAGAAAACACTTTTGTTGAAAAGAATACTTGATGTATAATTTTCCGTCTTGTAGATTGCTAAAAAATTAACTATATTTAAAATTCATGCTTAAATATGGAAATAATGAAAGTAACTAATCGAGACGGAATTTTAGTAGAGTTTAACTCTGAAAAAGTAAAAGCAGCTATAGAGGCTGCATTTAAAGAAGCAGATGAGGAAGTTAACAAACTTATAATAGGAAAGATTTATAGTGATATATCCTTCTGGGATGAAATGAATATTGAAGATATTCAAGACCAGATTGTTGAAGTTTTAACAGACTGGGGATATGATAATGTAGCAAGAGAATTTCTATTCTATAGATGGAGTCATGAAAAAGCAAGAGAGTTAGCTCGTTCTAAACAAGACTTTATAAATAGATATAAGAATTCTTCTAATACTGCTAATGCAACTATTGATGATAATAGTAATGTAGGTACAAAGAATATTGGAGTATTAAATGCTGAAGGACATAAGCAAGAAAATATTCTTGTTAGTCGAGTAATGATAAAAGACAAGCTAAAAGAACTTTTTCCAGATTTTGATGCTAAACAATATGTAAGAGACTTAAAGAGTCATATTATATATAAGCATGATGAGTCTGGCTTTATGGGTGCGATAGCTCCTTATTGTTGTTCTATTAGTATGTATCCATTCCTAGTTGGAGGTATTAAGGGTATTGGTGGTCTATCTGCTAAACCTGAAAACATTGACAGTTATTGTGGAATGTATATAAATCTTATCTTTGCTGTTTCTTCTCAGTTTGCTGGTGCTGTTGCTACTCCAGAGTTCTTGCTTTATTTTGATTATTTTGCACGTAAACAATGGAAGGATGATTACTATATGCATCCAGACTCAGTTACTACTACTGATATAGTAGCAAGGCAGATGACTATACGTAAACAAATTCATCAGTATTTCCAGCAAGTTATCTATTCTATAAATCAACCTGCTGCAGCAAGAGGTATGCAAAGTGCTTTTGTCAATTTTGCTTATTTTGATAAACCTTTCTTTGAAAGTATGTTCAATAACTTTATGTTCCCAGATATGAGTACTCCCAAATGGGAAAGCCTCAACTGGTTACAGAAAGAGTTTATGCAATGGTTTAATAAAGAAAGAGAACGTACAATAATGGCGTTTCCCGTAGAATCATTTGCCCTAATTTATAAAGACGGAGAATTTGTTGATAAAGAAAATGCTGAATTTGTTGCTCAGGAGTATGCGAGGGGTCATAGTTTCTTTACTTACATCTCAGATACTGCGGACAGTCTATCCTCATGTTGTAGACTTAAGAATAAGGTGGATACTAAGGAGTTCAATTTCACTAATGGAAACATGGGTGTGGAAACAGGCTCAAAGAGTGTTATCACGCTTAACTTAAATAGAATTATTCAAGATTGGTATAAAAGTATTGACTCTCCTAATCCATTCTCTTTAGAATACTATAAAGATTCTCTAAAATCTTATATAGATAACATTCTATCTAGAGTATATAAATATCATATAGCATATAACGAATGTCTATGGGATATGTATGAAGCTAAATTGCTTCCAGTTTATTCTAATGGATTTATCTCTTTAAATAAACAGTATCTTACTATTGGACTTAATGGACTTAATCAAGCAGCTGAATTCTTAGGAATTAAGTGTAATGTTAACCAAGAATATCAAGATTTCTGCCAAGCTATCTTTGGTATTATAAAAGAGTCCAATACTAAAGCTAATGGTAAATATTTTGGACATAAAGTAACGTTTAATACTGAATGTGTTCCTGCAGAGTCTTTAGCAGCTAAGAACTATAACTGGGATAAACAAGATAAGTATTGGGTGCCTGATGATACTAATTTATATGCATCTTATATATTTAAACCTAATGATAAGTCTATAAGTATTCTTGATAAATTTGTACTACATGGTAGAAACTATATAGGAGATTATTTAGACGGAGGCAGTGCGGCTCATATTAATCTTGCTGACCATCCTAGCTATGAACAATGTAAGAAACTAATGAGGTTTGCTGCTGAAGAGGGATGTCAGTATTTTACCTTTAATATTCCTAACTCTGAATGTCAAGATTGTGGATGGATTGGTAAACGTCCTACAGATACTTGTCCAAAGTGTGGTTCTCATCATATAGATCAATATGATAGAATTATTGGATATTTAACCAGAATAAAAAACTGGGCAGATGCTAGAAAAGTAGAACAAACAACTAGAGTATATAGTAAGGTCGGCGTATAACCGGCCTTTTTTGTTATGTTAAGTGCAGAAGAAGCTCGTAAAATTAGTAATAGTAAATTATTACAAATAATGAAATTAATAGAAGAAAGTGCTTATAAAAGATTGACATTCTTGCACCTTCAATATCCTCTTTCAGATGAGATTACTAAAGTACTAAAAGATTATGGTTATAAAGTAGAGAGATATAAAACGCATATTTATGATGAAGATCATTATGGTAGGGTTACAGAACCTATTGCTTATAAAGAACAAACAAAAATAAGCTGGTGAAAATTGAAATTTTACAAACACGACCTTGTACCCCATATTATACATTAACTGTATATTATATGATAGGTGATGCTGATGGAGATAGTCAATATAGTATAAAGTTTAATGATTTAAATCCTTCTATAGAAAAATTATTAACTTCTCTAGTAAAACTTGGAGATTATCATCCTAAAGGACATTGGGGATGGATATTTAATTCGGAACATTGTAAGTTGGCTGTGGAAGATGGAGTTCTTACTGAAGAAGATGTAGAAGCATTTGGAATAGAAAATGAAGAACTTGAATCTTGGGAAGTGATAAAGTCTGAGGGGGAATATTATTTTCTAGTATATCAAGGTTATGAAGTAACTTATACAGATGAAACAGGATTAATTCATCCTTGCAATGTAATATTATGAAAATACTAATAATTCCTGATGTACATGGTAGAGCTTTTTGGAGAAAGCCTTGTGAAAAGGATTGGAACAAAATAGTCTTCCTTGGAGATTATGTAGATCCTTATCCGGGAGAAGCAGAACAATCAGATGTAATGGGAGAACTTATAGATATAGTAGAATTCAAGAGACAGAATCCAGATAAAGTGGTATTATTATGGGGAAATCATGATTGCTTCTATTGGTGTGAATCTTATAGAAGACAGTTAGATTATTGGAGTAGACATGATAATCTAAGACATGAAGATATTCAAGCCTTCTTTAGGGAGAATCTAGATAAATTTCAATGGGCATATGAGCAAGACGGATTTCTATTTACACATGCTGGAGTTAATAATTCTATGGGTAAATTATTCATAGAAGAATATGATAAACTTAATGCAGATGTAATAAATGATTTCTTTAATAAAGAACAAAATCAAATGCTTCTTGCTATGGTATCTTATTACAGAGGAGGCCCAGATGACTTTAGTAGTATTATATGGGCAGATGTAAGAGAACATTATGGAAAAACACCTATAGATGCTCTAAAGGAATATTATCAAATATTTGGACATACATACCTAACTAGGAATATAGTAACTAAATGGTTTGCTATGTTAGATACTGGAGGAGGGTGGAACTATATAGAAGATGGAATACTTAAAGGTCCGAATGGTAATGCACTTAAAATTGAAAAATTATGATTAAAGGAATTGAGAATTTTGAATCTAAACTACAGAAAGCTATTTTAGAGTTTATAGCTACTAATATAGATATGTCTGAAGACATAGAGGTTGAAGAGGTAGATGATTATGTAATTAGTATAAATGATGTAAAATTCTACGTAATTACAGATGCAGAAGAGAAAGGTATTTTAGCTAAATATAATAAAGAAAAATTTGATGACTTCTTTGCTGACCTTAATGCCATACAACTTCAATATATAAATGAGGACTCATGGGAAGAAGACTATGCCACTACGGATTTTGGAGAATGGTTACAAGAAGAAACTCAATGGACTGTAGATGATAAAGATTACTATGGTAATTATAATTTCTATGAAGTTCACTGATTATGAGGTAGTTTTATCAGAAATTCCTGATGAAATTACTCTTGCTATAAATATAAGTAATTGTCCTTATCACTGCCCTGGATGCCATAGTCCTCACTTGTGGAAAGATATAGGAATGGAATTAACTCCTCCTATGCTTTATCAAATGATTAAGAGAAGTAAAGGTATTACTTGTGTATGTTTTATGGGAGGGGAATTTCGAGATGTAAAAGCTAGATCTTATTGGATTCATAATTTATTCCCAGAATTAAAAACTGCTTGGTATACTGGTTCTTCAGCTTTACCTATAGAAGAACACACTCTTAACTATATAAAGATAGGTAGATATATACAAGATTTAGGTCCTCTTAACAATCCTAATACAAATCAACGTCTATATAGAATAGAAGATTTAGGACATGGAGGATTTAAAGGAATGGAAAATATAACTCCGAGGTTGTGGAAAAATTTGAAGTGAAAGACATAAGGCCTATTTATGTACCAGGAAGGTACGGATTCCACAAGTTTATCCCATTTAAAAATAAGTGGGATGGACTTGATGGAGAAAAACTTAATTCAGAACAGCAAGAATTCTTTATTCCTGAATCTTATTATAGAGCAATAGGAGAGGATTTTGACTTTCCTGAGTCTATAGATTTAGATGGAGGTCCATTTATGTTTATAGGAAGTTTAATAAAAGATGCTATAGATAAACAAGAATATAGAATAGACAGTATTGATTGCCGTGGTAAATATCCAATACTTATATGCAGCAAATTGCAGTAATTGATTATACATTAGGATGTATAGATGTATACACTATTCCAAAAGAGGAAGATCCTCAAGAATGGTTAGACAAGAACAATAAATGGGATCCTAGTAATTGTGACTGGATAGCAAGCGACGGTACTTTACCCATTACTATTCATGTTTGATTTTAGTAATTTATCAGTTAATAAACCTAAGAAAAGAGATTTTGAGCTTGGAGAAGAACAACTTCAGGCTCTTTCTCTTATTAAGGACTTTATAAAGAATAGTAAAGATACTGCTTTTTCTTTATGTGGTTCTGCTGGTACTGGTAAGACTACATTAGAAAAAGAAATAATAGATTATTTAAATGATGAATGGATTGATTATTCTTTATGTGCTCCAACTCATAAAGCAGCCTTAGTAATGAGGCAGACTACTAGAGAGGATGCTATTACTTTACATAAGTTATTATCACTTTCTCCAAATGTAGAGATTTTAGATCTTGATTTTAGAGAATTACAGTTTAGAACTTCTAGAGTTGTAAATGCTATTATGCCTAAAAGTATAATAATATGTGATGAGGCTTCTATGATAAATGATGATTTATTTGAACTTCTTATTCAAAAATGTAAGGATAAGAAAGCTAAAATTATCTTTTTAAGTGATAGTAAACAACTTAATCCAGTAAAGAGTAGAAGATGTTCAAAAGTATATGATTTACCAAATCAGTTTGAATTGACTCATATATATAGACAAGACAAAGAAAGTGCTCTTACAGACCTCTTACAGGCCCTCAGAGAGAATAAACTTGGTCACTTGGACAGTAAGATTGCTGAGGCTGGAAGTCTCATTGTGACGTCTAATATGAGTGAATTTTTAGAAGCGGCTAAAGTCCAATTTTTAAAGGCTATAGACGAGAGGAATATTCTTCAAACGAAGATAGCTGCTTATACTAATACTCGGGTAGCACTATTTAATCAAGCTGTAAGAAAGTTCTTATGGAAAGATAATGAACCTTATCATAAAGGTGAGTTCCTAACTTCCTATGAAAATGCAGATTTTGAAGGAACTATGTTCTATAATTCAATGGATTATATTATAGATAATGATCCAGAAGAATCAGAATTTGAACTTCCACATTTCTGTTGTAAAGTAAAAGGATATTTACTTGATTTATATGATTCTTACGACAAATATTCTAAAGAAGTAATGATTCTTTCTAAGAATAATTGTCAAGAATTATTTGAAAATTTAGCAGGCACTTTAGAAGCTATAAGATTTAAAGCTATAGATACTAAACAGTATAGTTCTTTTAAAGCTTCACTTTATTGGAAACAATACTATGAACTACTTCATAGTTTTGTAACTCCTCAAGCACTCCTTTATGATGGAAGAGTAATAAGAAAGAAATCTTTTGATTATGGATATGGATGTACCACACACCGTTTACAAGGAAGTACATATGAGAATATATTTGTAGATTTACGTAATATAAATACTTGTTCTGATGAAGTAGTAAAAAGACAATTGCAGTATGTAGCTCTTTCAAGAACTAGACATGATGCTTATGTACTACAATGATTTATGCTCTTAATATAAGTGAAGAAGTCTTAAATAAGCTTAAAGATTTTGAAGTTCATGCTTACTATGATAATTTTAGTTTGCCAACAGCAATAATAATAGAAGATAGTAATGTGCTACTTATAAATGACGCAAACTATGATAGAATTAGTTTTGGTATCAGCAAACTTAGAGGACGAGGATAAAGTTCTCAAATCAGAAATAGTAGATAGGTTTTATTTTACATTCATTGATTCAAATAGTTCTCATACAAAGAAAGATGCATATACTTTAAAGACTGACTGGGGAGCTAAAAAAGAACCTTTCTGTATAGTTAAAGAGAGAGATAATATTCTTAGATGTTTCTATTCTGAAGAATCTAATAAGGTTATAGATGACGCATTAGAATTTATAAAAAGTTTACAGGAGACTTATGATTGATGTAAAAATTAAACGAGCTACAGAACCCACACCAGCATGGCCTAGTTATGCAACTCCACAAAGCGCTGGAGCAGATGTAAGAAGTAAGATTAATACTATTGTACCTGCACATGGAAGAATACTTATCCCTACAGGTATGTTTGTTGCTATTCCAGAAGGATACGAAATTCAAGTGAGACCTAGAAGCGGGCTTGCCCTTAAAAAGGGAATTACAGTACTTAATACTCCCGGAACCATTGATGCCGATTATAGAAATGAAATAGGAGTTATCCTATTTAATACTACAGATGAGGACTTTGTAGTAAATGCTGGAGATAGAATTGCTCAGATAGTTCTTGTTAAGTTTGAGCAGATTAATTGGATAGAAGTAGATGAACTTGATAAAACAGATAGAGCAGACGGCTTCGGACATACCGGAGTAAAATAAACCTATTTAAATATTTACAATTATGAAAAAGTTTCAGGAATTAATATCGGATAATACTAGTGCTTCTCTAAAGCGTCGTGCAGCTCAGATATCTACAAGTGCAGAAATTGCTCAGCAAAACCTAGTTAATGCACTTAAACAAGAAAAGACTAATGTAGAGTTAAAGATTGCAGCTCTCACTGATTTAGCTCCAGATTCTACAGATTCACTTCGTCCTGGAAGTAAAGATTGGGATGCAGTTGATTGGGTAAAGAACTTACAAAATGCTAAACAAGAACTTTACCAGATTGAAATCCAATTAAAGTTAGCACAAGAAACTTTTGACGAATATTTTAGTGAGCAATGAACTTTATAAATTGTGATAAAGAATATATAACTGCCCGATATGAATATATAAGAGATCATATGAAGGGAGTTCCGAAGTTGATTACTTTTAAAGTGCGTAGTTGGAATCAACCTTGGGCAATTGGAATAGGGTATAAAGTAAGGGCCTCTGTAATATATAAAGAGGCCATAAATAGAATTTTTGAAGAAGAAGTTGAGTTAATATCAGACGATGAAGATACTGATTATATTATCATAGCATTAAAAAGTGATGATGAATTTGGTATAGTATGGATTTCAGAAGATGATTTTATGTTTAAAGAACATATGGAAGACTTATTTAATGCGGAAGTAATAAATAAGAAATCTCCAGTTACTATTACAGCTTCTCCTACTCCAAAAAAGCCAGATAATCTTGTTATTAATAAAATGAACTTATTTAAAAATGTCTAAAGAAAAATTTGTAGAAACTTTACTTGAGTATCAGAATTTTTTAGATGTTTCTGACAGACTAGTGGGTCTTGGAATTGATTTAAATGAGGGTCCTATTACAGTAGCAATAGATACTCTATTAGATTCTTGGATAGATTCAATAACAGGAGAAGCAGGTTCAGATCTCATTTATTGGTGGTTATTTGAAGATGTTACAAAAGAAATATATGAAGATGATAAGGTAATTGCTACGTTAAATACTGCAGAAGATTTGTATAACTATATGAAGGAAAATAATTACTTTAATGATTGATATAAATAATCTATATGTTGACTTAGACTTGGTTCTCAATAAGAGAACCAAGCTAGGTAACTTACTCGCTCCTTACGAGTTGGAGCAATTAAAAAGGAAGTTTGAGAAGAATCACTGGGATGATAATACTATTATAGCTAATATCTATAGATATCTAAAGGAAAATATATCTGATTTACTGGATAATTCTGATTTTATTGATGCTAACGTTATAGTAGAATCAGACCCATATATTATAAAGGCTATGGAATTAATGGCTATGAGTCAATGTCACGCTGAAGTACTCTTAGTAGATAAGGAATATAAATATCCAGGTTGTTGGGTAAATGATATAGCTAAAGCTCTCAAAGGGCTTGAATGTGAAAATCGTCAATATGAACATCTTGTATGGGATGCTTATTATATTCGTAATTACGATATAAATAAAGAAATTCCAGGATGGGTACATTTAGTTGAAGTTATTGAAAATTATTATGATACTCTATGACTTTAGTAACAAGAGATAGTAAAGGAAAAATAAGAGTTGTTGATTTGTGGGAAGAACACGATGAAGAATCCTATACTATATGTAGAGAAACTTATCAGTTAGGAGGAAAACATACTAGACAACCTGATATCTATATAGAAGAAGGAAAAGCTGGGCGTAATTACATTGCTCAAGGAGAGTTAAAATTTATGTCTAAGCTTAAGGAATACAAGGATAAAGGTTATAAAGAACTCTCTAAAAAACTTGAAGAATATACTGAAGAAGAACTTAATGAAATAGTTGGAGACGATATTACTAATCAACATGGTGTGTTAAAGCCTATGCTTGCTAAGCAAGCTGATAAAGTATCTCAAAAGGCTATTAATAAAGTTCCTTATTGGTATGCTTCAAGAAAAATAGACGGTAGACTCATGCCGTCTTTAAATTCGGCTAATTCAGGGAACCCTGAAATGGGAATCCTGAGCTAAATTGAATAGTAATATTCATAAATGCGCAGAGACTAGGGATGATTCCTAAAATAATTAGTTAGGATATAATTTCCCCACGAACACCGAACTTTTTTTCGATTCCATTTGGAAGGTGTAAGAATTTCCATTATTTTCGATTCATAGTATTAATTTAAAAAATTTTATTATGGAAACGAAAATTTGTAGAACCTGTAAGCAGGAAAAACCATTATCCGAATTTAATAAGGATAAAAGGCAGAAAGATGGATATGCTACACAGTGTAAAGAGTGTAAACATGCTTATGATAAAGCTAGATATGAAAGAATTAAGAATGATCCTGAATATCATGCTAAGAAGCTTGAGCATGGAAAGAAATACCGAGAGACTCATAAAGAACAAATTAAAGCTTATTCAGACGAGTATAATATGCGTCCAGAGGTAGTTCAAAGAAAAGCAGATTGGCATCAAGCTAAGAGAGAAAATTACTCTATAGAAGATAGACTTAAAGAAATAGCTCATAGAGCACATAATAGAGCTTTACTTAAAAATGTACCCTGTACTATTACTTGGAAAGACTTATCTTATGTAGAATATTGTCCATTATTAGAAATTAAACTTAACTGGGGAGAAACTTCCAATGAAGGTGGAAGAAACATTGATACGCCCTCATTAGACAGAATAAATCCAAGTCTAGGTTATATTCCTGGAAATGTTAGAATTATTTCTAACTTAGCTAATATGATGAAAAGTTCTGCTACTTTAGAACAATTACAAACTTTTTACAAGAATATATGGAATTATATGAAAAATGAAGATATAGTCCGACCTATAGAAAATAAAGAATCTATAGAATCTGAAGATAAAGAGCTTCAGAGTTAACATTAAGGTGAGATGCTCTTTCTACTATGATGGAGAAGATATACATACATCTAGTCGAGGAGGAGAAGATTATGATTGTGCTTGTATGCATTTTAGAAACAACGAAAGTTTAAAGAAATTCTTTAACAGACATCCAAAGGTTGTTTTAGATGGAGAATTATATAAGCACGGTAAGAGTCTTCAACAGATTTCTGGAGCAGCAAGGCTTGAAAAGAATGCTATTGATTGTAATTGGTTAGAATATTATATATATGATATAGTAGATACTAGTAGAACTTTTGAAGAAAGACTTAAGATTCTTGGAGCTATTAAATATGAACTTGGTCTTGGTTTTAATCCAGAAAGAGAATGGAAGAAAGGAGAACTTCAGTTTCAGATGGTTCCTCAGCAAAAAGTATCTGGCTATAAGAATATTAATATACTACATGATATATATGTAGCAGAAGGATGGGAGGGTGTTGTAATACGAGATCCTTCTAAAGTTTATAGGCCCAATGGGCGTACTAATGATATGATAAAGATCAAAAAGTATAAAGATGCTGAATTTATAGTTATTGATTATGAACTTGGGCTTAGAGGTACAGAAGATATGACTTTTACTTGTACTACTCCCGCAGGATTAGAATTTAAAGCTAAACCTTGGGGAGATAGAGCAATTAAAGAGGAATATGTTCGAAACTTTAAAACTAAGTACCAATATAAAATGGCTAAGATTAAGTTCTTTTATTATTCAAATGGAAACGATGAAAAGACTGGAGTACCGCTCCAACCTTCTCTTATTTGTTTCCGCGATAAAGCTGATATGTAATGATTGATTATTTAGCACTTATTCCTAAAGCTTTTCGTATTGGAGCTCAGGACTATGAAGTAATTATTGAAGATCATTTAGATGATGATGTTTATGGAGATTATAGTTACACTCCTCCACAAATACGAATAGCAAGATATTCTGGAAATGAAAAGATTTCAGATAAACAAATGTTAGCTACGTTTTATCATGAACTAGGTCATTGTATGGATTATATGTTTGATTGTACTACAGATGAGGCTCATGCTCAATGCTTCTCCAACTTTATGATGGAGTTCTTAGAATCTAAGAAATGAACTTACAAATAAGTAAAAATGCAAATGTTAACTATCTAAGTAAGATAGTAGAAATAAAGGAGTTTATTAAACATCCTGATCCAAAAGTAGAAAGAATTAAATGTGCTGTAGTAGATGGATTTATTATTACAGTAGGAATAGATAGTGAGCCTGGACTATATGTATATTTTCCAGTATTATCTCAAATAAATGCACAATTATTACAGTATCTAAATTTATATAGAAATAAAGTATTAAATGCTAACCCAGAAAAAACTGGATACTTTGAAGATAAAGGTATTGTAAAGGCTATAAACCTTAGAGGAGTTAAATCAGAGGGATTTTTAATGCCTATTATTGATTTACAGAATTTCATAGTAGATCAAGTCAATGTAGAACTTACTACTCCTGAACCAAACACAGAATTCGATGAAGTTGAACATAATGGTAAAACTTTCTGGATTTCCAGAAAATATGTAGCTCAAGTTCAAAGAACTCCTGGAACTCCAGGAAGTTCTAAAGAAAAGAAAAAGCATAAAGGACTTGATAAGATTATAGATGAGCAATTTAGATTTCATTATGATACTACGCTTATAAAGAAATGTCCTCATGTTATTAAACCAAACGATATTATTCATATTAGCAGCAAGTGGCACGGTACTTCTGGAATTAGCGCTTATGTTCTTTGTCATAAAGAACTTTCATGGAAAGAAAAGATAGCTAAATGGTTAACAGGAAATTCTTTTGATATATATGATTATGTATATTCGTCTAGAACTGTAATTAAGAATCGTTTCTATAACAATAAAGTTACAGATGGGTTCTATGGATGTGATGTATGGAAATATGCTGATGATTATATAAAGCCTTTTCTTATTAAAGGTATGACTATTTATTATGAAATAGTAGGTTATCTTCCAAATGGTGGATGGATTCAAAAGAACTATGATTATGGTTGTGTTCCTCCAACTGTATTTGAAAATGGACAGATACAATATATACAGGGCAAGAACTTTAAAGTGCTAGTATATCGTATCACTCTTACTAATGTAGATGGACAGGTACATGAGTTCTCAGCACATGAAGTACAAACTTGGTGTAAACAAAGAAATATATTATGTGCTATTGAATATTATTATGGGTATGCAACTAGTCTTTATCCAGGAATAGCAGTGGATGATGACTGGACTACTAACTTTATGACTGCTCTTGCTAATGATAAGAGATTTAATATGGAGCAAGACTCTCCAGAGTGTAATAATAAAGTTCCACATGAAGGACTTGTTATTAAGATAGAAAATATGAAGAGTGAAGCCTTCAAATTGAAGTGTTTCAAATTCTTAGGAATTGAACAAGATGCCGCCCTTGCAGGAGAAGCTAATATTGAGGATCAATCTTGAAAAACATAACAATAAAACAAAGTATAACTAATAGAGATAGAGATTCAGTAAATCTTTATCTTAAGGATATTAGTCATATTAAATTAATGTCTCCAGAGGAAGAAAAAGAAGTAGCAACCCGTGCTAGAAATGGAGACAAGAAAGCAAGAGATAAACTTATAGCAGCTAATACTAGATTTGTGGTATCTGTAGCTAAACAATATCAAGGACAAGGGCTTGACTTAGAAGACTTAATAAGTGAAGGTAATGCTGGACTTATAAGGGCTGCTGATAAGTTTGATCCAGATAGAGGTTGGAAATTTATTTCTTATGCTGTATGGTGGATTAGACAATCCATCATGCAGGCTCTTTCCGATAAATCTAGAACTATTAGATTACCTCTTAGTCAAGTAGCTTTATATAATAAAATAAGAAAAGCTACCTCTGAATTTATGTCCAAAAATGAAAGAGAACCATCTCTTTTCGAATTAGAAGAACTTACAGGTATTCCTGAATCTAAAATTCTTACTATAGTTAATTCTAGTTCTAAAATGGTATCTGTAGATTCTCCTCTAAAAGATGATGAACAAGGAACATTTGTAGATATAATCCCAAATCAAAATATTCAAAAAACTGATTCTGAAGTAATAAAAGAATCTAAGGAAAAGGAACTTCAAGAAATACTTAAAGAACTTAGTCCTAGAAGTCATGATATTATTAGAATGTATTTTGGATTTGGATGTGCTTCCCTCACTTTAGAGCAGATAGCTGATAGATTTGGAGTTCATAGTGAAAGAGTAAGACAATTAAAAGAAGAAAGTCTTAATATTATAAAGGATAAAGTAAAAAAGTATTTGAAATGACATTTTATTGCGAATGGGAAGAGGAAGCTACAGTGAGACAGAGATGTAGTGGACGGGTAGAAGCAGAATCAGAAGAAGAAGCAATAGAGAAATTAAAACACGGAAATGTTAGTGTAGATGATTGTACTGTTTGGGATGAATTAGATTCGACTGTAATAAACATTGATAGCATTTATGAAGACGAATGAAAAGTTGGTTAGTAAAAACTAGTGCTCCTATTTGTGGGACGAACCAATATTATGGTGCTTATGCAGGGGATAAAGATTCTCTACTTGATTGGTTATATGAAAATTGGTTTGGACAAGAATGTCAGGACTTATGGGATGACTATAGTTATCTTGGCCATTATGAAGATGAATGGGAGGAAATGTCTGATGAAGATAAAGAAGAGTTTGAAAACGATTATGATTGTTTTATAGATTCTAAATATGAAGAATGGTGTTTTGACTGTGACTTATCTGTGTCAGAATGCTCTGAAGATAAATTTGATGATTATGCTCCTGATGGAACACATCTAGAAATTGTATATGACGGTAGACAACATTGAATTAATAAGAAATATATTAAAATTCGATAAATTTGGAGAATTCTACTATATTTCCATTATGCAACGTAATAAAGATGGAATAAAAGTTGCTAGTTCTCACGATAACTGTCGTAGAATTAGAACCTTTTATGTCTTTAGTTTAGAAGAGTTTGATAGAGTCACTCCTTTTATAAAGGAAATTTGCAGTAAAATCAATGCTCGTTGTTATATAGAAATGAATAGAAAAGATATATTCCAATGTCAACTTGAATGTATAAAGAGACTAGTAGAATGTATTGAACATCAAACAACTAAGTCTCGTGCTATTATGGATTCTGTAGTAGCAGGAGCTCCTTCCAGAGACAAACTTTGGATGATTGATTGTGATGGATACAAACCTGATGACCCAATAATAGGAGATATTACTGAATATATTAAAAATCGTCGTGGTACTCACTATACAGTTATTCCAACCGTAAATGGTTGTCATATCATTACAAGTAGGTTTGATCCCAGAGATTTCCAGTTTGAAAATTGTGAGATTAAACGTAATGCATTTACACTATTATATTATGAAAAGTAACTTTATTCATGTTTGTTTTATCATTGATGAGAGTTCATCGATGTGGACATCAGTTTCTGATGTAAAAGGAGGATTTCAGAAAATTATAGATGAACAAAAAGCTAATGAAAATGGAACTTGTGCAATTTCTGTATTTAGATTTGCTACAACTCCTAAAGAAGCTGATTTTGTAATGAAAGATGTCAGAGAAGTTGAAAACATGCTTAGATATAATCCTTCTGGATGTACTGCTATGTATGACGGTATTGGAGTAGCTATTGACGAAATAGGAGAAAGACTTGCAGCAATGCCTGAAGATGAACGTCCAGAAAAGAACCTTATAGTTATTATGACTGATGGTGAGGAAAATTCTTCTCACACTTACCAGCCATCTAAAATTAGGGAAATGATTAAACATCAGGAGGATAAATATAATTGGACATTCCTTTACATAGGTACTGATATTTCCAATACACAGGATGCTGATAGAGTAGGAATTGGACGTAAATTTGCTACTACAAGAGGTAAAATGTATAAGAGTTATGATACTATAAATAGTGCTGTATCTTGTTATAGATCCTTTAGTGGAGATGCACTTGCTAAAGCAGCTACTATGGATATGTGTCTAGAGGCTGAGATTACTGCTAATAATGCAGAATATAAAGCTGATACTGGTATAAGTATATGAAATATTATTTAATTGCTTATAATGGAAATTATGCTGATGAATTTGATGTATATTTTCATCAAGTAATGTCTGAAGAGGAATTAGTAAGAGCAAGAGATTTAATTTCTAAAACAAATTGGAATTATGAAGAATTTTATTTCGGAACTAATGAATATATAGAGGTCGATTCTTCAGAGTTATTAGAAGCCCTTTCTAATGCTAAAGAAATAACAGAAGATCAATATAAAGTTCTTAGTGATTTAGGATTACTTTCTATAAGTTTTGGAGATGGTCTTAATTGGGATCATTTTATAGAATATGCAGAGGTAATTTAAATACATATGATGAGTAAATTAATATTGTGCCAAGGAATACAGGGCTCTGGGAAGTCTACTTTCGCAAGAAAGTGGGCTTCTGAAGACCCAGAGCATAGAGTAAGACTTAATTATGATGATCTTCGTAACATGCTGGGAACCTATTGGGTACCATCTAGGGAGGGAATGTTAAAAGATATAAGAGAAGCCTTTTTAAAGAATGCAGCTTTTAAAGGTTATGATATTATTATAGATAATATGAATCTTAATCCTAAAACTATAGAAGAATATAGAGAATGGGCAAAGAATTTTGGATATACTTTTGAAACAATTCTATTTGATACTCCTGTAGAAGAGTGTATAAGAAGAGATAAAGCTAGGCCCAATCCTATTGGTGAAGTTGTCATCAAGCGCACCTGGAATACTTATAGAAACTACATAATACAAGAGAGTATTAAGAAAATGAAAGAAAAAGAGATGAAACAAGATCCTAATCTTCCTCATTGTATTATTGTAGATATGGATGCTACTCTATTTTTAAATACTAGTGGTCGTCCTTTCTATGGAGATGCACTTGAACCTACCGATATATTAAAAGATGAACCAATTCCTGCGGTTGTGACTTTAGTAAAGGCTTATCAAGCTACAGGTAATTTAGTAATAGGACTTAGTGGAAGAGAAGATAAACCTCAAATAAGAGCTTGTACTATCAAGCAATGTGGAAATGTAGGAATATATCTTGATGCTCTTGTTCTTAGACCTGTAGGTTCTCGTAAAAGAGGAGATGCTTCTAAGAAAGAATTATTTGAAGAAACCATCAAGGATAAATACTTTGTAGATTTCGTTTTAGATGATTCTTCTAAAGTAGTTAAGATGTATAGAGACCTAGGTCTTACTTGTTTACAACCAAATGAAGGAAAATTTTAATGGTAAAAATTAAGTCACAAAATATGGTGTTCGATAATGGAGCACTTGATATGGCAATGAATCTCTTACACGTACAAAGAGGTACGTGGAATAACTGTCCAAAAGAAAATTTATTTCTAGACTTTAGAGAAAGCCTTTATGAAGACGAAAAAGATAGGTGGAAAGTTACAGGATTTGAATGTGTGGAAGAATTTGTAGATAGAGACTTTAACACTGGAGAAGTAAAGGGTTATGCTCATGACTTAAATATGTTTCCAATTGAGAAACTTACTAAATGGGATTTAGATGGTTATATAGAATATCCTCTTATTAATGTAAAGTCTATTAAATTCTATCCAGATACTTGTAAATATTGGAGAAAAGATACTCCTTGTATTACTATAGAAATTGAATCTGATAATGATGAAGCTGTAAGAGAAATATTTACAGTATTAGCAGGACTAGCTAATGGTGGTCATTGTTGTGGAGGGTATATTAGAATTAATAAAGAACAAATGTTATATGGTGGACATGTAGCCAACTTTGGTCTAGATGGAGACGGTTCAGATAGAATATATTATATCGATGATAAAGAAATGCCTTTATGAGAGACTGTTTTGGATGCGGATATTATAAAATATTAAAAGACAATAAAGGTATACCATATCATTATTGTTCAGATAGAGATTGTAGAGTAGACCCATATGAGCCCGAATGTAATTATGACTGAACAAGAATTTTTACAAAAACGAAAACCTGTGTTTGTAGATCCTGAGTCTGGTCTTGCAACTATAGTAAATAATGCTAGTTTAAAAGATAAAAACTTTGCAGAGATTCTATCCAATTTAAAGATATATTGGCTTAATACTATTAGGGGCTATATATGGGATGATTATCTAATGTTATATATAAATGACTATGAAATTCCTAATTTTGCTATAGGAACTTGTATATATTTCTTTAGTTTCTTCCCAGATATAAAGTGGATAGGACTTGGCTGTAATAAAGGTAAGCCAGGAGAAGTTTGGAGTCCAAAATTAATTGTTAAAAAACCATGAAATTATTAATTGAACGTCCTTATACTGTTATTAAAAGAAGTTATTGTGAAGTAGACGATTTAAATAAAAATACTTTACAAAAAATATGCGAATTAGAATATAATGAATCTGAAGCTGAATATATAGATGATACCTGTAACATTTCTGGAAGCACAAAGATATATAGTGTGGATAAATCTCTTCTTATATATGAAGGTAAATGATTTATGTAGTAAGTAATCAAACTTCATTCTTTTCTAAATATACAAGGATCTCTATACAGGAGTCTCTCAATATCATAGAGCAATGGACAAGTATTCAATATGACTCAGAGACTCATGGAAAAGATCCTCATGTAGGATATCCATTATCTGCACAGTTTGGTTCTCCTAAGAAAGATATACAAATTGTTGTAGATTGGACTACTGTTGATATACGAAACTATAAAGAAGTACTTGAGAAAAAGCTTATTGTTGGTCAAAATTTAAAGTTTGATTTACAATGGCTATATAATTATGAAATAATTCCTCTAAAAGTATATGATACTATGATAGCAGAGCAACTTATTTATTTAGGATTTCCTCCAGCTGGTAAGCCAGGAGGAATTTCCTATGCTCTTAATGAAATTGCTATGCGTTATCTAGGAAAGTATATTGATAAGTCTATACGAGGACAGATTATATATAGAGGTCTTGATGATGAAGTTATAGAGTATGCTGCAAATGATGTTGTAGACTTAGTAGATATAGCTAAAAAACAAATTGAGATTTGTAAGAAACGTAATTGTATGCGTGCTTTACAAGTTGAAATGGATTTTGTTCCAGTTATTGCATATCTAGAATGGTGTGGAATTAAACTAGATGTCAATAAATGGAAAGCTAAAATGGATAAAGATGAAAAGAATAGAATAGAAAGACTTGAAAAATTAAATCAATTCCTTATTAAATGGTATCAAGATAGAAACGGTAAAGATAATATGGTAGGAGTTCCATATATAATATCTTCTTTTATAAAGGAACATATACAAGAACCTCCTCCATATGCTAAACCTATGTCTCGTCCATATAAGAAAAAAGGAAATATAGATGATTTATTTCAAGACTTTTCTACTCCATTCTATATTACAAATAAAAGTGGAAAGATAATTCCATTTATAAACATAGACTTACAAGGTGACTTGTGGAGTGGATTTGATACAGAACCTCAATGTGTGCTTAATTGGGATAGTTCTGATCAAGTTATTTATTTCTGTCAGTTATTAGGATTTAATACTAAAGTGGAAGATAAAGCTACAGGAGAAGATAAAGATTCTGTAGTGGAAAAAGCACTTAAAATACAGAAAGGAATTAATGATGAATTTCTAAAATTGTATTTTGATTATAAGGAAGCATCTAAAGTATGTAGTACTTATGGACAAACATATTTAAATGCTATAAATCCAAATACTGGAAGAATACATACTAATTTTAAACAGTTAGGTGCTTCTTCGGGTAGAATGGCATGTGGAAGTAAGCAAAATAATGAAGATCTTGCTAAACTTAAACACGCAGAACTAGCTAAGCTTCCCGCTAAACTCAGGAAATGTGGATATCCTCAGCTACAAAATCTTCCTGCTGACCATGATACTAGAGGTGCATTTGTTTCCGAAAAAGGAAATTTAATGTGTAGTTGTGATTATTCCGCTCTAGAGAGTAGACTCGGTGCTGATATTTATAATGAACAATCAATGATTGATGAGTATTTATATGGCACTGGAGATATTCATAGTCTTACTGCTAAACATTGTTTTCCTGTAGAATTAGCTGGAATAGAAGTTAAAGATATTAAAGAAAAAAGACCAGACCTTAGAAGTAGAGCCAAGCCTGTTGAATTTAGTCAACAGTTTGGTGGAAGTGCTAAAGCAATTCAAAATGCTCTTGCTTGTACTAAAGCTGAAGCAGAAGCAATAGCAGAAGCTTATAATAAAGGTTTTTCTGGAATAGCCCAATTTAAGGATAAGGGATTTAAGGCTGTATGTCAAACAGGATATGTACTTATATGTAAATATACTGGACATAGAACTTATATGCCAGATTGGAAAGAATGGAGAGAAGCAATGGATGATGAAGAATTCTGGACAAGATATGATTATCTACATGATACCTTACCTTATAAAGAATTTTGTAAGACATACGAATATCATAAAGCTTCTGAGCTTCGTAAAACTTCTTCTAAATGGTCTAGATTGGCTCTTAATTCTCCTACTCAGGGTGGAATTAACCACTGCCCTGAATAAATTCCCTAAATTCGGTGAACTCTGTGATGGGAATACCGAGCCAAGCTTAATAGTAATATTAAGAAGGTGTAACGACTAGTGTATGGAGTCCAAAAATGGATGGTAAAACACCAAGAAAAGGGAAAATATATTTAGCGAAATTTAACATTTCTTTATCGGACATTTTAGAAAAAGTTCCTATAATTGTTATATAAAATTAACAATTAAAAATAGGAATTATGCAAACTAAAATTTGTGCTAAATGTGGTAAAGAATTACCAATTGATGAGTTTTCTAAAAACTCTAGTATGAAAGATGGGCATCTAAATACTTGTAAAAAGTGTAGAGGTGCATTTAAAAATACTCCAGATGAAATTACTTGTCCTGTATGTGGAAAGACTAAACCATATTGGGAATTTAGTGTAGCTCCTAAGTCTAAAACTGGAAGAGTTTGGGCTTGTAAGGAATGTATAGCAGCTAAACCTGCTGATATATCTGATACATCATATAGAAGAAAATATGATAATGAATTTAGAGATAGAATAAATGAATCTAAAAGAGCTGAATTCAGAAAAAATATTAATTATTATATGTGGGAACGTGCTAAACTTAGAGCTAAAAAATATGGTTATGAATTTAATTTAGAGGTATCTGATATAGTAATTCCTGAAATATGTCCAATATTAGAAGTTCCAATAGTTATAGGAGATAAAGATGATTATGAATATTCTCCTTCTCTTGATAGAATAGATAATAGTAAAGGATATGTTAAAGGTAATGTACAGGTAATAAGTAAAAAAGCTAATTCTATGAAAAATTCTGCTTCTCCAGAAGAATTAATTAAATTTTGCAAAAATATATTAAGATATAGTCTGAACACTACGGAAATCGAATGTAGTGAACAAGAGGATAAAGAGCCTCTTGGATAACAAATAATGAGTGGCATCATAATTTTAAAGGATGCTATGGCTAATTTCTTTAAATGGATTATAGAAAATGGATATTTTAATATTGTAAAGATTTGTGATTTAGTTCATGATGAAGCTGTAATTGAGTATCCAGAAACTATGCCAGAAATAGCTAACGTTCTTAAAAACTTTATGGAAAAATCTTCTGCTAAGTTCTGTAAGAAACTTCCTATTCCAGCCGTCCCTGAAGTTGGATTATGTTGGATTCATTAAGGTATTATTAACTTAAATTATATAAATATGAATAAAAGATGTAGATTATTAATAACAACTAAGTGTCCAAATAATTGTCCACTATGTTGTAATAAGCAATTTGATTTGCTTAAAGATGTTCCTATTATAGATAGATGGAACTATAATGAATTCATTCTTACGGGTGGAGAACCTTTACAATTTCCATTAGAAGTAATTAACCTTATACGTAACGTGAAGGCTATAACTAACTATATGGGAATTTCTTCAAAGATTTATTTATATACTTCTATATGTAAACCTTTTATATGGAATGATTTGTTTCCTTACATAGATGGAATTACATATACTGTACATACAAAGGAAAATGCCAAGGAACTAGTACAACTTATTCATGTTCTAAATAATTCTGAAACTGGATATGATTCTGTATTACAAGCTTTATGCGGTTCTAATAAATCTTTATGGTTAAACTTATTCCCAGAAGCTAAGGAATTTATAAATAGCGAATTAGCATTATCTAAATACAAATGGGATGATATAGCCAGATATTTTAAAATAAGACAAATGGAATGGAAAAAGAATTGTCCAGTTCCAGAAGGTGAAGACTTTAGACGTATTAATATTCCTTGGTAAATATGTGGATAGCACGTGATTATGATGGAAGTCTTTTTATGGGTAAAGACAAGCCTATTAGAGGCACTAGAAAAATGTGGCTGTGGAAGGATCAACCTTCCAAGCCCATTTTAATGGAGGGTTTTCCATTTGAAGATCTTCCTAATTTTATAAAAGAATTAGAATGGAAAGATGCACCAATCCAAATTAAATTTGAAATTAAAAAGAAGTGAGAGGTATTAGTTTACAAATAAGTAATGAAAATGGACAGGATAAAGGATTAACTCCTGAACTTATAGATATTCTTACAAGTGAAGGATGGACTATTGATAATATAGAATTTTTCTAGTGAAGCTTACTCAATTTTTATATGATCGTTTAATTAAATGGGAAACTGACTGGGATATGGAAGATACAGAATACCCATTTGAAATAAAAGAAGGAGATACTTGGCAGGAACTTGAAGATAAAGCAGAAGCCTGGGAGAGAGAACATGGTTTTGAAGAAATAGAAGATGAAGTTGTAAATTATGATTTGGAAAAATCATATGTAACTAGAAGAATAGTATTTAAATTAGATAATCATTATTATGCATTTAAATATGATTATTCTTATTACTGGGATGATGAAGATGTAATAGGACAAGAACTTCAAGAAGTACATCCAGTAGAAAAAACTATAACTGTTTACGAATGAAATTTATTGAACCTTCTGTAGAAATAATCCAGCAAAAGCCTGGAATTGATGGAATGATGAAGATAATTGAAATGGCTGGACGTACAGCATATAAATCAAAAGCAACAGAAGATTCAGCTAAAAGATTTGTAAAAATGTTAAAAGATAAAAAGCATGGAGCTGCTTTAGAGCATGGTACTTGTTATTTACAGATACCTAAAGAAGATTATGAAAATATTGTAGATGATCATGATTTTGCATTTTGGGAATGTCCATATCAGTGGTTTGGATTTGATTATACAACTGAAAACTATCGGTATCTTACTACTAATTATAGAGTTTTAGTAGAGCATGGATATGAACAACTCCTTGATTATATGGTAACTCCTACAGAAGATGAGTTCCAATGGAACAATGGAGCTTATCAGCATTTTCACCGTCGTATTACCGTAAAATTTATATGTGACAGGGCAATAGCGAATGAATTCGTAAGGCATCGCGTTTTTAGTTTCATGCAAGAGAGTACAAGATATTGTAATTATAGTAAGGACAAATTTGGAGGAGAAATAACGTTTATTATTCCTAGATGGATACATGATATTCAGGAAGATATAGCCTCAACTGTAGACCCTCTTACATATGAAAGTAGAGAAGGTATTAGAAATTATCAAGGAAAGGCATTAATGGATATGCTATGTGTTTATGATAGAACTGTAGCACAGTACGTGGATACTTTATCTAAGATAGAAAGGTGTTATTTAGATATAACTACTCTGGATGATGGAACTAAATTACTTCCTCAACAAGCAAGACAAATACTTCCTAATTGTTTAAAAACTGAACTCATAATGACAGGTACAATTGAGCAATGGAAGGCCTTCTTTGAATTAAGGTGTGCTCCATCTGCACATCCTGATGCTAAACATCTTGCTACTCAATTAGAAGAAAAATTCCGTAATGCGGGTTATTTAAATTAATAAAAATTTTATGTTTAAATTTATTCTTAAACTCATCTTTGGTGATTATAATCACCGTATTGCTAGATCTATGTCGGCATTTACTAAGATTATCGAGAAGTGTCAGAAACTCAATGAGGAAATGCACTCCGATATTCAGAAAAAGAATGAAAAGATTAACAATCTTAATTTACAAATTGATGATATTCAGAAGAGTATCTCAAGAAATGAACGCTTTATAGAAAATGTTCAAAAGATTACAGAGTAAGACTAAAAAGGCCCTAACAAAAGTTGGGGCTTTTATTGAAGCTTCTATAGAAGCAGTAGGAGAGGTTGTCGATGATATTCCAGATATTGACTTCGATTAAGAGATGGTGGAAAAACCATAAATGGGTTGATGTAAGAAATAATTACATTATCCCACATAAAAATACTACATTCTGGCTTAATGATTATGAAATGGAAGAAGCCAGAAAATTTAAGATAGATAATCCTTCTAATTCCTATCAATACTGTTTTACACCTGGACCAATAGGTATTTGTAAAAGAATAAAAGGAGGAGGAAAAGAACAAGATATTACTGATTATGGAGCTTGGTAAATAATATGGAAAAACTTAATAAAGAACAACAACTTGAAGGAATTAAGGGAATTCTAGAAAATGAAGATTTTGGTAGAATGTGGATGAAGATGCATACTCCTTGGGTATATAGAAGTCGTAAGATAGGACGTAACGAACTTTGTCCGTGTGGTTCTGGAAAGAAATATAAGAATTGTGAATGCTATAAAAATAAGGATGTAAATAAGTATACTCTAGATGAAAAGCACACTAAAGGATGGAGATAATAACTAAATATAGTGTAGATACTCCAATCTTTTTCACATCAGACAGTCATTTTTGCCATTCCAACATTATTAAATTTTGTGGACGTCCGTTTAAGGACGTCCATGAAATGAATGAAGTCTTAATAAATAATTGGAATGAAGTAGTTGGTCCAACTGACATTGTGTATCATCTTGGAGACTTCTGTTTTGCAGGTTCTGCTGCATGGCACTCTCTCTATTCACAATTAAATGGACGTATACATCTTATTATCGGGAATCACGACGAAAAGAATTTACGTCAAGGTTATATGAATTTATTTGAAAGTGTTAGTTATCAACAACATATAGTTATTGGTCCTGATAATTTCTATTTAAATCATTATCCATATTTATGCTATCCTGGACATCATTCTCATACATATCAGTTATTTGGACATATACATAGTAGCCCATTTAAGTTTGATGGTATTGATGCAGATAGAGCAAAAAAGGTGCTTAAACCTACACAATATGATGTAGGAGTGGATTGGAATAATTTTAAACCTATAAGTTATGAAGAGCTTATAGAAAAGTTAGAATTTCAAGTTAAAAATAATGTAAATATGTTTGAAATATGAATAAAACATTAATTATTGTTGATGCCCAATATGATTTCATGGAGGGAGGTAAATTACCTGTAAAAGGAGCAACTAAAGCTTTGAATAATATTGTATCTCTTATAGAAAGTGGAGAATATTCTACAATTATTACTACACAGGATTGGCACAACGGCAAACACTGCTCATTTAAAGAACAAGGCGGAGAATTTCCAGAACATTGTGTACAAGGCACGCATGGTGCAGATATTTATGAACCTATAGTTAAAGCTATTAAGTTCAAATATCTTACTTTTAATCTTAAAAAGGGACAACATTCAGAAGAATTTTCAGCATTTAAAGATTTTACTCAAGGTTATAGACATTGGAAAGAGTACTGTACTACAGATAATGATATTCCTTTTATTCAGTTCCATGAAGATGAGGTAGTTCATATTTGTGGACTTGCTGGAGATATATGTGTTATGACAACCGCTGTAAAGCTTAAGGACTTAAAGCCTTCTATAATTGAGAATTGTACTGCTTCCCTTGATAATGAAACATTTAGAATATTAGCAGACAGGTATAACATTAATGTAATTGAAGCATGATTTTAAGTATTTTAGACACCGATTTGTACAAGTTTACAACTTCATATGCTTATCAGAAGTTGTATCCAAATGCACTTGGAACTTTTGAGTATGTAGACAGAAATAATACTGTCTATGATGAATCTTTCTTAGAATATCTTAAATATGAGATCTCTAAGTTAGGTGATGTTTTCCTTACTACTGAGGAATTTTCTAAGATAGTTTGTAATCCTTGGTTGTCTAGATTTATTCCCATTTCTTATTGGGAATGGCTTAGAAGTTTTCGATTTGATCCAGATAAAATAAAAATATGGTTGGACGAAGATGGACACTTACATATAAGGGTGACAGATTACCTTTATAAAGTAACACTTTATGAAGTTCCTATTCTTTATACTGTATCTGAATGTTATTATAAATTCTTTAATATACAAGCAGATATAAACTTAATGTATAAAAATCTCATAGAAAAGGTAGAATTTGCTAATAAGGAAAATCTTATCTTTTCTGAGTTTGGAACCAGAAGAAGATATTCTTCTAATGTGCATGAGTTAGTAGTTCAATATTTAAAAGAACACTCAAAGACTTGCGTAGGAACTTCTAATGTTTACTTTGCACTTAAGTATAATATGATGCCTTGTGGTACATTCCCACATGAGTGGGTAATGTTTCATGGAGCAATCTGGGGATATCAACAAGCCAATGAACTTGCAATGCGAGATTGGGTACGTTGTTACGATGGAGATCTAGGTACTGTATTATGTGATACTTATACAACTAAGTTTTTTATTAAGCAATTCTCACGTAAATACAGTAAATTGTTTGATGGCCCACGTATAGACTCAGGTGATGAAAAGGAATTAGGAGATTTATTTATAGAGCATTATAAGTCTATGAATATTAATCCTATGACTAAGACTCTTGTTATGAGTAATGCTCTTACATTCCCTAAATTTAAAGTTATTAGGGATTATTTTAAAGATAAAATTAATGTAGTTGCTGGTATTGGTACTAATCTCACTAATGACTGTGGAGTAGCTCCTCTTAATGAGGTAATGAAACTTATAGAAGTTCAACTTCATAAAGATGCTCCTAAGCTTCCTTGTATCAAACGTTCAGATGATAAAGGTAAGAGATTAGGTAGTGCTGTACAGCAAGATATTTTAGACCAAGTTTTACTAAATGCCGCGTAAGAAAGTAACTAAGAAGGTGGAAGTCCCTAAAGGAATTCCACCTAAACCTCGTGAGAAATTAACTCCTGGACAGGAACTCTATTGTTGGTACCCTCCTAATAATACTTATTATAAACGTATTTATATAAAGGATGGAAAAGATCCAGATTGGGTTGTAACACAAGATGAGTCTGGACAGAAGTGGCTAGTAAATATAGAACATTTACATAATACAATTTTAACAAAAGAAGAATATGAAAAATTGGGACAACTGGATAAGTGATTCTATAGGATGTCTACAGAATTATATAAAACAGAATCATTTAAAGAGTGTGGTATTAGGGCTAAGTGGAGGTATAGATAGTACTGTAGCTGCAGTTATATGTCATTTGGCTACTAAAGATATGTCCGATGTTACATTTATTGGTAGAAGCCTTCCAATTAAATACCAAGCTGCCCCACGTGTAGTAATAGCAGATGAGCTTGGGGAAGTTCTGTGTGATGATTTTGCAAAGGTTAATCTATGTGATATGTATAGAGGCTTTAGAGAGTTATTCTATGATAATGAGGAAGAGTCTAAGGCTAATATCATCAGTGATGGCAATATTATGGCACGTCTTCGTATGATGTACTTATATCAACTAGCTTCTAATTATAAAGGCATAGTTATAGACACTGATAATATGACTGAACATGAACTTGGTTTCTATACTATACATGGTGATGTAGGGGACTATAATATAGGAATACGTTATCTATGGAAGCATGAGATTTGGGACTTAGCTAAGATACTTAAGAACTATGTTCCTCAAGCTTCAGATGCCATTCAGGAGTCTATAAATCAGCAGCCCACTGATGATAATACATCAGGTACTGACTTAGATCAAATAGCACCAGGCTCTACATATGGGGATGTTGACTTTATACTTGACTCACTGGATGATAGATTTAAATATAGAGATGCAATTGATAAGTGTGGTTTAGAACTAGTTACTCGTGTAGAGGATAGAGTCATAGCTAATGATTATAAGGATAAATTACCAATTACTCCTTATAAAATGGAAACTTGGTTTAATAAATGAAAGTAGCTTTTTATTTAGGTTCATTTAATCCTCCTCACTATGGACATCTAACTGTCATAAATGAAGCTTTTAGAAATTTTGGTATGGATAGAGTAGTAGTTGTTCCTGCTATGCATAATCCAACTAAGAAGGATAAACCAGCTCCGTTTGATGTTAGATGTTCATGGATGGAGAGAGTGTGTTCAGAGTTTGAAGACGATGTAGAAGTAGATACTATTGAAGAATCAATGATTCCTCCTTATTATTCTTATGCTACACTTCATGCTCTAAAGAATAAATATTGTAATCATGAGACCTATCTTCTTGTTGGAGAAGATTTAGTGAATCAGATTCCTGATTGGATGAATGGTGGCCAAATACTTAAAGATTGGGATTTGTTAGTAGTTGATAGGCCTAACGGTGCTTTATCCTCTAGTTTATATAGACAATGCCCAACTTTATTTGGTATGTTTATTCCAGAAATTATTAAAGACGAAGTATATTATTATTACAATGAACATAGAAAAGAACTGGAGTTATAAAATTCCTGATGGACCTCACGCAGGAAAGGTACTATGGAGTGGAAGATACTGTGCTGTAGCAGCATTTGTATTTAGACGTATAGATGGTATATGGTCAATTCTAGCTAATCTTCGTGGTCCTGGTACACCAGACTACCAAGGTTGTTGGAATGCAGTGTGCGGCTTCCTAGAGGCCAATGAGAATGCACAACAGGGCTGTTCACGAGAAGTTTTTGAAGAAACTGGATATGAAATAAAACCAGAAAAATTCTTACAAGTTTATACACAGACAGATCCAGCGACTTCAAATAATGGTAATGTTACTTTAAGACACATTGTTATAGTCTTTGAACATGAACTTGGTAACAGAAAACAAGCTGAAGGTGGAGAAGAGAATGAGGTAGATGATATTAAATGGATTCCTATAGATCAAATTCATAATTATAAATGGGCATTTAATCATGAAAAGACTATAATAGATTTATTTTATAATTATGTAGAACCTCTTAGCTCTTATTCACAACTCACCAAAGGAGATTTCTTCATGCTTTCACAACCAAATTGGCTGGATTGCAATTTACAAGTTAAAAAGATTCTTAAGGAGAAAATTTTAGGAACATTTGAAATTTATGATTAATATTGACAATCTTATCGCTGAAGCTCGTAAGGAGCAAAATCCAATTAAGTTAGAAGCTTATAAACAAGTTAAACAGGAATTCCTTCTTAGAAAGACTAAGGGAGAAGACGTTAATACTAATACAGAAGTAGCAGTACTTAAAAAGTTATCTGCACATTATGAAGATCAAGCACAGATGTACCATATAAATGGAAGAGAAGAAATAGCTAATGAGTATAAAGCATATGCTAATGAGCTAAAGAAACTTCTTCCTGAAATGATGTCTGTACAAGAAATTGAAACCCATGTTGATTATATCATTGCTAAGAATTTCGATGGTATGCCTACTAAGAAAGACATGGGTAAGATTATTAAGATGTTCAAAGAGAATTATTCTAATGTAGATGGAGCTGCTCTAGCTAATATTGTTAAAAGTCGTATATTTGTATGATAATAGGAATAGCAGGTAAAGCACAAGCAGGTAAAGATACTACTGCTAAAATGTTAGCTTGTTTACTATCCAATCCAGATATTACTTGGGATATGTATTGGAATTCTGATTTCACTTTTTCTCAAGATCACTTCATAAGACATTATGCTGATTTATTAAAGGAAGTATCTCAAGAAATGCTTGATATGCCTTTTGATGACTTTAATAGCCAAGAGGTTAAACAAATGTATCTTGATTGGCTTGGAATGACTGTCAGAGAATTCTTACAGAAGTTAGGTACTGCAGTTAGAAAGGAGATAGATCCAGAATTTTGGGTAAAAGCACTATTTAATACTTATCAAAATGGTAATATTATAATAGCTGATGTGCGTTTCCCAAATGAAGCTGAGGCTGTAAAGGCCAGAGGTGGAAAATTGATTAGGATAGAACGTCCCGGTGCAGGTGCTGGAAATCACATTAGTGAAACTGCACTTGACGACTATAAAGGATGGGATATCGTAATTGATAACGTTGGAACGCTTGAAGACTTATTTAAAGTCATAAAGTTTCATGTACATAATAGTTTATAAAAAGAATGGGGAGTCCGGTAATCGGGCTCCCCTCTTTTTTTTTTAATCTTGGGCTTTCTTCCAAGCATTATAAGTATCTTTACCAGCACGAGCAACTGCGAAATTACCCATAAAAGCATCTGGTAAGCTCTTTCTTCCTGTAATAACTTTAAGAGCATCTTGAGCAACTTTAAGATTAACTTCATACATTGGAGAAGCTGTATTATCTCCAAGCCAATCTTTAAAGTTAAGAGGACCTCTAAATGAGTCGTAAGAACGAGAACCAGCCTTATAGAATATTTCAGTAGCAAGATTTGCAAATACTGGATTATTCTTCATTTCTTTCTTATAGTCTTTATAAGCTGGATCTAAAGCAAACTTGAATGCCATGAACATTAATAAAGTAACAAGCATATCACTAAGTAATTTAGCCAGATTAGCTCTTACTGTAGGATTAGCATTTATATAGTCTTTCATTGCTTGTAGACCACCATCCTTAGTAATGTAGTATAAATCTCTTATAGTATAAGCAATTCCTTGTACTATAGTTGGAACATTATGATAAAGGGGCATTCCAGTATCTACTGTAGTAACACCTCCATTTTCATCAAGGAACAGAGGATTACCAGCCTCATCAGTTTGTTGTTCCATGTTAGATCTATTAGCAATATACTTACCTGGCTTCATAAAGTAATTGTTCCAAATACCATTCATCCAAGTAGTATACATACCGAAGAACCACATAAGTGTTGTATGTTCTCCCATAGACTTTAGAGATTTATCATATGCGCCATAGATATTATCAGCTACTTCTTTAATAGCAAGAATTTCTCTGTCAGCATAAGGTGCAGGTAGGAATGTTTCAGCAGTTTCCGGATTCAAGTCAATCTGACTTTCAGGATGTTCTGAATTCCATTCACGAGCTTTAGACATATACAAGGCTTTAGCGTGCTTATATTCTGGAGCATCTTTAGAAGTTCCGTCTACCAATGCTTTAAATCTCTTATCTTTCTTCCAATCATATATAAGAATATCATCCTTAAGTTCCCAACCTTCCCAACATCCATCCTTCATACAACGAGCAACAAATAATGTCATTCTATTTAAGAAGTCAGGTCTACGAAGAGTTGCATATGCCCAGTTCTTGTAGTTAGCAACACCACCTCTACCAATACGTAGAGATTCCATACTAGCAAGGTCTATATTAGATAGACGATACTTGGCTTGTAAAGCACTAAGCATACTAATATTCATTGTATTAGTCATACCGTGTGTAATTACATATGCATATGCCTAACTAAGAGTCTTAGCATCTATATCAGTATTAAGTTTAGTTACAGTCCTCATGAAGTTTTCTTCAAAGCCCTGGAATATATCACGGAAGAATGAAATCATATTACCTCCAAGGTTCATAAGAGTTACTTTACTTCTGATACCTGCAAGTGCTCCTGTAAGAACAGCACCAGTTTCACTCTTAATAGTAGTATTAAATACATTAACTTTTAAGAAGTCTCTGATATATTGGATTTCACGTTTCATTATATCTGAATTACCAGATTCCTCTCCCATCAATGTAAGTTGGAATAGAAGAGAACGCGTACCAATCATAAAATCTTTCAATTTAGAACATTCCACCTATTTAGATAGATATTCTATAAGGATAGTTTCAACATTGGTTTCAAAGAAATCTACACCTTGTTCTTCAATGTATTTATTACGAGAACCTGGTTCAAAACGTTCATCTCCAATATTAAACATATTAATTACATGGCCAAGTTTTTCCTTATCAGCATTTAACCCTTTATTGATAAGTTCTCTTTCTTGTTCTGTAATATTTTCTATTTGATCATCATAGTACTATTTAGGATTGGACATTATCTTCCACATACGTTGAGCTCTTCCCTTCCAAGTAGAAGTCTCTAGATTTTGCATAACTCTAGTAGAATTAGTAGCTCTCATAAGCGGACACCATAAATATTTATGTCCTCCTGCTCTATTCTATATAAAATCAAGAACTTTAGGATCGTTATAACCACCTAAGTTAAGAACATCTCCACCATTCCTTATTATATAGAACTACCACAAAGCCTTTTTAAGGAATTCGGCCTCAGCATTATCAAGACTACCATCAGTCCAAGGATTCTTAAACTTCATAGTTCTCTTTCCTTGTTCGTCCTACTCAAATAGATTTTTAAATAGATTTACTTCATCACCGATAGTAGCATTTTTAGCAAGTCCATAACCTTTAGCATCTAAATATTCCTTAATGAACTTTCTCATATTCTTAGCATGATATTGTTCAATTTCAGTTGCTATACTATTATAAGTCTGTGCTAGATTATCAGTTACAATACGTATATTTTGATTTGGAATATGATTAGTAGTAGACATATGTCTATATACATCAGTAAGTTCCATTTCATAATTAAATGTTTCTCTTGTATAATGATGATAAGCATCAGAAAGTGCTCTATACACTCTACAGATTTGTTGATCTCTTTTAGAACCAAGTTGTCCTGCAGCATATCTAGCTATATCCTTGAATTCATGAGATGGTAGTATACCAGTAGCCTCAGATTGGAAAGATTCAAGTAATTCTTTTAGAACTTTAGTCTTTTTATAAGATTCATCACTTTCAATAAGGCTTTGTAGTTCTATGAACTTCTCTGGAAGATACTTAGCCATTTCCGCTTCATTTCTACCAGTAGCTAGAAGTCCATATTCGTTAAGAACTGCACTGATAGGATCAACAAACTTATCAGCTTTTAAACCTCTAAAGTTGTTTACAAATCCTTCTAGATTTACGGTGCTTATAATTTCAGGTAGATAATCCTTTGTAATAGTACCAATAGCATAACTACGAGACTTACCTGTATGGCTAAGCACCTTTACTTTACCAAGTTGAATATTATCAATATCCTTCATAGTTGGAAGTATCTAATTAAGAAGAACTATAGCTCTAATTACTTCTGCATTACCATAGTCTCCTCTTAAAGTATTTGTTTCAACATCAGTTTTAAAAGCACCAAGTAAATTATGACGTCCTTTACCAAACGGTATTTCAGCATTACAGTCAAATGCAGATAATGAAATAATATCAAGTTGCCCTGTATCATTATTCTACATTAGAATAATATTGTAGTCAAGAAGATCATCACGTAGCTTCCATTTATATATAGGAGTTTTATTACCTTTAGAATCTACGTCCCAATCAACATCATTAAAGTATGTATCAAGCATAGTCTTAATGAAACCTCTAGAAGATGAAAGACCTTTTAATTTGTCTATTACATCTGCTTCGGGAACAAATACACCCTTCTCTCCGATTTGATTCATTTTACGAATAGCTTCCTTAAGAGTATGTACCGTCTGAAGAGTTTCGTCTTGTATTTCATTAAGATGCTCTACAACTATATCAAGAATTTCTTGATTGTTATTCTTGTTCTTATTTGATTTAGGTCTATAAGATTTACCTCCAATAATTACTTCCCAACGTCCTTTTTCATCATTAACCTCTCTAATAACAAGTGGTTCTGCTTCTCCAGCTTCAGGTGCTCTTTTAATCATTTCTACAGCTGAACGATGTGTTCCTTCACTTCTCATATTTAAAATAGGAAATATATGTTGGAAGATTTCATCAGCTTTATCAAATGTTTCAATAGTAACTTTAGGAATATTAACATTACTACGAATAAAGTGACGAGCATGCTTATCATATTGTTCAAGCATATAACTACCACTTCTGTTTACTGAGATATTTTGGGGAGCACCTACAACTATCTTTTTAAGGTTATCTCCCTCATAATCCATTCTAACTGGAACTATATTTAATTCTATATTATTGATAGGAATATCATTATAAGCAAGCATCTATTTAAGGAAAGCCATACCATAGTTATATTTTTTCCACTTATCCTTAGACCAAGTATTCATTGGTTTCTGAGAAGCTTTAAAATTATAAATATGTAATGTTCCAGAAGCATCAACAGATAAATAGTCAATATGTCCAACTAACTCTTTACCTAGGGCTTCTATCTTGGCTTTAAGACCTACGTTACCTACTACAACTGGACTAACTTGTGTTCTGTATATATACTGATTTACAAAGTTTTCCATTTGACCTTTAAGGTCTTCAAGCATTGCTGTTCTTCCTTCAAATGGAGTATCTTTTACAACATCAGCCACAGCACTTACATAGTCAGAGTTCTTTACTTGTGTTGAAACAGCTCCATAACCATCAATTATTTTGTGAAGAGTTACAGAATCCTTTTTAAAGGCATCCATATTAGCTAAGTCTTTATCAACTTCAGCAGTAGCTTTTTCTTTGGAATAATTATGGTTTTGTACAAGATTTTCTATTTCACTATTTCTAAACTCGTCCCTGTTAAAAGGTCTTACGAGGGGCTGTCCATCTATAAGACAAGATGGATCCTCTATAAACTCTTGATAAGAAAGAGTATTTCCATCTCCACCAAGTTCATCATCGTATGTAGAAACTGTACGAGAAGCAATTATAATATAATCATGCTTTACCTAACCTATTTTAGTAATAATAGAGTCTTTAAGTGGATCCTTAGAATATACTATATCACTTATAGAAGCTTTTTCCTTAGTATCTAGAACTTCTGCAAACTACTTATCTACATATCTAAGTAGTGCTATTAAAGAGAGCCCTTGCTCTCCATTTACTATATCATATGTACAATTTTTCATTCACAGTCTTCTATAATATTTCCTTTATTAATTTGCTCTTTAATCCAGTTATCTTTCTGACGTTGGATTTGGAGAGCCCCATCTTTTATAAAGTTTATATTATCATTTAAGGCTACAGCAACATCTGAATTAAAGTGTTTCCAAATACCATTTAGAGAACCCTTAAAATCAATAATTGCTTGTCCTTTATCTTTTCTATCAAATATAGTATTTTCTACTTCTTTAAGTTTGTCATTCATAGCAAATAAAGAACTAAGTTCATAAGGTAAGTTACCTTCCATATATTCTCCATATAAATCAGCAACAGTTTCTTCTGCAAGATCAAAAGCACTGAGTTTAGGGAATCTCTTTTGATTCCTTTTATATAAGATTTGTCCCCTTTCTGTAGAAAGTACCTTTTCAATGAACTCTTGGTAACTATCTCTAAACTCTGGAACTGCCTTTAGAGCACCAAGGAATAAGTGAGCATATTCGTGGAAAGCATCTTCTGCTTTAGCTGTAGCAGAATTAATATAAATCTTACCATCTTTAATAAAAGCCTTGACTAGATTCATATCTTCAATTCCCATTTGAGTAAGTTGTTCCTCATTTACTATATTAACTTCAACTCCAAATTTCTTATTCATTACGTCTGCTATCTTTGCCAGCAACTGTAATATAGGAGTTCGTTTATTATATTTCTTTTCTCCTACCGCAGATTCGTCAGTTTCTATAAAACGTATACGATACTTACCTTCATCCACTTTATAGGAAGAACTAACATAATAATATGTAGGTTTCTTATTATTTATTTCATTTACTATAGATAGAGCTTTATCATTATTTACTCTTAGATACTGCATTTGTCCAGAATCATCCTTAGTGTTCATGAGTCTGTTCATTTCACTTAGGAAGATTACTGCCTTTTCTGCAGTATTTATTTTACTGATAATATTTGCTTTAGTTGCTGTATCAAAATCAAGAGTTTCTATGTAATTGTAGAAATCCTATAATGACTTACTAAGAAGATTATATTCTTCTTCCTTCATATTAGTAGAACGTATATCTAAAGGCATATCAATTGCTGTAAATATAGTTCCTTCCTGTATAAATTTATCACTCAGGAAAGTTCTACCAGTTCTTTCTTGAACTCCTCCATCTATATATCTCTATTTAAGGTCAATCAAGGAATTGGCTCTTAAATTCTATGTAATATAATGGCTATCAATCCATTCTTGTGCATCAGCTATACTAGAGAATCTATTAGCATTTAGTTTTTCATTGATAAAATAAGGAGTTACATAGTAATAAGTAACAGTTTTATTTCCAACTTCTTTAGTTTGGCTATAAATATAGTAACCATTTCTTTCTTCTTCCTTAGTAAAAGAAATCACTGTATCATATCCATAACCATATGCTGATTCAAAAGATGGGAAGACTTTCTTAAAGATAAGTTTCTTATTCTTTAGAGATACTGGTAATACATCAAGTGGATTTTCATTAGTATCAGTTAAAGAATTAATAGCCTTAAATAACATAGTAAATCCCCAAATATCTTCTCCATTACGCTTTGCAAGTTCTTCTTCTCTTACTTCATTAAGTAATGCATAGAAGTCCATAGCATTATCTATTCTAGCCTTTCCAATTTCAGCTTTTGGACCTTTAGACTTATCCAGATTAGTTTTCTTAGCATTTAGACGTTGTGCTATTACATCAAGAACTTCTCCAGACTTTTTATTAAATAGTTCTATTAGATCTTTTTCAGTTGAAAATATTTGTGGAAATGTCTACATTAAAGGAGTAATAAGTTCACTTGTGGAAAGAACCTGTTCTCCTAACTTATTAGTAACAAGTCTTCTATTAACTTCGTTTAGTATTACATTGTTATATTTCTTTTTAATAGGAGTCTCCTTTATAGCAGCAGTTATATAAGTCATCCAAGTATATATAGAAGCTCCTTCTAATATACCCTTTTCACTTGATTTTACACTTTTCTTATCATTTAAGAATTTGAGTATAGCTTCTTCTGGAGATACATTCCATTTAGTAGCTACTCTTCCAAGTATATTGGTAAGTTCTTCATCTAGAGTATTTTTATATTCTCCACTAAGAACTTTTTCTCTAATCTTTAAATATCCAGCAAGTTGTACAAGAGAATCTTTATCACCTCTTACTACAAATATTTCTTTTCCTTTCTTATCTATGACTCTTCCGCTTACAGGAAATTTAGATTGCATATCTAAGTTATCCAGTAATAAGATTGGAACATCAATATTAGGAAAATCTATCTCAGGATAAGTATCTTGTATATATTTATAATTAACATTAGGTACAAGTCCTTCCTGCTTACTTATTTTGCTAAAAGTTACAGCTTCAGAAATTGCACTATTATCCTTTAAAGATTGGATAATATCTCTTTTTATGCTGTTCCATTCATCTTTTCTTTTTGCTAGTACTTGTCCAAGCCTAGCCTAAAAATCCCATGTAGACAGAGAGCGTTCGCCCTCTGCCCCATAGAATTCTTCTTCAGGAACTACTATATTTCGAGTAGTTTCTCCAATTTTAAAAGTTATAGTACAGTTTTTCATGCACAATTAATGTCTAATAACAACTTAGTCTATCTCATTAATTCAGCTATAGCAAATGTAGGAGCTTGATTAAGTTGGTCCTTTACTTTAGTTATTATATTAGAATAAGGCTTTCCTAATATAAAGTATGCTCTATCTAAATAGAATCGATGAAGTCTTTGTTCTATACTTTCACCCGGAAGAGCTGGAAGTATATCATCCATCTTCTCATATCTGTTAAAGCCTATATTCTTATAATATACAGGAACTTTATCCTCATACATAATAACTACAGGATCTTTTTGTCCTTTCAGACTAGATACTACTCTTGCTTGAGCAATAAATAAGTCCATAGCAGTAAAGTCCATCATCTTATCTATCTCTTGTTCAGAGTAATCATGCTCTCCTACATATTTTAAATATCTGTTAATTATATTATCGCCCTTATTATCAAATTCTTTAATAAATCCTTCAAATATCTTAGTAAGACGGTCAGATCCATATTGGTTCTTATTTACAATCAAGTTATAAACTGCAAACCAATCAGATACAGATAAATTACCAATCTTATAGTTAGATAGTTGATTAAGTCCTTTACTAAATCTTGATAATTGAACTCTTGTATAAGAAGAATCAGAAGAAATATTAACGTTTGTTTTCCAAACAGGAACATCTCTATCATTACCTCTCATTAAGGCTTGAATGAATGGATTTCTACGAATAGTTTCTTTAGTTTCATCATCCCAATCTCCATAAGTTCCAGCCTTTAATCCAGGAATAACCACATTTTCGAAGTAGTATTTAAATGAAGCAATACCCTCTTCAGTATCTAATGATAATATTCCAGAACGATTATTTGCGATTGTTCTATTACTGTCTAATATAGAGCCTTTTATTGGGAATTTAAAGCCACTATCAACAATAAATTGCTGCATCATTATAGATGAAGCAAATCCTAAAATTCTTGAATAATACTTATCGTCTAAGTAAAGTTTAGGACATTCTCTTGCTATCTTATTAAGACAAGCACTGAGAATCTTACTCTTTACTGAGAACTGATTAACAGTACATTCACCTCCAAGCAGTTTAAACATACTCTTAAAGTGAGGTAGTTTAGGAGCAATTGCAAATATATTTAAGGTAACTTTTAGTTTGTTATAGTATTCAGCTACACGAGTTTGATATTCTTCGTCTTGTAACCATCTAACTGGATCGAACATTCCTCCTGCAATATCTATGTATCTATCATCAGGAGCTTCAGTAAGTACTCCATCTGAATTTACAATACCCATATCCTTTTCTCTCTTAGTAATAATCTTCTTGATATTAGAAAGTACTCCTTCCAAATCTTCAGCCTTACCAGGAAGACCTTGGTTAATGCTTAAGAATCGTCCGAAAGTACTAAATTCATCGGAACCTTCCATAACTCTCTTGAATTCAGCTAAATCTGCTAAAGCTTCTTGTCTTTGTGAAGCAGTCAAATCTGAAGGAATTATACTCTTTAACAGAGATAATCTATCACGAGAGTTATCTACTTCTCCACCAAATTCATCTTCATAATGGTCAATATCCTTATTAGTGTCGTAGTTCTTTAAGTACTTCTCTATTTCAGTAATAGCTTCATCAGGTCTAAGTTCTTGTCCTAAGAATATGTTAGGATCAGATAGAGAGTCTATCCAAGAAACAGCATCACTAGTCATGAATTTAACTATATCATTAATATCATAACCAAGAGTCATTAAGAATAAGTAACACTTAGCTAATTTACTACCAGCATTAATCTTAGCAAGAATAAGCTCTTTAGCGTTATCTGTAGCAGCACTAATCATCTGGCTAATCATAATGTCAATAGGAATACCAGAGTGTAACTTTCCTGATTCAATGTACTTTATAAGATTAAGGTCTTGTAGGTCTTCTACATTAACATCTGGAAGTGTAGTAGAAGTAACTTTATGAGTTTGAGGTATATTATTAACTGTCTTACTTCTACCTGCTATTCTGTCTGTGGTAAATTCAAATCTACTATAAGCAAAGTCAGTGTTCTCTACAGGAACTACTTCTCCAACTTCATTTACTATATAATCAATACCTTCTCGAGCATTCTTGATAGTATCATTTAAATAATACATCCACATGAAAGCACCTTTCTGACCAGTAGCAGATATAGCAATAACGTTTTTACCAGTCATGTTCTGATATTGCATAGTATATATAGAGAGTGGATTTACTAGAGATATCTCTAAAGATTCAGCACCTTTAGGAGAGTTATCAGCAGCTTTTCTTAAGTCTTCCATATCTACAGGAACATAAGAGTCAGCAGCATTTCTAACATTCTGTATAGTATTCTGAATATGTACAGAAATAAAGTTTCTAAGTGCAGCAGCCTTTAAATCAGCAGGAAGTTTAGTAGCGTTATGGTTATTAAGTTCCTCAATAGTTTCTGGATCAGCACCTTTAACAAGGTTATTATCTCCTAACTTATTAAGGATTCTAGCATAAGCAAGTACTTTCTTAGCTTCCCATTCATTTATTAGCTTAGCCTCTGGACTATTCTTTAAGATATCTCTTGCCTATTTAATAATAGCAACATCATCTGATACATCTACTCCGTTTTCTGATTCTTGGATTATTACTCCATTTTTAGGAAGTGGTAAGTATTCAGAAGCTTGAATTGTTTCAAGGCTATTATAATTAAATAAGCTAGACCATCCTATGTATTGTCCATTATCATCAAAAGCAAGTCCCATTATATAAGCCTTATCAATATCATAATCGCTTCCTTGTACATTTTGTTATCTTAGAGGCTCTTTATCCTCTAATTCTACGGTTTATGGTTAGGTTATACCGTAAGTTCAGACTATATCTTCACATTTCTGTGCTGGGCACTCGTGGAGGAAATTATTGTTAGGCTCATTCCTCTAGTCGTTGAACCTTCTAAGTTCCTTTATCCTAAACTTAGCTTGGCTGCTGATTATCTACCTCTAGACTTTCCAGCAATTCACCCAGTTTATACTTGGCAACAAGGATATATTTCTTTTTCAAATAGATTTTCTAGATAGTCCTTTAGATATAAATCTTTATAAGAAATATATATAAGTTTTATGTTGTGATTATGACACCATTCTTTTTTAATATTATCTCTTAGTTTTCCTTCTTCAAAAGCAGTTTTTCCTCCAAATTTTTCTATTGGAATGTAATGTTGCTTTCCCTGTATTTCGATTAATACATTATATTTAGGAAGATAATAATCAAATCTTAAATAATCTTTATAAGTACAATCTTCATAAGTTTTTTGGGCTTCATAGTCTATATTATTTAATTCACAGAATTCAGAGAAATATAATTCAAGACAAGAACCATTAACTCTTTTTATTCCTAAACTATTATTAATTTCTTCAATATTAATGTTGTAAGTTCGCAAATAATTTTCACTTATTCCATTATTTTTTACTAATAAAAGTCCTGTATATTTGCGATTTTTTATAATTAATAGTTTGATTTTATTAATAATAAATTCAGCCCTATCATTTTCTGGAATGTTCTTTATTTCTGTATTAAAATCGTACTTAAGTTCTGGAATATCTATATTATTTATATCCTCATCTGTAAGAGATTCTTTTAATTTTAAACTTAGTCCAAATTCAGACATATACTTACGTACGGTACTAACACTGCATCCTACTTTTTTACTTACCTCATATACAGAATTACAATTATTACATACCTTAGATACTTCTTCTTGAATTCTTTTAATTTCTTTTTCTTTATTCCCCTCTATACCGTATTTATTAAGTATATTTTTAATAGTGGTTTGAGAAGAATATCCCAGTTTAAAAGCTATATCTTTAGTAGACATACCTGAAGTATATAATTGTATAATCTCATCTTTTCTATCTTCGGCTGTAAGTTTTTTATAAGTTATATTATATTTTTTCTTATAAGTAGTAATAGTAGTAGTACCTATGCCTAAAATCTCTGAAATCTCTTTATTCTGTTTTCCTGCTTCTACAAGCTCTCTTAGCTTTTCTATAAGCTCTGGCGTAATTTTAGTTGGACTTTTTCTCATAATTATAAAATTTTATTTTTATTAAATTTAGTATAATTTGGACTAAGAGTCAAAATGTCCAACTTAAAATTTGTTAAATTTACCAAGTCTGCCAGTGAGATACATAAGCTAGGTTAGAACCCTCAGCTGTATAACCTATCTGTCTCATGTTCATGAATGATTGTAAAGTTTGTGCAGGAATACGAGAAGCTGTATAATATTGAGATCTTAAGAAAGAATAATATTTCTTCTAATTGAGCCTTGCTTTTAACGCTTTTGTTCTATCTTCTATAATTTTAGCGATAGAACCGTTATCTTTAGCCTTTATAAATTTGATAGTATCAGTATCTGCATCATAAGTAAGGTCAGGTCTCTTAAATTCTTTAGTCTCTGGAATCTTACTGAACTGCTCAGATATAGCCTCTAAGTAATTAGTAAGAGTAGCATCGTAACCAAAGTACTTATACTTACCATTCTTATCTTTATGTGCAAATCCTTCTAATATCCTTTGTAATCTTGTTAAATTAGAACGTTTAACTTGTTGATTATTAACTGTAAAGGCTTCATATGAATCTGCTTCATAGATTTCTTTACATAGTTCTTGTATATAAGTATTAGCATCCTAATCAATAGCTTGTTGAGGAGTAAGAGTATGTCCATTATCAAGAGTAATATCTCTAGGACTAATTGTTCTCTTTAATTCTTCAACATTTATATTTAAGACTGTATGTCTACGTCCGTGATCTTTTACTTCATGTTTAGTTACAAATTCAACATATTCAATAACTTCTCCATTTTTATACTGGAGCCTGTTTTCATTCCTTGTAACTCTTTCATGTGTATTCTTATCATAGTAGTATTTACCTTCCTAACTATAAGCAAGATCTGGTCTTCTTATATCTCTACCAATCTTAAATAAAACTTTCTGTTCCTTATTAGTTGCATAAACTTCATTAACTATTAATGGATCATTAACAGCTTTTCTATGTCTATCCTTCCAATAAGTCCATCTATATGAAGTATCAGGAAGTTCTCCATCTTCATCAGCCTTAGTTGTTTCAAAAGCCCTATCTAAAGATATATAGGTATGATGACCATTAGCTTTAGTCATTATTAAATCATAGAAGTTAGGATCAACACTTTGATGTACCTGCCTTACATTCTTAGCTTTCTTAGGACCGTCCTTTATAACATCTATCATGGATTCATCTATATCCACTCCAAATCTGGATTGATAGATATTAGACATTATAAGTTCAGCAGGAGTATTATATAAATGAATAGGTACTCCATTATAGAAGCCTTGGTCAAGTTCATCAAGTAATTCTTGTGTACTAGAATATTCCTTAACTCCTTGAGCTTTTAGTCTTTCTATATAGTTGTTAATTCTTATTTGTTTATCTCCCTTCTATGATTCAGCAAACTTTCTAAGTAAGTGAATACTATTAAATATATTAGTAGTTCTATCTAAAGTCTTGCTTTCAAGTACCTGCGTTTCTGGATTTAGAATATTAGCTTTTCCTTTGTAGTCCCACCAGATTTTAGTTGGAGCTAAATTACGAGCTTTATGTAAGTTCTTTCTAAATTGTAGAATCTTAACAGGCTATCCAAGTTTGTCCTGCATGAAGGCTCTTGGATCTGCTTTAAATAGATAATAGTCAGGAATAGAATCCAAAGAAATATCTTCCCAATGTTGTTCTTCACCAATCTGAACAAGTACTCCTACATTATCTGTAGGCATGAACTCTTCAGTATGTAAATCCCAATCCGGATTTTGACCTGGAATATCTACTACCTTATACTTCCATTTAAGAGCATTATAATCATCAGTCTTCTTCATTAAATAAGCTTCTACAACCTATTTGTTCCATTGTTCTGATGATAGATAATAACCATTTTCTAGAGCAGTTTTATCTTGCTCATAAATAGTTTTGAAGTATGCATCCTCAGGATCTTCCTTACCTTCTGCTACTCTTTTCTTATATTGTGTATAATGAATAGTAGCTTCTTTTACTAAATCCTTATACTAGTATTGTCTACCATCTATATCGTAAACCATCATAATATTGAATCCAGGAGAAAGAACAGCTCCAAGTCCAGGATACTTCTTACGAATTGACTTATTAGTAATTATAGAAGCGAAAGTAGAAAGAATATTACTATAAATGTTAGCATCACTAAATGGAATCTTTAAGTCATCGAAATTATGACTATTAGTAAGATTAAACTTTCTCTTGATTTGTCCTATAATAGATTCAGCGAGTCCAGCTTGACCACGTGCAGTACTTATATTATTAATAATAGTTCTACCTATAATATCATATAAAGCATCACGAGTTTCCTCAGAAGGATTCTACTGATAAGCTGTAATAGCTTCCATTTCAAGAGAAGCTTCTTCAAGAGCAATCTGACCAAGGGCTTGATATATACCTTTTACATAGTTATGAAGTCTACCACCAGCATCCAAAGCAGATATAACCTGAGAAAACTCAGTCATTTCAGCTTCATCAGCTTCATGGTCAGCGTCCATCTGAATACCATAGTATTCTGTTCCAAGAGTTATAGTATCAAGAGCTTCATTATTATAGAATCTTGAAGCATCGTTTCTATTACCTGCACCATTCTTGATAGCACTATTATTACATAGATAATCTATCATTAAGGTTTTAAGAGGTTGTTCATAGTAATTTTGGTTAAGTTCTCTTGTTTTTGATTCTTTACCAAGTTCTGTAAGAACAGTAACATTATTTACAAGATTAGCTACTACATAGTTAGAAGCTTCAGAGTATTGAAGTTTAGCATCTCTACCTTCTCCAATAAGCGATTCACTGTTTATACCACCAAATACTTGATGTGCTTCATAAATAGAAGACATAGTATGGTAACCTTCTAATTTCTTGGTAGCAATTATATGATTACTGTCAGCATCAAAATAATGATATTTACGCTCTGGCTTACTACCAATACCTTTATCATTTACTCTAATTTCATCGGTCCAATAAACTCCATCTTCATAGCCAAAGTCTACTATCTTGTAGTGTACACCCTCTGGTCCTTTATAATATAATGCATTTCCACCTGTAAGGTCTTGGAAAGTTATTTCTCCATCAGGTTTATGTGCAGCATATAAAAGAATATTGCCTGTTTGTGCCCAAGGAGTATTAGACATCTTCTTAAACATGTTTAACATGTTAACTCTTGAACCTATAGATTGCTACATCATATTATTAGTAATTGTATGTGCAGCAAACTTAACAAGAGAAGAAGTCATATGTTCCTTGTCATAATAATGCCAAATAGGCTTTTTAACTGTACCAACTTCATTTTCTTGAAGTGACCAGTTTTCTAAGATAGATGTAATAGGATTGATATATGCAGCACCATCATGGGAATCTATAGTACCATTGTCTCCTGTAAAGTTGAATACATCTGCTTGAATATCATTCATAATAGCAAGACGCATTGTTCTTGGAATACCTCTTAAACTATTCTGAGTATAATATCTCATAGTGGCAGGGATAATAACATTACGTTTTAATTGTGCTCCCTGACCAGCAGATTCAACTTCATACATCTTCTTATCTATAGCTTTCTTAACCTTGTTCTTAGTAGCAGTATCAGTAATGTTATCAATAAGGTCATAAGCCTCTATAAGACTCATAGACTTCCAGAAATCTTCTGCATTCAGACCTTTCTGTAAAGCAGTTGTTTCTACAGCCTATTTAATATTAGCATCTTGCATATTCAGATTAGCAGCCTTGTCCTTTTCGTTGTATAGCCTACTAATAACAAGAGCAGGGTTAATTCCAGCTAAATGTTTATTCTTATGGTTAATCTCTGAACCAGTAAGAACCATACGTAGATTGTTTCCAAGAAGACTATTTAACATGAAATATTTATCCAAAATTGGGTTAAGTTCTACATTAGTTCCTTCTGGGAAAGCATTATGTACTACAATATTTTCATCATTTACTTTGGCAAGAGTAAGAGTTCCATCACGTTGTATCCAATTACTAGGAGTTTCATCAAGATCTTTTAGAGCCATTGTAAATAAGCTTTCTGGATCAGGCTGACCTTTAAACATACTAATACCAGTGATACTAATCTTGTTCTTTAATAATTGGTTAAGGAACTTTCTCTTTTCATCATTAAGTCTTTGTTTTATACCTTGCTTAGTATAAACCTTAGTAGCATAATGATATAGAGATTCATTAAATGAAAGATATTGTTTACCTCCACGTTTTCTATGTTTATTATATCTAAAGTGAGTATCAGCTAGTATCTCAGATTTTACTCCTTTCTATCTAGCTAATGCTACTAATTCTTGTTCTGTTATATTATTAAGACGTCTGTCTACAGTAGTAACTAACTGTCTTAATGCTAAATCATTAGTACTTGTAACATTTCCAAATTCGTCTATTGTATAGGCTTGTTTGTATTGTTCTTGTAAGTCAAATATTTGAGCAAAATCATCAAGAACATTCTGTAAAATAGTTTGATAACCCTTACCTATACTATTTATATACAGACTTTCAAGTTCTGAGTTAGACATTCTAGATAAGTCTTTACCATTAAATACGGTACTTATCATATAGTTTACAAACTTAGTCTTATCAGAATATGTAGTTGGCTGTACTATGATATATTTGTCTTTAGAAGTAAGAGGAATTAAGAATTTATCAACAATAGCATGATAAAATAGCTCTCCTTCTGTCATATTCTTAATTTGCTTTGTGGTACCATCTGCTAGACGTACATCAGTATCAATAACTGTACCTCTAACAGAATTTGGACTTTGCATAATTAAGTTGAAATCAAGAGGAGTTAATGTTAATCTTCCTTCTTCTCTCTTATGCTGTGCATCTGATACTATAGTATGAATGTCTGAACCCATGAAAGCAAGTCCATAGTTAGGAACACTATCACCAGCTAAGTTCTTAGTATTAGCTTTAGATATTTCTCCAGACATTATCTATTTAATAGTAACATAATCATCAACCCAATCTTGGGAATTACTTACAGTAATAAGGTCAGGTCCAAGTACACCTGCTTCCCAAATAGTTCTCCATTCTTTGTTAGTTGGATCAATTCCAAGAATTGAATCTTTATATATCTTACTATCTAAAATGAATTTATCAAGAGCACTAGAAGAGTATTGTCCATTCTCTACAGCCTTTCTAAATTGAGTATGTATATCTCTAACTACCATACCTCTTACAGCTGTAAGCAGTGCTTCAATTGGAGATTTCTTAAAGTTATTCTTAAATAAGTCAAACTCTAAAAGACCATCTTGTGTAGATGTAAATCCTGTTCCAGTAAAGAAATCAACAAACTCAAGAAGTTTCATGAATATATCTTCATTCATACTATCTATAAAAGCTTGTCTCTTAGCTTTAGTTCCTAAATCCTTATTAGCAAATAAAGATTCTACAGAAGTTTCAGCTCCATTCTGCTTATTCTTTACGCTTAGAGTAACACCTTTAGTTTCTGACCATTTAGTTAGAATACCATAAGGGTTAAGTTCTGGAGTTACACTTACTTCTAAAGTATAGTCTCCAAAGTCTATAGAGTATCTATTAGCTGACTTAGAAAGGAATTTGTATGGAACATCTACTTCTTCTGTTACCTAGTTATTACTATTGATAGATCTAATCATATCAAAGAACTACTTATTAGTTTGGAATTTCTTCTTAATAGTAGTTATATATTGATTAGTGTTATAGTCAAATACAGTTTGTAGATAAGACATTTCTGTACTAGAACCTATCTAAGCTGCAAGACTCTCAACAAGAGGATATCTATTAGTAAGACCATGTACTCTATTATATGCCGCTTCAATATTAAATAGAGAGTTACTTCCCTTAAATACATATTCATAAACAGCATCAAATACCTTCATTTCATAAGGATTTACAACTCCTTTTAATAAGAAATCTCTAACTGAATCATATTTATTGATACGAGAAAGAATACTACGCATCTTATTAACTGGATCCTAGTTAAAGGTTACTATATCATTATATAAAGCTCTTACTTCTTCTCTACCTCCAAGTAATGCTTGTACCTTTCCAAATAAGTTGGTGAATGCTCCAAGATAATTAACTGGAGTAAGATATGTATCATCAATAGGAATACTAGAAATAAGGAACTTAGAGAAATTACCCATTTCTTTTAGAGCATCACGAACATCAATTTGCCATCCATGTACTCTATTTTCTGTATCCTTACCAAAACGATATTTATAATGTGTTACTCCTTCAGAATCAACTTCAATTGGGAAGTCTTGATTCTTGTCAGAGCTAATATAATCACCGATGGCTTCTTTAGATAATTTATCAAAGTAAACAATAGACAAGTAAGCATTAACTGCTTTAAATAGTCCATCATTACTGTTAGTTTCATTACTAAGACTTGATTGCCATCCTTGTTCGATTTCATCTTCAAGTGTACCTATCTTACTCTTATGCATTACAAGATTATAGAATCTATCTAATGTATTTACATAAGTTCCAATAGGTTTATTTTGTCTAAACATAGAGTTTGGTAACCCTTTAGCAAGTCCTAAAGAGTTTAAATATCTATATAAAATAAGATATTGGTTAGACATGAACTTCTCTATGTTTTCATTAAGAGCTTTCTAACTATCAACAATAGAACTATCCTTTAAAGTTTGTCCTATTCTAACTACGGTAGTAAGTCCAAGTTCTCTACCAAAGTGTGTTTTGAAGTATTCTCTAGCTGGAAGATTATTAGCAAAGAAAGTATCTAACATCTTGTTAAGACGTTGCGCTGCTATTTCTTCCCTACTTGCCAACTGTCCATCTATTACCGCTGATAAGTCAACTTCTTCTTCTCTTGTTATACCTCCTCTGGGATAAAGCTCATTTTTAAGGTTAGCTTTAAGCATTTCAGAGTGCTTTCCTCCCTTTTTAAGATCAAGATTCGGATTATTTTTATCAGCAGCGTCAAGTAAATTTTCGAATTTATCTATTAGTAGGTCAACTGAATCCTTATACTTTTCAGGAGATAAAGACCCTTCTTCGGATAAGCTAAAGTTAGTAGTATTCTTTTCAAGAAACTCCATTATAGCTTTCACCATGTCGTCGAAATTTTGGAGTTCCAGGATTTCGGCTGGAACTCCAATTTCGTCTAATTTCCCAAAATTAGGTAATTTACACTGCATATTAACAATCACTTGTATTTATTTGATTGATAAATGTATCTATTATATTTTCTAAAAGTGTAATATCAGCATCCTCTAAAACTCCTTCATCTTCAAGAGTATTTCTAAGGTCTTTTCTTATTGCTTTTAGATCATCTGCTGAGTACTCAATTCCTTCATTGTTACTCATCCAACTCTTAAGCGCATCACTATCGTCATATTGTGATTTACTTTCAATAAAGTCTTGTATTGCTTTATTTACTTCTTGTCCTTGGAACGAAGTAACTACCTTATCATCGACAGTTCTTGTTCCTGGAGCAGTCTTCTGATTTACTGTGATTTCATGGTCATTATAGCGAATCTCAAATTTAAGACCCTTATCATTAGTAACTGTGAATGCTGTACCATCTCCACTAGCTTCCTAGCTTACAATATTTCCAACTTCTGGATAAACATCACTTAGAGTATATACTTTATTAGTATCTACCCTAATTACTAATTTAGAAAGGTCTCCTTCTCCCTTTGCAAATACCTTACTATCACGTTCATCAAACTTTCTCTCTATAAATGAAGCTATTTCATCATCAGTAAAGCCATCAAAATTGAATCTTGAAGTATCAATACCTAGACTTCTAGCTTCTGCTAGTATAGGTAGTTCTGTAGCAGCCTCTTCTCCTTTTACTTCTGTTTCTTCCTTGTATTGGTCAAAAGTAAATTCAAGAATAGGATTACCTGGAACTACATCTAATCTGAATAACTTTCTATTAGTAGCACAAGCAGCAATCATATCTCTAGCACTTCCATTACCACTGATAATAACTGGATCTGAGAAGAATCCATCTCCAAAGATTGCCATAGAATCATGCTGTTGACTTCCATCGAATTCGTTGTAGTTCTTTTCAAATACAACTCCATGGAACATAAGATTAAAGAAGTTATCTAAACGACAGTCTTGATAAACTGTATCTCCATCTTCATATGTATAGTCACTCTGTCCAATTACATCTCTTCTTGTATTAGATTCTTGTAATAGTCCAGAAACCTCTGTTCCACCTACTGTTGCTTTTAAGAACGAGTCAAGACCTGTGTAATCAATTTCGTCTGTCTTACTTTCGTAATTAAGATAAATATGGTACAGGGCATTATCACCTTCTCTATTTCTTCTATTATCAAATTCTTCTTGTCCGAAATGCATCTTACTATGCATATAAGAAGCAATCTTAGTAAGAATTAGAGGGAATGCTTTGGTCATTTCTTGACTTGGAATTGGAATAACACCACCTTCGTCGTTAATTGTTAGCTTCTTAGCCTTAGCTTCATTAAGCCATTTTTCAGTTTCCTTATAATTGATATTCTCATTCTTATTTAAAGATGTAGTATCGAATATTCTTCCGACTACATTATCAAATAAGTAATCAAGCATACCAGCATATTGGTCAGCAAGATCAGGATTGATATAGATACCATTTGTATTATTAGGATCAAATCTTTCTGAATGTCCTTTATAATGTCTATTATAATAAGGATTATCCTCTTTCAGACCATATATTCTTCTTATATAAGCTCCTGCTCTATTACTCCATCCAACTCTAAATCTAGGAAGATCAGAATTTTCATTGAACTCAATAAGTTTAAGAACCTTATCAGCTTTATCTCTATCAAAATAACTATTAAGCCACTGCTTATATTCGGTATTAGAAATAACAGGTTCTCTTTCTGGATCTTCTCCATACATAGTTCTGTATTCTTCAACCTTTTGATTTTGAAGTTCTTGATAAAGTTCAGTATCGGTCCTAGCCATATCCATTAGCTATTCTCTGGTATAACCAGAATTATTCATAGCATTTATAAAGCGGTTAAGATCTGCTCTGAAGTTCCACATAGCAGCAAGCATACGAATACTTTGTGCTTGTAGATTAAATGGGAAAGCAAATTCTTTATCACGAACACTAGTTGAATAAATATCCTTGAAACCTCCTCTATAAAGAGAATGGAATGAAACTCCCGCATTGTCAAGAACAATCATTCTAACTTGTGCTTTAGATTCTATTCCTTTAGCTCTGTCTTCTTGTTGTTGAATAAAGAGTTTACCTAATTGTTCAGGTTGTAGAGTATTATTATTAGAAACAAACAATACAGAATGTCCAACTAACTTATCACTTATTCCAGGAATAGGTGCAGTTATAACATGTATAGGACTTACAACAGAGTTACCAGTTCTAGCATCAAATTCAGAGATATCGTCATATAGATTTTCGAGTCTAATTTTACGCTTATCTCTTGCATTTGGAGCATTCTCTAAACCAGTAATATCTCCAACCCTTAATTGAACAAGTTCTGTACGACCATTAAATTTAGGCTTATTTATTCTAATTTCCTAATCTTTACTATTTATAAGATTTTTTAACTATTCTTCATAATGTTTAGCTTCTGCTATTTGAGCATCTTTTTCGGCACGAGAAAGACTTGGGTTATTTTCTATTCCCTCTATCCATTTAGCAGGATTAGCAACAGCTCCAAGAGTTATAATAGCTTCTCCAGCAGGAGTTTCTACTCTAGCTTGAATACTGATTACCTTACCAGGAATAAAATCAAGTTCATTCTGCTTAAGAGTTGTAAGACCTGTAAGATTATGAACACTACTCTTATCTTCAGCTACTAAATAGAATTTAGCTGCTTTTAGTGCCTTCTTAGAAAGTTGTCTTTGAAGTTCAAGAGGAATATCATAAAGGTCTATATCAAGATCATATAAGAATAAACTCTTAATAAAATTAAGTTTTCTTACAAGTTCTCTTTTCTCTGCTCCAGTCTTGGCAAGTATAGTTCCTGCCGGACTCATAGCACCAAATATACCTATATCCCTTGGCTTGCCACCAGTAGATATCCATTCCTTTCCATCTTCAGATACATTTCCAACAAAAGCAACATTACCATAAGCACGATATCCTGTTATTTTAGCTTCCTTTTCAGTTTTTGGAACAGTTTGTAACTCTTCTTTTTCAGCATCGGAAAGATTTTTAACAGGCTTTGGCTCTAGAGTTTCCTCAGAAGTTTCTTCTTCCTTTGGTTCCTCTTTAGGTTCTTCTATTGTTACTTCTTCTGGCTTCTCAAGATTATTAAGAATATTTTCTATGTAAGCAAGTCTAGATTCAATAAAATCTTGAATAACTCCTTCAGAAAGTCTTTCATATTTAGTAGTATATTCTTCTTTTATAGGATTTACTACGTTAGTTAATTGATTATCTAAAACTAAACTACCTCTTCTACTTCTTGAAATCATTGTATATAAATCTCTCAAAAAGTTAGCAGCATGCTCTATATCTTGCTCATAGTTAAACTTTCCATCAGCACTTTTTGTAAAGGCTCCTCCCCAATCAGAGTCTACTATTACATAATCAAATTCTGAGCCTTGTACAGATTTTTTATCTAAAGATGTAAATGTAGTTCCTGCAGGTAAATTAGATTGTATAAAGTTTATAATATCTTTATTATCACCTATATAAGCAACACTTCCACTAAGTCTATTAAGGTCGTCAGCAGTTATTTTAGATATTACTTTTTCTCCTTCTATAGTATTTTCATTTTCAAAGTAACTAAGAGGTAACTTATTTTTAAAACTTTCTAATATCTATGAAAGTACAGCAGATTTTGTTTCTTTAGAAGAATTTCTCATTCTGTCCAACATAGAAACAAGTTGATTTTGATTCTATACTTTCCAGATACTTTCATTTCTTAGTGAAAAATTAAGTCTAGGAGTTCTATAAGCAAGCAGTGCTTCTCTATTTAAATTATATTCAGCACCTCTTTGATTCTCATCACCAAGTAAAGTTATTCTAACTCCTGCTTTCTTAGCCCAATTAGCAATGGCTTGTAATTTAAGTGTATCAACGTGTGTAGCCTCATCAATTATTAAGTGCTTTGGAGCATCCTTAATTATATATTCAGCTTTAGAATCATCAATAATTTTAGGAGTCCATCCATCAATACTCTTACCTGCAGTACCTTTAAGTTCTCCTTTATATATAGCCTTAATAAGATTATCAAGGTTAAATGCTTTAGCCTTTGGAGCAATTTCTTTAAGAGCTTCAAGTTGTCTATCAGTAGGACCAGCTATCCAAGTCTCTTCGTCTTCATTAACTAGATACTTGGCTTCTACACTAGTCTTACCACCACCTCCAAGTCCTGTTACTATAGTGGTATTCCACATTACAGGAACTTTAAGTCCTTTAGCAGTTGCTAATTCCTGAAGTGCTTCAAGTGCTGCATTAATCACGTCTGGGTTTTCTGCGAGGGCTTGACCAAGTTGCATACCTGGTTGTTGGGTAGCAAGTGGAGCAATATTAGGATTAGCTTTTATAAAGGCTTGTTCTCTTCTTAATTGGTCTGTAGGATCTAAAGCAATTAAAGAAGTAAGATACATATACTTATCATAAGCAGTAAGTTCTTTTAATTCTTCGTCTACATTAGAAGTAATACCACTTATAATTTCATCATCCTAGTTAAGATGTGAAAGTAAACTCTTAAATATATCTTTTAAGTTTCTTCCTCCAGCTATAGCGCTTTTAACGTTATCGTGGAATTGCTTTTCAAAATTATATAGGGAGTTCTCATCATTTGGATTAACAAGACTATCCTCTAAGAACTCATTAGAAGACATACTACCACTCAAGAAGCGTAGTCTAGCATTGTTAAGTGCTTCAGCTGAACGCTTTAAACTAGCAGTACTGTTAGCTTGATTCTCTCTTGATAGCTAAATCCACTGGTCTATTTCGTTGGCATAACCATTTAGAGCTGTAATAAGTTGTCCACCAATCTTTTCGTCCATTTCAAAGAGGGGCTCAAAATTCTTGAAGAACTCTGAACCTTGTTGTCTTCCTTGATGATCTGCATGGAACTTATTAACTGCTTTGTTATAAGTCATTCCATCTTGTAAATTAGATTCACGAGATGAAGCAGCTACCATAGCAGTAGTAATAGCTATAAGTTTCTTAGCTTCTTCTAAATAGTTTACTTGGTCTCCAGATAAGATAAAGTCTGTAGACTTTTCTTTCTCTCTGAATTGCTGCATTATAGATTCAAGAGCTTTCTCTACTTCTACAGCACTTCCTCCAATCTTAGGAGCAAGCTCTTTTACAAGTTCAACTGCAGGGTTTTCTTCTACTGAAAGTCTTTCTTCTAGATCTTTAGCAGCTTTTAAATCACTATCTGTTAGGAATTCTTTATTAAGTTTCTGAAGTTGAGGCTCTAGACGAGTTATTTCATTTTCTACAAGTTGTTTTACTTGTTCATTGAAGTAATCTTCATCCCAGGCTTGATATTCTTTTTGTCCAAGTTTATCAAGTTGTTCCTTTAACTCAGCCTATTTATCTGGATCAGCCTCTCCCATATACTGACTATATAGTTCATCATATTTAGCTGCATCCTATATAAAGTCAAAGTCTCCTTCCATTCCAGTTGCATCTTCAAACATAGCAGCTAACTGTTCTGGAATAGTATAATCTTCCCAACCATCTCTGTTAAGATTCTTAAGAACTTCTTCAAGAGTAAACTTAGGTTTAGAAGATAACTGTCCATAAAAAGCAGAAAGACCACTATAATCTTGTGTTCCAAGATAATTTAGGAAGTCTTCTCCAATACTTCTTTCAAACTTAATCTTTAAAGAATCTCTAACCTTATTAATAAGTTCGTCATAGTTCTCAGCATTATTAAGGAGTTCCTTATTAACAGCTGTACCTATGGTTCTTGCTATAAGTCTGTTCTTTATATGTTGCTGTGTTTCTCCAAGATATGCCATTAGATAACGACGAGTACTTGGATCAATAAATGTAGAAGGTTTACTCATTCCAGTAACTGGGTCATATGAATCAACCTTAGCTTCATCAAGAACAGCTTGTAGCTTTTGTATTTTAAGACGGGCATTATGCTCAGCAGCAGTCATTTGTCTAGCTCTAAGTCTTTGAGCAAATTCTGCTTGAGTTTCACCTTCCATTAGCTTGTTTCTATATACATAGGATTCTGACTCTTCATCCTCGCCAGGAAGAATTGAATCTACTGTATATATATCTTCATTCTTTAAGATTCCTTTTTCATCAAGAGTCTTACGAATGTTTTCCCACTGTTTACTTCCACCTGTTAATTTAGATAGGATTGGTTCCATCTATGGTTGTAAAGACTTGAATTTATCAAAAGCCTTATCCAATTCCTCTTCTATTTTAGATGGGTCTTTAACGTGTTGTTCATAGATTTTATCCATAAACTCTTTCATACCTCCATCTAATAGATCGTAATCAATATTAAGCATAGCTCTAGTTAATTGTTTCTTTGTAAGAGGCATGAATGCTCCTGCTAATTGTGGGTTAATAGCGAAAAGCATTTTCTGTAAATATTCAAGAGAATAATCACCATTGAAGAACTTGTCTCTTTCTAATAGCATATTAGTAAGGTCTTTACGAGCTTCTTCAAGTTCAGTCTTGTTAGCTTTTTCTTCGCCATCAGACTTAGATAAGTTGTTTATCTTTTGTTCTTGGGCTACAATATTTTTAACAAGTTGTTGATAACGTCTCTGGTATCCAGTTATATATGAGGCATCTTGTAAGTAGTCTTTAAGAGCAGTAAAGTTTTCATCTTGAAGAACTAAGTTATCGAATAGTTCGTCTTCAGACTTTACAAGATGATTCTTTTGTAATATTGATTCTATTTGTTCTATAGACTATGTAAGTATATTATAAGCATAATCATTTTGTGATTGATTATTCTCATCAGCAGTTAAGAATACAGATTGAGGATTATTTTTATCATCATAAGTTTGTTCTGTCTTATAAGATAATTCAGTACTACCAAGTTCTCCCTTATCATGAAGTCTCTTTAATTCGTCACGAATTTCTTGTCCCTTACCCTATCTAAGTAAAGTAAGTAATTCTCCAGATGCTTGACGTGTCTTAAAGTTGCCATCTTTTAATGAGAATATTCCACCACCAATAGCACCTCCTAAGAAAGACATAAGATATCTATCCTTCATATTATCCCAAGCGCCAAGGTTAGTAACTTCTGATAATCCATATTCACCGGCTATTTCACCAAGTTGTTTTACAATATCAGTTACAAGTTCTTCAGATGTTTCCTCAAGTCCCTCACCAAGTGCTTTACCAAAGAATCCTAAAGTTCCTTCTTTGATTGCACCCTGATAGTTTTCTACTGCTTTTCTACCTGCTTGAATACCTTTTACAAAGTACTTACCAAGACCTTTTCTTTCGTCTGCAACTGCTGTTTTACCAGCCTTTACTGATACTCCTTCTCCTAACTGTTTTGTAAGTTTTCCAGTTTCATCAAGAAGAGTATTTCTGAATACTGCTCTTTCTGCTTTCTGAGCTGGATCGTAGAACATTTCTCCAAGACCTAAATATTTATCTACAGAGAACATTCCTACAGTACTACCAAGAGCAAGCATTGCTGCTTCTCTTTTAGATGTACCGTGGTTAAGAGCATCTTGGTATACATCTCCATTAGATATGATAGCCATATAACCAAGAGATAGGTCTTGTGCTAACTTAGTCTTCTTAGCAATAACATTTCTAGCAGGAGTCAAATACTTCTCAAGTGAAGCACCTCCATAAGGAGAAGCCATCCAAGTATCACCTTTAATGATTTCATTAAGAGCGGCTCTATCTTTAGCACCAGTAAGTTGAGCAACACGCTCCATAGCAATCTCTCCTCTTTCTCCCTGAGTCATTAACATATTGGCTCTAGTAGAATATTCCTTTAATGCTTTTGCTTTAGCTGCTTCTTCTGTTGCTTTAGTAGCCTTATTTATTTTAGATAAGTTATTGATAATCCATTGCTGTTGTTGCCATTGTAATGCTACATCAGAAACAAGACTAGCAAAGTTTTCCATAGAAAACATCTTTTCTTTAGCATAATCAGATGTATTTCCTGTGAACTTATTACCTACTCCAGCTATAGTATTTACTAATTTAGAGTCTTCTAAATCATTATCAAACAGGCCAGCCATACCATATAACATAGGCATAGTCTTAGCCATTTCTCTTACTACTAAAGCTCCAGCATAATATTGTCCAGCCCCAGGAATAAAGATTGGAGCAATTACTGCTAAGTTCTTCATAACTGTACCAGCAACACTTTTATCCATTCCATCAGAATCAAAGAAATCATACTTATTTATCCAAGAACCATCAACAGTAAGATTGTCTGTTATACTAAGTATATCCTTATTAGCTGCAGAACGTCCTGCTAAAGTTTCATAGTAAGGAACTCCATTTTCATTAAGTTTCTTTTGTCCTTTTACATGTTCGACTTCTCTACCAAGAATAGGATCATAGTGTGTTCCATTCTCGTCATATGTTGCTAATACAAGAGGATCATCAAACAATGAACCAATCCACGCAAATGGATTCTTTGTAAAAGCTAAATCATTAGGAGTATAGTCTCTAAATGTACCTTCTTTATAATCAAAGACTCTTTCTCGTTGAGCAAGTTCTCTATCAGAGAAAGTACGTTCTCCTTGAAGATTTGGACCTACTATACCAGTACTCCTTCTTTCCGAATTAGCAACTTTTTCAAAACTAACACCAAAAGGTCTTACATTATCTTTTGCTTTACGAAAAGTATCGAAAAGTCCATATTGATAATTATCTAAAGAACTTTCAGTACTAAATTCGCTAAAGTCTCTAAGCTTCTATCTATAAAAGTCTGAGAATTTCTGTTTTACAAAATTTCCATTACTATCCTAAAAGAGAGGATTTTCCTTAATAAATTTACTTTTTAAGTACTCGTCCTCTGAAAGCATCTAGGTATTCCCTAAGTTCATTTCAGATATGTCTTTAAAATCGGCTATACTGAAATCGGGATTATTTATACTAGCAACTATAAAATCATTCTTCTTCATTGTTCGTTTAGTATATCACTACTTATATCTTTCTGTTTGTCAATCTTACCAGAAAGAAGATCTTGATAATTTCTTTCATAAAGCTGACCAGTAGAATGTTTAACTTGACCTCCAAAAGCAGATACAGCTGAATTTCTATTAGGATTAAGTGGAATATATACTGTTCCCCTGTAAATATCATCATATCCTCCTTCGAATAACCAGCCAAGTCCCCAATCATCAATATCAACTTCATAATTTGTATTATCTTTATCCGTACTAAGAGCAGTAGACATTCTTTTAGCTAAGTCTTGAGATGGATTAGATACTTTCTCTATAAATTGAGAGTCCTTTCTAAAGTTCCATCTATCTGTAGTATAACCAGTAACCATTAAGAACAAACCAAAACGTCTTGGATCAATTGTATCTGAACCTTCGAGATATTGGTCAAGACCTTTTTCCTTAAGACCTTTAGCGAGTTCTCTGGCCCATTCAGCACTACCCTATTCATACGGTATATTATTAACTATCTCGTTATAATCATTTAGAACAGAAAGATCCACTTTCTTATTACCTTGAGGATCTGTTGTAGTTGGAAGAACAGCAACAGCACCACCTCTATCCTCATACATAACGTCTTTAAGGTTTTCATATGGAATAACTTGGTCACCCATAGTAATTCCTCCATAACCTTGAGTAATACCAGCTATACCACTTGCCGTAAGCATAGACTTAATACTCATATCACCCTTTACATTATTTAACATAGGATATTCAGTTCCAGGAGTATGCATAGCTTGAACACCTTCCTTAGTAATCCAAGTAAGTTGTGTATGTACTCCTCCCTTTTGTTCCTACATCTATGTAAGTGGATTATCATTTTCATCTCCAGGTTCCTTCTCAGCCTTTGTAGTTTCTTTCTTAGTTCCATCTGGATTAAGAGTAGCCTGTAAAGTAGGCTCAAATTCTATTGTATCAGGTGTACGAGATAGAATAATACTAGAAAGAGTTTCAGTTGGACTACCACCTTGAGAGTGAATAGAAAGTAGAGTTCTTTCTTGTGGAGTTAGACTATTATAAACTGCTTGTAAGGCAAGTTTAGCCTACTAGGCCTAATCCTTAGTAATAGCTTTATTTTTATAAAGTCCATCTACTGTCATAGTGCTAGCCTCAACTCCTTGAAGCTCTTTCATAGTAGTAAGACCTGAACGTATAGCATCTGATTGTTTAGCTGTATATCCAGATATATTCTTCTCAGAAGTTCCAAGGCTGTGTACAATATCATTAACCTTTTTAATGACAGAATCCATGCCAACACCTGTCATTGTATTATATACTGAATCTCCAAAGGGAAGTTTTTTCTATCTAAGATCAAGTAATTCTCTGTTAGTAAGAGCGGTATAATCACCTTTCTTGAATTCATCCATAGTAACAGCATCAAGTCCATCTCCTGTTGATACTACTACTCGTCCATTTCTATCAATGGCTATTTCATCTAAACTATTATTAGCTATTAATTGTTTCCTAGCTTCATCATAAAGTTCTTTACTATGTCCTAAAGCATTAAACTTTCCTATATTATTAAGATAGTATGTTACTAAAGAAGAATAGGAAGGTTTTCCACTAAAGGAAAATAAAGTATCATCATCAAACATCTATTTAAAGTCTTTAAGAACATACTAAATATCAACAGGAAGTCCCTTAACTCCATCAAAGACTTTGAGTACATCCTTTATGTTAAGTTCATCTTTACTACTAGATGATGAAGAACTCTTTGAAGAACCTGAAGAACTAGTAGCAACCGCAGGAGCATAGGCTCCCGCAGTTGTACTAGCACTGGTTGGTATATAATTAACAGCTAAAGAGGCAAATTCACCTCCAATTTGAAATTTACGAATATTTAGTCTCATCTTCTTTTACGTTTACGTAAGTCTTTCATCATGCTTACATATCTATCATTATCTTTACTTCTTGCTTTTAATTTGGACATTTCTAATTTAGTTCCGTCTTTAGCCATAGTGGTATAAGAACCTCCTCCAAATAAATTAGTTCCAAATGTATTATAATATCTTTCCGAATATTTCTTTCTCATTTCTCTTAGAACTTGAGCCTTTACAGCCTAAATTTTAGCTCTGTCTGCTGGGGTTAAATCCGCCTCTTTTTTATTAGCTAATTCTCCAAGTTTAGAAGTATATTCAGATTGTGCCCATTCCTCTGGAGTTCCTAAGCTAAGTTCTCTTGTTTTATCAACTATATCTTGTTCACGTTGATATCTCTTCATCAACCAATTACCAGTGTCAGATAAAGCTCCCATAAGTATATTATTATCACCACTTCTCCAAGCAGCTCTAATTTGTGTCATCATACGTGCTCTATCAGCAATAGCTTTTCTATTAGCATCTCCAACTCCAATATTATATAGAGTATCTTCATTATCAAGATTCCAAGATTTCTATGCAGTTTCAAACTGTCTTCCGGAATCCTTCATGAACTTATCATTCATTATATCACGGCCTTTACCTTCAGTCTCATACATTCCTGCTAAGTTAGTCTACTGGTCAGAGCCATGCTACATCCAAGTAGCATTTCTAAGGTCAGCAAGTTGATTTTGTCCTTGTTTAATAGCTTCTTGCCATCCTACAATAGCAAGTTTTCTATCTATAGGATCACGAAGTGGTGCTTGAGGCATTTCGTCTAACAAGTTCTTATATATATTTCTATTACCTATTAAGCCCATAACAGTTTTACCTGCTATTATATAAGGAGTTGGATCATTAGGATTTTTATATTCTGTATTAAATATAGTCTTTATACCTCCTTCAGAATCAGTTGCTTTAGAACCTTCTTTTCCTGTTTTAGATGTTTCCGTTATTCCATCATTACTCTAATCATACATAAACAATTTTCCCTCATTATCAATACCCACTCTTGACTTTAAATCCTTATCATTTAATAAGCCATTTCTTAAATCAGCAAATTGTTCATGATCATCAAATGTGTTTGGAACTCTTCTTGCTGTACTTTCTCCAAAATAATCCTTTAATTTATCAGACCAATCATCAAAAACTTCTTCTTTTCCATCTTTATTTATGTAGGTTTTGCCATAATTCTAATATAGTTTATGAAATAAGTCATTAAAATAAGTCCATCCAGAAGAATTAAAAGTTGTATTTAATTTTTTCTTATTTAAATTTCTTAACTCATCCACTTTTGAATTATAATCCTATATAAAAGTTTGGTAATTACCATTTGGATTATCAGTTTTCCAGGTATTATAGTAATTTAATACATCTCCGAATATATTTTTTCCTCCATCAAAAGTATAATAATTATATTGGGCCTATCTTGCAGAATTTAAATCTTGATATAAATCCCCATTAACTCCATTAGCATAGAAACCTCTTGATGGACCTAATCCTCCTGCTTTTCTATTAGAAAATCCATTATCGGCATAATTATGATTAGTGCTAGTACCAAAATTTAAATTAGCCCAATCAGTATCTGTTGCGTATCCTTTTAAAGAAGGGAACTTAGTTCCATCATCAGCTTTAATAATACCACCATTTCTAAGAGTTTTAAGAATCCCACCTATTTGATGATATCTTACTGCATTTCCATATCTGCGATAAAATTTATTTTTCTATGTTTCCATTTGTGGTCCAGGCATTTCCACTTCATTAGCAAAACGACTACTAAGATTTGCTTGTTCCTACTTCCTTTGGATATTAATAGCTTGACTAGAAGCTTGTGGAATCTCTTCAGACATTCCATATATTTGCTATCTTCTTAGATTTTCTAGTTCCTTTGCTTTTTGTTCTTGCTTTTTAGTAGCTGCCCTCTATCTTCTAGCTACTTTCTATTCTTCAGTAAGAGGTTTGGATTTATTTTTACCTCTAGTGCCATTTGACTATGTTGGAGGTGCTCCAGTTCCAAGATTAGGCTAATTTCCTCCAGGAGTTGTGGGCTATGTTAATCCTAGTCTTCTTTCCTATATCTTTTTAAGTTTATTTTGTATAGGACTCCATTCTGGCCATATCCAGTTTTTTATATAATATCCTTGATCTCCTGCTTTATTCAACATATACTATTTCTATTTTCTAGTTACTGAATTAAAGGGATTAAGACTTTCAGATACTATCTAATTATTAGCTTTTTCTACTCCTTCCTTGGTAACAACAGCATTTCCTTTTATTTGTCCAAATATATTTTGTTTAACAGTACCCTTATAATCATTTCTTTTAGCCCCCTCAAACTCTTCTCTAGTTATTCTTGATGTAGTACCATCTTCTAATTTTACATCATAATGCGTAACTCCTTCTGCTTGTGTACGTTTAAAAGCACTGTTACTATGACCTGCAACACCTTTAGCTCCGCCGCTAATAATTAGTTGTATTCCTTGAGCAAGATCTTGCCATTCCTAAGGTGTTAAAGCTTCTCCTTTAATTACCTTCCCAGTAGCACTTAATGCCTGAGTAGCTCCCATTGCAGTAAAGGCAGGAACTAAAATTTTAGATAATTTACCTATTGTTTTAGCTATTTTTGCAGTTTTAGCAGCTGTACCAACTACTGGAAGCATTCCTGCTACATCTGCTCCTAAACCAAGAAATAAATTAGCTAGACCAGACTTTATATTATTTCTTTTAAAGTCAACAATACTAGAAGTCAGTGTACTTCCTGCTCCTAATATACCAGAAATAGCTTGCCCTCCTGGAACATAAGAAGCTGCTGCAGAAGCTATATCAGCAGCAGCACTACCAAGTAAAGCATAATCCCCTGTAGTCCAACCATCAAAAGGACTTCTGCTTTTCTATTCGGATACTACTTTTGTCTATTTAGGCTAACTTATTGCCTTGGGCTAAGTTTCCTCCAGGTCTTCATTAAAGTCCTATAGAGCAGTACCATATTGAGCTTTAATAACGCCTCCATTTTTCTGTCTTGTTATATTAAAAATATTATCAAGATCATTTCTATTAATATAAGTATTACCTATACTTTCTTCAATTATTCCCTTTCCAGGAACATATCTAGCATAACGTCCAGAAGTCTTATCCTCTGAACCATTTATTAAGAAAGAGCCATCACTGAGTGGAGTTAAATATTTCTATATTATCTCATTATATGTATATTTTCCTTCTTTATTCTTTCTAAATAAATAAGCTAAGTTCTATGCTAATTTATCTTTATCATCAGCATACATAGAATTATACTTTATACCTAGATTGCCAAAATAATCATTCAGGTTTTTAGAAAAGTTATTTATGTAATCATTTATAAAATTCTATGGTACACCTCCAACATTATCACTATAGGCATTTTCTATAGAGTAAGGATTTTTATATTTATCTACTTCCGCTCCCCCAGTTGCCCAAGCTTCTCTTATCATATTATTGAATTGTGTACTATCATACTATGGAGTAGAAAAATTATACCAAATTTCGGGAGAAGCCTACTACATAAAGTTAGTTATATTGTTAAGCTGAGCAACTTTTCTCTAAGTTAATTGGTCATTATAAGCTTTAGTAGCTACTTCTTCATCTGTTTCAGACTTTTTTTCTTCCTCCTCTTCTGGTTTTGCTAACCAATTCTTTGTAAATCCAAGTTGTTGTAGTGACCAATCATTAGCTTTACCACTTTCTAAAAGATTCATTACAGTCTGTAGTCTCTAAGTATAGGTATCTCTATCCCCAAAATTTCCAAAGTCTTGATAATTTCCAGCTTCCTTAAGTTCTTTATTTAAAAATTCTCTAAGTGATGTTCTTCTATCTTCGTCTGTTTGATTTTTCCAATACGCCTCTGTATTAAATTTACCAGAGGGATTGAGAGATTTTATATATCTTTCTTCAAGATTACCAAGAGCTTTCTTTTCTGGTTCTGTTGCAGGAGGTGCTTGTATTTGTCTTCTAGCTAAATCCCCCATAAAGCCAAGTGCTCTTTGATATGCCTCCTACATATGTTTATCTTCTCTATTTAATGCTGAACTAAATTGGTACTAGCCATCAGCAGTACGGCTCAGCATATCACCATTGGCTATACGTCTACGTAAATCAGCAAAAGCGTCTCTTAGAAGAGTAGCTCTATGTTTATTTACTGCATTACTATATTGAGATACAAATTCACCTTGTTCAGCATCTATATCTCTTAGCCATTGGTCTTTATCGATATTCCCTGTACCGAAATTAAAAGGGTTTTTAGGTTCTGCCATATATTAAAAATGGGGTACACGAATTAACGTATACCCCTATTCAGTTATTACTTCTTTATGAGTCTAGCGAGTTTTCCGCCTCTCCTATAAACAGGCTCGCCTTGTGGTTCTGGTTGCTGTTCAGCACCACCTTGCTGCTGTGCTAACTGAACAAAGGCTTGACATACAGCCATTGCTGCTTGGCAATCTTGACTCTGTAGAGCCTGCATACTCATCTGTACTAATTGCATAAGTGGATCTTGACCTCCAGCTTCAGGACCTCCTTCTGCTGGTGCTCCAGCTTGACCTGCTTCAGGTGCGCCTGCTGGTGCTTCTTGTGGAGGCATTGCACCTCCCTCTTGAAATTTTAGTGTTTTGAACTTCATAAAATAAATAGTTTAATTAAACTCTTGAGTACAGTAAATATATGTCTATACTCCTATTTTTACAAGTATTTTATCTAATTTTAACATATTAAGATTTAGATGCAGGTTGTTGTACATACTCTGGCTCTCTTGAATCCTACTTCTTAAATACCTTAAATATATAACGTCCTAATGCTTTATAATCTTTATCATTATGACTTTCTCTTGCTCTATAAGCTTTAGAAATAAGAACCTTAGTTTCTCTACGAGATACTATTCTTTCTCCTCCTTCAAGCTCCATTTGAGTAGAACCATCAGGTGCAAGAACCTTCATAGTAGGGGCCTTGTCATCATCAAATTCAAGTTCATCACCAACTTTTACTCCAGAACCTTGATTAAGTTCTACTACATAAAGAGTATCTTCATGACTTAATAAAGTAGGATCATTAGGTTTACCTTGTTCTACTGCTGTTACCTCCTAGTCACTATTTATAAAGATTATATCTAAAGGAATTAAAGTATCTTTCATCCACATCTCTACAAGGTCAGGTTCGTCAAAATAAAAAATCATTCCTTCATTTGGAGCAAGTTCTTTGACTCCTTGCAGTCCATCTCGTCTTTCTTTATATGAGGCAGCTTCTTCTACCTTAAACTATTTATCTCCTAAAGTAATATTTATCATACCTCATTTAAAAATTTAGTTAGTTTTTCTAATTGTTCTGGAGAAAGTCCATTAATTTTTTCTAGTATTCCTCCGTTTTTAAATACTTGATGATTTTTTTCTATATCTTCAGTTGTAGGCTCTTTCTTTTCTGGTTCTAACTATTTAATAAGGCCTGTTCTATCATCAGTATTCTCAAATATTTCTTTAACAAGGAGCTTACCTGCTTCAATAGCTGCATTATCAGAACCATCTTTCATTAATTTTTCAAGTTCAGTAGTAACTTCTAAATTAAATATAATTTCATTTAGTTCTATTTCTGCTTGTTGTTCAAGTTCTCCTCCTTCTTTCTCAGTAACTACAGGAATTCCTTTTTTAGTTAGACCTTCTGCATTTTCCATATGATGTAAACGTGCATGTAAGGAACCTTCAGGAATAACATTCATTTTACCTCCTTCCTTAAATTCTTGAACATCTTCTTCCCATTCTTTTAAAGTGTCAAGAACTTTAGATTTATTGAGGAGTGCATGAACTTTAGGAAGTATTTCTACTTTAAGACCAAGACGCCCAAACATTATATTTCCAGGTCCTCCGTTCATATCCATCATAGTACGTTCGTTCCATCTATCTCCCATCTAAGTAGTTAGCAAATCCCCAATACTTTTCTTTCCTATTATGCTTTGAAGAATATTCATCTGTCTGTTGGCATCTTCTACCATTCTGTCATACTTATTACCATCAAAAAATCCTGCTCTTTTCCCAGAATACTTAGAAGCCTCATCCCAAGAGTTCATAAAATCTCCATATCCTCCTCCAGTTCCTGCTAAAGTATCTTGTACTCCTTGATTATTATTTAAGGATTTTATAGTATGTCCAGCTACAGTATTAAGAGTATTAAGTCCTAATTTAGCTAAGGTAGCAAATTTACCATATACTGGGATATTTTCAGCAAAAGATAAAGCAGTATTAGCAAATTTTAGCCCATTTGATTGTGTAGCTTCTGGTAATAAGGAATTAAGTACATTTCCTCCCATGGATATAAGCCCAGAAGTTCCTCCCATGTTCTTAAATATATCTTTTCCAAAATTAGATACTCCAGATAAGAATCCTCCTTTTTCTACTGATTTCCAAGCATTAGCAGCATCTAAAGCAGACTAACTTAATTCCTTTCCAATGTTTAGAGATTCAGCTCCTACATTCAATGTATTAGCTCCATTTTGACACTTTCTAATTAATTTACGCATAACTTTCAGTATATATAGTTTTTATTGCAGAAATAACAGCAAGGTCATTTCCTTTATATCTTATTCTTACTCTCATATATTTATCTCTAATTTTAGTTTCTTTACGAGCTGTCCATCCTCCATATGTTGGAGGATAAGCATCTCCTCTATCACCTGTATTAGGTAATATTTGTAATTCAGAGAATGTGTATCCTTCTGGAAGAGTCTATGCACTTATCTAAGTATTTTTTAAATCTTCTGGAAGTTCAGAAGGATTTATAATAATAGGAGGTTTATTCCAATTAGCCTCATTCTTCTACATAAATGTAATAGAAGGAATCTGTACATACCATTTATCCTCTTTATATTCTGAGTTTCCTTTTATACGTCCATAGAATATACGTTCATAATATTTTGTAGAACCATCATCTTCTTGCCAAGCGTAAACTCTTCTATGTGTTGGAGCAAAATGATTTACTATATAAAGATAGTCATTATAACTTACTTCTTTATCGTAGTATCCATCTATTGGACAACATCCTATATGGGTCCAAATTCTAAATTCGTTAAGTTGAGGATCGTATACTATCTCAGAGCCTGATAAGTGAGCATAATCTCTAGGAACTCTACTGTTCCAATTACCAGATGGTTGTTGCATCATGGTATAAGAGTTATATATTTTATCTAAGTGTTCAGTCCTTCTATAATATAGTGGTAAATATGTAGATTTCTAATTGTAAGTGCTTCCTAGTATTTTTCTCTATCTTGGAGTAAGTTCTTTATAATTAGGATTATACTTAATATTAGAACCTAGTTTCTAGAACAGCTATTTAGTAGCCTCCTATCTGCAATACATATTTAGTTTATCATTATTCCAATCATATACTTCTCCAACTACATCAAAATGGAAAGATTCAGGCTATGCTTTATTACTTATTATTTGTAAGTTATTAAATATCTTGTGCATTATAGGATTATCAAGAACTATAAACTCAAATTCAAAAGGATGTTGCTCGCCATACCAATGACAAGGTTTTATTTTTCCTTCAGTTTCCATAAGTCCTGCTTGCCCATGTTTCCAAAATGATGTGGTTAATGTATTTCTATATGAAGGTTTACATGCTGTTACTGTTCCGTATATAGAACCACTTATATATTTATTATATATATCAGTAGACTAGTCGCTTGTTATTATTCTAGCTTCTATAGCTGCAGTCCAGTAATCTTGTGAATTATAAGCTTCCTTTACTACATATAATCTTCCATTTTCTACCCTATACCTATAGTTATTATTAAAATTATCATTATATAACTAAAAGCTATAAGAACTGTTATTATCATTATTAATTTTTAAAGTACCTAGACATACATAACTATTGTTTTCAATTGTACTTCCAGTATAAGCGTCTTGTACAAGTGCTAATTTTGGATAAATAGAAGTAAGCTTAGTAATAACTTTAGAAGTGTTTCTATCAAAACTAAACATTATATTGTCTACATCAGCAGAATAAGAGGGAACCCAAGAATATAAAGTAGTAAATTTACTCTATATTTCATTATAACATAAGTTCCAAACTTTTTCTTCTATTGTATTAATATCATCATAGAAAGTAAACATTACATCATTCTTAAACGCATTATAATGAGTCTTTACATTACGTATTCCAATTATTGGTTCTTTCTCTGTCTCAGTAAGTGATATATTATCAATAAGGAACTTTTCAACTCTAAAGTCTGATATAATTTCAAAATTCTACCCATTTGTTCTCCAAATCTTCTTTCCTACTGTATCTATTCCATATACATAATATGGAGTTTTTAAGACACTTTCTGGCCACTAAGTACCAAACATATCTGAAAGAACCATTGGATTGTCTGGCAGTACACTAGACGTGTTTATAAATACATTTCCACCTGCTCCTCTTCCAGCAACTGCTCTTTCATTAACTGGAATTAAACATACACCATGTTCAAAAACAGCAATTAAACTTCCTTTTAATTCTATAATTCTAGTAAGAGCACCATATGTAAGAGTATAATCCCTATAATTAGTAAGATTAAATACTCTAAATCCGTTTCGGAAGGCATCATTAATAGCTATCTCAGAATACATTATTCTAGTTATAAATACATTTTTTACTGCTGGAACATCAGGCATTTCAAAGTTATATTTTGTAGATAATGTAGTTGAATATCCATCGTTATATACATTAGACTCTGGAACTTTATTTTCTCCTGATGTATTTCTAGCATATAATGGGAAGAAAGCACGTGGCTTATTAGTTATTCCTTCTTCTGATGTCCAAGAATGATCAACACTTCTTATAGAGAGGTTTACATTGCTACATATTTTAACTGTAATCCAGTGCCCCATTTTAACTGCGTTTACATCTCCTCTGTTAACATCTTTAAACGAGTCTATATCAGATAAATTCATGTTATCCTTCCATGTATTTACACTAATAATTTCATCATTATATGGGGCTGAAGGATCTGCAAAGTTTCTTACCATTCTATGTGTAAAATTACCTATAAAACAATCACCTCTATAACATATATTATTTTTAGAAATATCTTCCCACAAGAATCTTTCAGAAATAGGCTCAAATGGAGAAGTATCTTGATATCTAATTTGAAAGTATTCACTCATATTAGATTCACTATAGTTAGGAATCTTTATATCTATTATAGTCATGGCATATGGTAATTTTTCTTGACCTTCTAAGCCTATATAAGGACCATAGACCCCTCTTAATACGTTAGAAGCTTCTTCTGAGGGATTTCTATAAGTATAATAAGAAACTCTTTGTACTTCTTCTGCTGTTCCTGCTAACGCTGAATATAATAAGTTTCTATTCTTAGCAAGTGCCTACCCATCCTATAGTGATACAATCTAAAGCTATTGAAGGGTTAAATTAGTATCTGTTTCTCCTTTGATACTATATAGATGTGTGCCGCTTCTTGAACAGTGCTTTTGTTTTAATTGATTGAGAGAACTTCTAACTTCAAAATTTGAACCTGTAAAGAACTAATTATAAAATCCTGGGTTTAATTCAAATTCTGGACATATAGCTGCATTTCCAGTATTTACAGATGAAGAATCTAAAGTTACACGCCTTTCATCAAAGTTGTGTGTAAGAATTCTCTCTTTATTAAAGAACCCTTCCATTAAATAAGTAGTACTATCTTCATTATCTCCATTAGAAATTGGAATTGTTGGTAAATGACTTATATTTTCTATACCTATAGAAACTGCCTAACATAAAGTAGTAGCAATTCTTTTCTATCTTACAAAGAAACATCCTATAGTATATTTTTTAAGTTCATTTATAAGATCTTCTGTGTAATTGAATTTAATTGCTATAGGTTTAACTTCATTTTCCTATATTTGTGAAGTATTACAATATATTCTACTCACTCCTTTACAATTATCAGTAGAATTAATAGCTGAATACTATTTGTCTATAGGAATATATACTCTGGCAGTACCATTGTAAATGGCTTCTATAGTACAAGAATCATTCAATCTTACTAGTTCTCTTCCCCTGACATTAAATACTGGAGAAAGTGAATAATCTTTCATTATATATACTATCCCAAAACGATATATTTCATCATTCCAATACCCTAATTTATAATATAGATTATTTACATTATAATATTCATACTTCCCAGAAGTATCTTTATAATTCTCATTTACAAATCCTATACTATCCTCTTGCACAAGACTTGGCCAAAAACGCAATGATAAATCAGCAAGTTCTTTATAAGGAAGTTCTTCCTTTCTAACATTTCCCATAAATAACATATTCTAAGCAATTTCCTATGTATTTACAGATTTTACGAGATTAAACTAAGCATTAATATCATTAATACTAACTCCTAATTTTTCTTCATAGCCATTTATTCTTATTTCACAATTAGAACTGTATATTGGGAAATTTTTTAATATTTTAAAAGCTTCAGTTGTTTTATTTGCTAAATTATCTGAAGTATATCTAGTATAATATATTACAACATTTGAATATGATGAATCTAAATTAGATAATCTAAAATGGACAGCTTTAAAGCTACTCTAATCTCTGATACCTCCCTATATTGAACTAGGTTCATTTAAATTTCCTATATAACAAGTTACTAAACCAGATTCTCCAACGAAATCGGTCTCGTTACCATCTGCATCAGCTAATTTAAAATAAAAGTGATAATTACCAACAGGAAGATTGCCCCCAGTATTAACACCCATAAATTTAATTTTAGCTATACTATTTACTTTTTTATATAAAGATATATCAGTATCAAAAGATTCTTTATCATATATATTTGTATCATTATCTCCTTCTCTATCTACTATCTAATAAGTATCCATTCCAGTAACAGAGAAACGACTATTAATCATACGAGGTTCGTTAATGCCATCATTTAAGATAACATTAACTGAACCATCATATGAAGGCTAAATAGTCATATCAACAGGATGTTTTAAATCAAATTTTAATTTAGATGTATCTAAATCTAAGATAGAACCTTTAGGTAAAGGATTACCAAGTTCATCTAATAATTCAGAGTCTCCTGTTGTATTTATTCTGAATGTTTTGAATGGGTTGTATTCATACACTAGATTACCTTTTTGAGATAACTATTTAATTGCTAAATCAACCTCTAGTGAATTTTTTAAAGGTGTTATAAGATTCATGGATTCCAATTAGCACTTTTACGTGGTATATCCCATAACGCTGATATCTATGGACTATACAAAGTTTTAATATATAGATCTGGTGCATCTTCAACATGAGCATTAGTCCAATAACCGTATGCCTGCTCCGAATTACTATCCGAAGAGTCATAATTGATAGGAGCCTCTGCTAATATTTCATTTTCTTCTCCCTCTGGAATATCAGTCCAGTCATCACGCTTAGCTTTTGTAATGAAATGACTATAGAATCTTGGAAAAGTAACAATACTAGATGGATTATCCCATCTGTGCATTTTAAATATAGTATTAGACTATGTAATAGGTACGCATTTAGGAGTTCCAGACCAATTATATGTTCCATCTGCTCTACATTTTGGATAATTTCCATTTGTTTCTTCACAAATAGCAGCATTATCTGCATATTTTGTTGTGTCTATAGCATATATAGCTTTTACATCAAGATCATTCTCCTATTTCTATGTATATTGAACTCCAAAATAATATTGCAAAAGTACATCTAAATCAAATTCAGGAAGTTCTATTTCTATATCGTCATCAATAGTTGGTATAGAAGCTTGTACTTCTGGAATCAAATTTACCATAGGATAAGATTTCCCTCCTATATGCAATGCTCCTTCATAATAAGACCAATCCTCCGTCAAATAATTAGTAAGAGGCTTTGTAGTATTTTTTGTACTGGTCATTATATCATTCTTTATAAGATTAAACTGCGAAGGGTTCAAGCTTAATTTAACTTTTAGTTTTGATTTACCATATTCATACTAATAGAACTTTTCATCTGTAGTAATATATTCTGCATTATGAGTAATTTTATTAACAGTGAATAATTGACTAAGAATGCATCTAAGCATTACATCAAGTCTTGGCCATTTTGCAGAAGCATCAGGTTTATCCTAAGTTCTTCTACTCATAAGATTTACTAAATGTGTAGTTCCATCAGTAAATTTCCAACAAGCAATTAAATAATCACCGCTTTGATGCCTAATATTATTTCCTCCTTTATTTACATTATGACTAATAAAACCTCTCTCCTAGTCCTCAAAAGCACATCCACCCTAACCATGCATATCCTTAAAAGTAATTTCGGAATCCTCTCCAGAAATACCAGTAAACATATTAGTCATTGGATCATGCATTAGATATGAAGCAGAAGAAAGTCCACCATCATCATTACCACCTCCAGCATCTGGACCTAGTACTAAATCTCCATTAGGTCTTAAAGTACAGCTATGATAAATAGTTTCACTTGCATCCCCTTCACCTCCTATACAAAGAGTTCCACTTTCTTTATTCCAATATGGAGCAACTCTAGATTTTTTATCAGAAGCCTATTTAGATGAATACATTGGAGTTAAACCTTTTGTTTCATATGAACTTGTCTATAATCCAGAGGCTCTTCCTTGAATATATCTATAATCATTTACTATAATATTACTAAATTCAAGATACTCATCCTAAGATGTTTTAGTTCCATTATTTATTACACTTGGAGAATTAGTAATTATTCCCGGAAATACAATACTAGATGTACTGTTCCATTGAGGTTCATACTCAACGCTTAGATTACCACTTAAATCACAATTATTTATTATAGAAGGAATTAGGTCTGTTCTAGGGACTCCTATTATTCCTTCCTCATAGTCACTTATTTCCCCTTTTAATTTTAGACTTACATTATATTTATTATGTACTTCAGTAAGATAGTATTTATTAGATAAACTCTCTAACTATTCAGCATTTAATTCATTTATATATAATGTAGGATCTACATCAACTGTATTAACCTCATGCCCTAAAGTCTGTTCTCCAGGTTTTTGTACTTTAGTTTTGGATTCTGATAATGTTATATCAGAATCATTTTTAAAGTCAATATTTACTGATTTTACTGTTATAGAATTATATTCGGGTTTACGTTCTTGAGTGTCTCCATCTTCTCCAGAAAGACCTATAGCTTTATTTTCATAAAATCCATTATATTGTTCATTATATAACTTACTAAGGTATAGCATTTTAAATCCTATTATTTCTTCATTTTCTTCATTTTTAAATTTTCTTACAATTTCAGTTATATAAATATTTTTATATTGTAGACCTATTTGATTATAGTCAATGTAATCTTCAAAGTTTCCATTATATGATTCCCTCTAAATATCTATATGTGGAAGTTCTTCCTTATTAGTAGAAGTATACCCATTTTCTAATTTATGGAAATACATTCTTATATAATCAATTTCTTTACTTCCATCTAAATTATAGAAATCATAAGCCCATCCTATTTTCATATAAGTATCAGTAACAAAGAATCTCCATTCTGAGAATTCGTCCTGATTCTTTCTAATTTTATCAAAATCGATTGTCATTGTACGTCCCATCCTTTTAATAATTCCAAATGGAACGTTAGGATAAATAACAAGTTTAGTCTTTCCAGTTTTTCCTTCAACATTTACAGAAGTTTGATCTGAAGCTGTAACAGAAATACTATCATTTACTATTTGTCCTTTAGTTAGTCTTAATCTACCATCACTTCCACTACTTGTATAAGTGACCCCATCTTTTTGCCCTTCCCCTCTAAATGTAACTCTAATATTTTCACCAGCTAAAGAGTATTCTCTTAATAAATTAAAAGAGTCTAAAGTATGTAAATTAAATATAAGAATCATTTCGCCAGAAGATGAAGCATCAAATATTTGTACTACTGTAGGATTAGATAAAAGGGTAGAGGGGTCTGCATCACCTCCATAAAGAAATTCTCCAGAATTATCTTTATTCCAAGTTTTCATAATATCTATTCCTCCATCTGATTTTATTACTCCTAGCTATATATCCATATAGTCATTATTTATATAAGGAGTAATGCTACTTTTAGCTGGAAATTTTATTATATATTTGTCTCCAGGATGAAATATTCTAGGTTCTCCATCTTGACTTTTAAATAGTTCTTGTTTTACTATTTCATTTATTATAAAAGATCCTTCATAAAAAATAGTTGGAATATTTACTGTAGGAATTATATTTTTAGGCGCATTTACTGTCCAATTTTCACTTTCCCATAATTGCTATGGAGAAGGGAAAGAACCTACTTGCCCTTTTCCAGTTTGAGGATTATAAGCTGCAACATAAATTATTCCACCATGTTCTTTCATTCCTACAGGAACATAACCAGCTTTTAAAAGTGCATGCTTAATTTCTACATTACCCATATCATTTTGTAAGATACTTTCATTACCATTATAAGTAATATATGTAGCATTTAAAGCATCAGTCAATACATTATTTGGAGTAGTTAATGGATGAAGATCTTTTATCATTCCACCTTCAAATGTATTAGTTGTTTCCTTTTTCATTTAATATCTAATATTTATAATTAGTAACTAGAATATCTTTTAATTTTAATGGCTATCTAGTTTCAATTAGTTCTGCACAATCACTAATAAAATTTCTCTATAAAGATCTAATTCCAATATCACTTTTATATGGAACTTTAAATATATATTTACAATTATGTTGTGATATAAGACATTCTTCTTTTATCTTATATAACATAATTAAACCATATTCAAACCATTTTTTTGGACGGCCTCTTCTTTTCTTTTGACTTATATAATTTTCATACTAGTCATCACGTAGAGCAAAGTAATAATAACCATCCCACTAAATCTTTCGTCTTTTATAAAGAACTCTTAATTTTATTATTAATTTTTTTATATAGTAATGATAGTGAGCTATAGAATTATTTCTAAGATATCCTATATAACATAAGAAATCCTTGTCCTTTATAAAGGTATCACCACCATAACTATTATGTAAATATAAAGCTTTGAATCCAAAATTTAAAATTCTCTTTATATCCTTTTCAGGTAGTCTTGGCCATAGTTCACGTACATTTTCATAATAATCATTAATCGTTTTTATTTGCATTAGCAGTACTACTTTCCATTGTTTGTATGTTCAGTTAATCTATCTTTAAGACGCTTATCTACATATATAGGTTTACGTCTACTAATAGAATCTTTTTTACCATATAGTTCTAAAACTAATTGATTACCTGTAAAATTAGAAGCTAGGAAGTCTACTTCTTTCCATTTACCTCTTTTTCTAGCTTGCTAAAACTATTTACCTGTAGTATTTAATACATGTATTTCAGCTCTTCTACTTCCAGTAGGCAGTTGAAATGTAACATTATTATCAATGATATCGGTAAGTATTAGTTTAAGCGCGTCCTTGAAAACGCGCTTAACTAATTTATCTTTATGATAATCTCCATTAACAATATTACAATCACTACAGGTTACTAATAGTTTATCATACGGAAAATTCTCGAATATTTCATCCGTATTAAACGCATATCCTGTTGCGTAGTTCATTCTCCAGGTTCTTAAGGTTCAACTATAGGTTTCTCTGGAACTACAGGTGTCTCCTCTGGTTCTGGAATTGCTACTTCTGTTGGTTTTAAAATTGCTTCCATTCCATAGGAAGCTGCCATAATTCCTGCACTTCCTGCAGGCATTGCTTTCTGATACATTATTTTAAAGGTTTATAAGATTTATTAAATATTTTTCTATTCCAATTGACTTTAGCATCTAGAATTTCATTCCATTCATTCTGTGATACAGATTGTGGAACTCTAGCCTAAGAGCATAAAGTTTTCCACTTACGTTCTAAAATATTAGCCATTTCTAGAATATTTTTGTTGTTAGTTCTTAAAGCTTCTTTAAATTTAGAGTAATAAGCACAGAATGCAGCTATAGCCATTGCTTCTTCTTCAGTAATCTCTGGAAGTCCATCGTCATCTAATATAGTTCCTTTATAAAGAATAAAGATTTTTCCAAAGTACTTTCCATCTAGATAAAGTGTATTTCCAACTCTTTCATAATGTACATAACGTCCTCCTATATATAAAGGATTTTCAAAAGCCTTTCTAGATTCTATATAGTCCTCAGCCCATGCAGAATAAGGATCCCCATTTGGATAAAGATTAGATACAAAGTTCCAATCTTCAAATCCATAAGTAATTGCTTCTATATCATCACAATTACATGGAAGTTCTATAGTATTAGAAGAACAATTTATTTCTGTACAATATCTATATAATTTCTATCTTTTATTTCCAATCATTCTCCAAGCCACCAATCCTATTTCTTCAAAGTCATCTGGAAGTAACTCTAATCCATATAATTGATTGGCTAAGAACATTGCATATCCAAATTTTTCCATTATGGTTTATAAGATTGATCGTTTGGTAATGGAGACATAGCTAATTGTCTATAATAACGTAACTTCTTTTCTGTAAGTCTTCTTTTTATTTCATTATTTAAAAAGGAAAAGTTATCATCATCTAAATCAGAACAACAAGCGTAATTCTCTAGCTATCTAGGATCTTTAAATATAGCTACTACTGAAACCTATTTAATCATAGGGGCATTAAATATATAGGCATCATACATTCCATTTTCGTTTGGGGAAGTATCAACATATACAAATGGTTTATTTTTTCCTCTTTTGCGAAATTTATGATAAAAGTTCCACTAATAGGAAGATGTATAAAATAGAAATGGAAGTTGTCTATCAATAGAACCTATATATTCAATATTGTTATTAAATACCTAAGGCATTTCAAAATGAGCATTTGGAGTAGTACCTATACTTTCTCGGCATCTACATCTTTCTAGGTCTTTACAATCTACAGGGATACAATTAATTGCAATTATTAAGTCTTTAATAGGAAGATTTCCTTTTAAAAAATGTTCATTTAATATTTGTAATCTTTCATCTACTACATCATCCTCTAACTATTCCATTGAAATAGAAGGATTATGATGATATCCCTAAAGACCTGATACAACATCGTTATAAATTGCGTCTGCTAATTTTTTGATAAGCATAAACAAAAAATGGGCAAGGGCTCAAGCCCCCGCCCTATTCTTTAATTGGATAAATATCAATCTGTAACAGCTGTAACAGTACCAATCTTAGCAAGTTCTGTTTCAAAAGCAGTAGCTAAGTCAGACTTTACAAAGAATACGTGAGTAGTCTTAGATTTAACAACTTCACCAACAGCATCTCCACCCATGATACCTCTATTAACACACTGTACAATAGTATATTGATTGTACTTGGCACCTACAATAGGAGTTTCGTCCTGTATGATTTTGTTCCAACGAGTGTTAGAAGCAGTAGGAAGTCTATAATCCTTAATCATGTTTCTATATGTACCAAAGCCTTGTTTTGCTTGCTGAACAAGTGCAACAACATCTCCTGTATGATAGACACTATCCGTATCTAAGGTATCAACTGGAATAAATGCTCCAACATGCCCACCTTCTTGCCAAGGACCTTCATTTTCGTCAAACTTCTCTAGATCTACCTTAGTTAGAGTTTGGTATTCATCTGTACCTTTGATTGTGATAACACCAGCGGCTTCAGTAATATCAAGTAATTGATATTCATAAACCATTTGCTGATATTTCTTTGCTATCTTTATAACTTTCTTTGCTACATTAGCAGCAGTTTCTCCAACTCTCCATAAGAATTCAATATAGAAAGGCTTACCTTTGAAAACAAAGTCATTTGCATAATATGAATTCTGAGAACCTGATAGTCTAATATAAATAGCAATTCTAAAAGTAGTGTCTACTATAGGAGCAGTTACTTCAGTTAGATCTACGGTAGCTTGAGCTAACACTGGATCAGAAGCAGCTCTCTTATAGATAGCTTCGATATTAGCTGCTAAAAATTTAAAATCTCTCTTGATATGAATTCCCACTACAGTATTACCTTCTTTCACTTCAGTAATAAGATTATTAGCAGGGAAATTATAGTCCTAAAGACTATTTACGATAGTAGTTGTTATAAATTGAAACATACTTTTTAATTATTTATTAGCCTCTCCTTGTTGGTTGAGGTTGTTCCTATTGCTGAGCTGGATTAGCAATAGTTTGTGAAACTGGGATATGGGTATTAAGACGATCATCACGTCCATTTTCCATAACTATATGTACCAACTCATTTATAATCTCTTGACATACATAATCTGGGAATTCCATCATTTGAGAAGTATCCTCAGTTAAATCTAACTGTTCTTGAGATAGTCTTATATGTTGTGGAGCTTTAATGTAATCTACATAAACTCTCTCAAGTTGGAATAAAGAGTTGTCTTTACCGTATCTTATCTCAATACGTACATTTCCTGGATTACCATAACGAATTTGTCCAAGTTTTTCTACAGCATTTACTTGTGTAGAAGTTCCTGCTGATGCACCAGTACCTTTAATATCTATAACTCTACTAACTCCTCCAGTTGTGGACTTATCATTAGCATATAAGTTTCCATTCTTATCTGTAATATGTCCATCTACTATTACATTTTCTCCATAAGTGTCACTATCAGCAAAGTTAGTACCTATAGATTTAATATCAGAACCATAAGGATCTGTAGGTAAATCTATTCTTTGTGTTGGTTCAGAGTTACCACTGGTTCCATCATAATGATGTGAAGTATAATCTAAATATTGTCCTTCACTTTGAACTAGTTCTCTGTTTACATTATGTAAATAATAGTAAGGTCTCTTGTAAGTAGGACGAGTATAAACATTATTGATTACAGTAGACCAGCTATCAGCAGTTAGTCTTTCTGCAGAAAATTGTACATAAGTGTTAGCATCGTAGCACTTAAAAGGTTTCATTACCTTATATTCACAAATACAGTTTAAAAGATGTAAATAATCAGTTGGAAGATCGAACTCATATACAGAATTATAAAGTGATCCCTTCCTAGTAACATCTATTCCATTTTTTGATCCAGCATTATTATTATCTTTTACTTCTAGAGTAACAGTAGATTTTAATACTCTTACGTCATCAGTTGTTTGCTGGTTAATATCATAAATGTTATATCTTCTATTTACATACTAATCGACAGCCTTATTAAAGAAGTAATTAAAATCTTCAAGCAGTAAGTTAGGTGCTTGAGACTTATTTAGTTCAATTAAAACAGCTTCATATACCTGTCTTGCAGTCATAATTTATAAACTTTAAAGTTTATTTTGTCTTATCTTTCCCCTGACTATTATCTATCTCGTCAGGATATAACTCTGGATAAGTATCTTTCTTTATAAGTTCAACAATTTTTTTATTCTTTGGATTTTTCATCCATGTAATAGCTGCATCATCTGTTCCTCCAAGAATCTTATCACTATACCAGTACATCTTATCACGAACAAAGATAACTCCAGCTTCACGAGCATCAACAAGAAGAATACGTAAGGATAGTTCTCCTCCTGTGTAAAGCTTAATAATTTTATCTGGATCTTTCTCAGCTATTTGTAATAGATAATCTTCAACATCAGCATCTGATTGTCCTGACATATGTTTACCTAAAATCTTAGCCATAGTAAGTCTTCCATCTGCTCCATGATCATCGTTTATAATGAAATCTGAAGCTTGTAAAATCTTCTTTTTCTTAGAAACTCTTTGTCTTGTTTCTTCACCAGGACGATCCACATAAAGTTCAGCAACACCATAGCGAGGTCTTTTAGCTTTCCAATCCATTGTACCATCAATAAGATAGTCACCTTTTGAATCTTTAGCCCATCTTTCTGGAGCAATCAAGGGACAATGTTTAATAGCTTCCCACTATGCTTTCTGTATATCATCATCAAGATTAAATACAGTTCCATCCTCTACTGTGATTTGTTCTCCTTCTTTTACAAAATATCGTCCACTATTTCTTTCAGCGTCAGTAAGAATTAAATCTCCTAAAGCGTTAGTGGGCTTTACACACTCAGGATATCTATTAGTTTTTGGATCTTTACAAGGTTGTATGTAATATTTTATTCCTACCTTACCATAAACACTACGTAGTACTATGTAGTTTTCTTTTGTCATACTCATATTATCATTGAATAAATTTATATTTAAAATATGGAAGAGGAGGCTTTTACTCCCCTTCCCTTATCTTATAATTAAACTTCTCTAAGTATAAAGCTTCTGTAAGGATTGAAAACTCCTACACCTGAGTAACCCCAGTTTATCCAATTATATTTAATCATTTACGTTACTAAATGACCCATATTGCTTGTAGTTACCTACAAGATTAGACTATATCTTTAACTTATATTATGAATTTTAAATGTATATCCATGTGTTTGGTTTCTTCCTCCTGTTAATACTTGTTTAACATTTGGATGTTCTTTTCTACACTCAGAGTAACTATTCCATGTTTTTATAAAATTTCCTTCTAGGTCAAATTGATCAATTTTTAGTCCTGTTGGTTCTATAGAACTATTTTCAAACAATTCAGAATAGCCATATGCCCATTCTCCATTTCTTGAAATAATAGATTTTTTAATATGAGTAGAACTTAAATCATTTTCTTTAGCTGCTTGAGTTAAATTCGTGTAAGTTTTAACTAATTTTCCATCTTTATATTTGGAAACACTTTTATCAGTTAAAGAATAAACAAGTTCTCTAATTTTTATTATATTATTTATATCCGAACCATCAGAGATAAAGTAAAATCCTTTTAAGGGGATTTTATGTGATAATGCATCTTCTATTGAGGCTTTTGTAAATCCTAAGTCTTGAATTATGTCTTGAACATTTTCATAAACTTTAAATAAATCTCCGTTAGATTCATAACAGTTTATTTCTGAATGCTTGCTTTTTCTATAAAGACTTATATCAAGAATATCATATTTTGTTTTAGACCAATAAGAATTAAAAGCACTTCTCTTATCTTTTATAGCCATATTGAATCTATTAGAATTACATCCATAATATCTTATGGCTTCTCCTATTGAGTCCCATTCTTTAATAAGTTTTCCTTCATAAGAGTATTGATAAAGAGTATCATATATAACTCCAGCATGAATACCTCCAAGACAAGTGTTATAATTATCATGTCTTTTTATAAAGTCTTTATTTACTATCTCTGCTTCTTTAGAATAAGCAGATTCTGCATTATCAAAAACATATAATGTTGCTCTTTTAAATTTAGAATACCCATATTTTTTAAGTGCATATTGAAAAGCAGTATGAGGATTTTTTATATTCCATCCTACTTCTATACCATTTCCTATATAACCATCAAATTTATCTGGATCTTCCGTTTTGTGTACACCTATATACACTTTTCCATTTTCTGTACATGTAGTACAATATACAATATATTTCATAATTAAGTTATTTCCCATTTCCATTCACTTGAATGTACGTTCTTGTTGAACTAGTCGTTGAACTACAATATATCAGAGTCTGTAACAGACTTCATGTATATAATAGCTGCTGATTGTCCTTTTATAAGGAGTTTCCAGCATTTAAGGAAAATTTAAACTAATCATTACTGATTAGCACGCCAATAAATTTAGCTTTGAAGCAGCAACAGGAGAAGCAACTTCACCTGAGCTTAATCCATTACGTCCACCTACACCAATATACTTATTAGAAATGAAGTCACCACCCTTAAGTGTAAACATTTGAATTGGTGGTTCAGCTTCAGTAGCATCAGCAGTTAAATCTAAGCATAAGCAATAACCTTTATCTTGACCATACTCTCTAGAGAATGTTCTATCTACCTTAAAGGTAATTTGGTTGCCACCATATTCATAAGAATCGAATGTTGCACCAACCTTTACGTAGCCATTAGCTTGCTTACTATAAATATATGTACCTTCTGTCTTATACTTAGCTAAGAAGTCTCCAAGAACAGTCTGAATAAGTGACCACATTCTTTCATTACAGATGAACATGTACTTATTACCAGTTGGGTTCTTAGCTTTCTCATTAAGAGTAGCAATAACCACATTGAAAACTTCAATAGTAAGTTTAACAAATGCATACTTACTTGCGAATCTCTCTACCTGTGGAATTATACCATCACCAATATAGATAGGTCTACCTGTATCTGGATCAGAAATAGTTGGTTTGCCATTTACATCGACGTTAGTCTTGTTGAAGAGTAAACCATTATTTCTTACATATAGGAAGTTATCAAGTAAGTTCTTTTCGATCTTATCCATTCTATAGATAGTTTCAGTAAGACTACCTTGTCCCTTTCCTTCACCAATAGAAATAAACTTATCTTCAAATGCACCATACTGAGCAGAATAACTGTCATCAACACGGTGAGTTGTAATATAGTTACGATGTTTCTCAATATTGCTCTAATACTTAACATACACTTTGTTATCACTATGTTGCCATAGTGTTCAGACTATATCTTAATCTAAATACTTAAATATAAAGCCTTTACAATGTTCTCGCTTACCCTGTGCTACAAGTTTTGCATTTTTATAACCTGCTTTTATACAGTCAGTCATTGTATTGAAAGTTTCAAGTAGTTTTCCTTCATCATTATAGCGTCCTACTTTTCCTCCTATATAAGGTTTATCAACTGTTCCCATTTTTCTGCATTTTAATTTCTTCATAAATGGAACTTTTTCATAAGAAAATTGATGTCCAAGAAATTGATGTCCTTCTTTTATAGCCCTTGGAAGATGTCCTGCTCCTGCAGCAGAAGGATTCAGAAACCTTCCAGCTGAGTTTACACTATCAAATTCTCTTTCAAAATTTCCATCTAAGTCATACATATATACCTTTTTCTTAGGATTATGTAAATTATCATAATTTAATTTTCCACCTAAAGCCAAGTTATAAACATCTTCTCGTTTAAGAAATTCCTCGTTTACAATCTCTGCTTCCATCTTATAGGCATCTTCTTCCTTATCAAATATTTTAAGAGTAGTTCTTATAAAATTCTTGACGCCATATTTCTTTACTGCATATTGAAAATGAGTTTTAGGATTAAGATATGTAGCGGGCCTATATATACTAACCCCATTTCCTAGGTAGCCATCAAATTCATCAGGAGTTTCTGTTCCATGAACTCCAACATATATCTTATTATTAACTTTATTAACAGTTTGATATACAATATATTTCATAATTTATTTAAGTTTTAGATTTATTCCATTTCGGAGTTTATTTCTCCTACGTCCTTCGGACTAGTCGTTGAACGTTCCTTAGTACTTCAAAATTTGCTTGTAATCTCTAAGGCTTCGCTGCTGATTGACCCTGTGGGTGTTCCAGCAATTAGAAATATTTATTTAATTTTACACTGCTTAAGCAGCGGAGGAAAGCTATGTAAAAATTAGGTGTTTACCATATAAAGTGTTCAAACCTTCCTCATGCATTTCAGGTACAGCATTGCTCTAGAATCTTGTAGTCATACCAATTTGACAACCACTAAGGTCAAGAACTGACTTATAGTCATTATCAATAAGACGAACAGTTACTTCCCAGTAATTATCAGCCTTTCTTACAGGTCTTGCTACAACAAAACATTGCTGCCCAGTTTCATCAATCTTAAAGATGTCATACTTTTCATAGTATCTTTCTTTGAAAGCCATAACGATTTCTTGACCATCTGCACCATCTGTTTCTGGAACTGCTGCAAACTCTACTCTCTTAATATAGTTTGTTTCAACATCCCATTCAAAGTACATAGCATCTATAGACTGATACTTGTTACCACCTTTTCTACTTTGATAGAAAATGTTTCTAAGAGATTCTGTTAAGTAAGAAGCAGTTAGTTCAGGATAAAGTCTAGACACAACGCCTAGTTTATAAGGTTGAGTACCAAGGAACTTATAGAAATCCTCATAAGTTCTAGTGTCACTCATTGTAGATCTGTTTGTTACAAAATTTGCTACAATCATAATTAAAATCTTATTTAAAAAAAGTTATTAAAAGTCTAAATCCTCAATGGAAGAAATCTTCTCAGTTTGTTGAGTAGGTTTCTAAGCTGGAGGAGTAACAACTACATGTCCAGGTTGTATACCTTTCTTTCCGTCTTCTACCCCCTTATTGTAGGCTTCTTGACGTGCTTTCTTAATAGCATTTTCATACATAGTTGTTATATCATCTATCATTTTATCCCCATTTAACGCATACCATGACATTAGTACTAATGACTCTGGATCGTTGAGGACCTTTCCTAAATTACTTACTCCTGCTTCATCGCGACCTAGAATGAATTCAGCAAGCTCTTCTTTATCGTCATTTTCTAATTCTACATCAAGTCCTGCTATAGAGTTTAGCTTGTCTATCTGTTCAACAATAGTATTAGAAAATCTTTGATACTATTCTTCCTGCTATTGTTGAGCAAGAAGTTCTTGCTATTGTCTATTTTGGTCTTCTAAGTCCTTGTATTCTTTACGAATACCTTCTATCTGCTTTTTAAAAAGAGTCTCATCTTGTTTAGCATTCTCTAGAGCTTTAGCTAATTGCTCTTCAGTAATTCCTTCTACTCTAGCTTGCAAATCTAATACGAACAGGTCATCATCACTCAGTTCATCAACTGTGTAGACTGGTTCCGGTTCTCTATTTAATTGAGATAGATATTCTTGAGGTGTTAAATTATTAGTTCTTAACATATTTAAGAATTCGATCTCTTCATCTGACAAGTCATTTTCTGGTTCTTCAGTAGAAGGAGCTATGGTAGATTGTCTCAAAATATTAAGCTGTTCTTCTCTCGACAAATCTTTCCAATCTCTTTCTTCTGTATTTCCATTATCTCCCTCAAATTTAATCTTTGAAGAATCTTTTATACCTTTTTCTTTTAGTAAAGTTGTTATTATATCATCTTCTCCTTCCCCATTATTAGATGGTGGAGGTGTAACTGCACCTCCTGCTGGAGGAGGAGTTTGTAGTTCTTCTGGTTTTGGAGGCTCCTAAGTAGTAGGTTCCTGAGATGGCTCTTCACCACCCTGAGATGGAGTCATTGTAGGCTCTTCCTCATAAAAGTCTAAATCATCAATTCCTATTGCCATAATTCATATTTGTTTATAATACAGATCAAATATAATAAGAAGAGTCTGTACTCAAAACATTAAGAGCTCTATTTGTAATAATAGTACTTTATAAAGTCTTAAGTACAGAGTCCTTATTATTCTGCACTATATTTAAGATCATTTAAACGATTAAGCCACCCCTTAAGAAATTTTTGATTTCCTGGTCTTGAATTAGCAATAGAAATAAAATGCTATTTACGTCTCTACCATAACTTATCAAAAAGTTCCTTTTGATTAGGATAATTATTTATAGCAGATAAAGTCTAAGGTCCAACAACTCCATCATCAGTTACACCAAGAACTTTCTATGGAAATTTAATTCCATAAATACCACTAGTCCATACCCAATCAACTAAAAGATTAGCAATAGACTAATTTTTTATTTGGTCTGCTTTCCATCTATCCCAAAACATAGTTTTAAAAACCTCTTCCCATTCAGCTTTAGTAATTCCTTTTAGCTATTTTAATGTTGGAATAGGCCGGCCTTTTTTAGCACAATAAGCTGTATACGTAGCTATTGTAACTCCCTTCATAGTGGGTCCTCCTTTATCGGCCGGATCATTTCCCCAACCTCCTTCCCATTTAAGGACATGAGCAATTAATTTATTATACTGAGTCATTTATAATTTGTATAAGTGGAATCATTTCCAAATTAATTTTATTTTCTTTATCTAATTTTTCAATAGCCTCCTTTATAATTTTCATCTGTGAACTACTTATATTTATATCTTTATTTGGGTCTTTATCAAAATCCCATTTAACATAATTATTATTCTCTATGTAAGAGATAGCTCCCTTCTCTTCCTCAGAGAGCTTTAAATCTCTTACTAGATCATAAATATCAACCATTTCAGAAAGACTTCCCTACTGAGGCAACATTCCTATTAATAACAATCTTTCTTTTACATTAAATTTCATTGTGCTAAATCAACTTGATTTATAAATAATTTATTACCACACATCTAAGCAAATGAACATGCAGCAGCTAATCTACCTGTTTCAACATCTGACTACCAGTGAGCTCCTACTATGACTCTACTTTGTCCAAATTTATAAGCTCTTGCAAATAGATTATTTATATTAGAAGTACTAAAGTTAGATTTAAGAGTAGAGTAAGCTAATGCTGTTCCCCAACTATAACCAGAATGCCCAGATGGATATGATGTAGTATCTGTATTGCCAACATCACTATCTCCATTAGCATAAGACATTGGTGAATCATCACTATGAGCACTAAAAGGTCTTTGTCTAAACCAACTACCAGAAGTACTCTTAGTATTATTAACAGTATCTCTTCCAGGTTTCCAAGCTAGGTCTAATAAACAATACTTAGCATATGTAGTATAGCTATAAGATAAGCCAGAAAGTCCAGGATGTGAGCTGCTTGGATCTTCCCAACATGAGGAACTATCAGACTATAGTGAACTATGAGTAATATTAGAAGGAGTACTTATAGATACAGTGTTACTTGTAGCAGTACCATAAATATCTATAAAATATCCTATTCTATCATGATTTTTATCATGATTATCAACATTACTAGTGTCTTTATTAGCTATACCTCCATCGCTAGAGTCATAGCTACCATCATCTTTTCTAGAAGCCTTACCATCTCTATACATTACTTCATCTCTTTCTCCTAAGTTAGTAACACTACTTATAGTTGCAGTCGTATAGTTATTAGATACTGGAGTGTCAAAGATTTCATGTCCATCTGGAGCTATTGCTGAAAGTAGAAATTCATCACTATCACAGAAACTAAACCAATTAACAAATCCTGATAAACTTACACTATTCTTTATATTCTTAAATGTACTTCTAAAAGAAGGGTTAGCAATCATTTGTGCAAATACTATAGATGCAAGAATTTCTCCTTTATATTTAGATTCGTAGCTAGATACACTGTCTGTAAGTCTAGCTCCATAAGTTTTATGTGCAGCAGCTAGAGCTCCACTATTTCTATTACTTGCCTTGCTGTAGTCAATACTTCCAGATCCTTCAAATGGGAAAAGTGCAGTAAGTAACATTCCCATAAAAAATCCTTGAAAAGCAGTATCATCATAACCGCTTCCTAAGAATTTGATAGGTCCGTTAGTAATAGTACTTATATTATACGAAGACTTCATACTATTAGCAGTAGATAACGAATCTGCTAAGAAGTCATATAAACTAGTTCCGGATTGTATCTAAGAATCGAATAAGGTATTAAATGTTGGAAGTAGTGCTTCTAAATCAGAATCAGTAGGTTGTTCTTCTCCAGATTCGCTTTCTCCAGCCTATTGACAGAAGGTAAAGTAATCGTACTCACCTCCAGAAGTTTTACAATTAAAGTAATAACGTCTTTCTATTGTAGAGGTACTTGAATTAGTTCTTATCTTGGCACTTATAATTCCGTTAGAAGCAGTTAAGTCATATAATGGGTTATAATCATTACTACTTATATCTATCCAATCATCTCCTGAAGACTTTTTAACATGTGTAAGAGTTATAGAACAATCACTTGGACTAAAGCCAGCTACTTCAATACTTGTACTACTTCCACTTGCTGAATATGCTCTACTTAAAGTTGGATAATCTCCACCTAAGCTACAGGTACAAGCAGCATCAGGAGCATCTGGATCTGTATCACTTCTATTCTGTATAGAATCTAAAATGGTTATTATCTAACTATAATATTCATCACAAGCACTTTTCTTGCTAGTTAATTCAGAAACAGTAAATTTGTTAAGGTTATTACTAACCTCTGAAGCAATACTAGCTATATTAGATACATAATTATCTATATTAGTTAAATCACTTGCATATGTAACCTATTCTGCAGTAGTCATTGAAGCTCTAAGATCATCTCTTTCAGATACAACTTCTGTATATCTAACTCCTGAAGTTCCATAAGTATCGATTATTTGTTGCTATAAAGTCTACCTGTCTGTATATTCCTATATATCTTCAGACGTATATGCAGCATCTTCAATTATAGCACTTTCTCTATCACTGAATCCTGGAGAGTACATACAACATAAAGTAAAACCTCCAAAGTTAACTTCATCATCATCAGCTGTTGATACAACTATTGCATTATACCAAGTATCATTAGAGAACATAGCTTCAGATTTTCCAATCTACACTAGACCTCCAGATGTTTCACTTTGAATAAGAGTTTTATTATCTAATCTTTGTCCAATTACAGCTCCAAAATGACATCTAGTTGGAAGTGGACCATTTATTCCTATACCATAACTATTAAAATTATAGTTATTACTTATAAATCCAAACTAATCTACGCTTGCATGATTATGCATTACTTTAGACTTATCATCAAAATCATTTGACCATAATAATTCAGAGTGGTGCTAATCTATTTTATCAGGGTTAAATATATAAGCATTAAGTCCATTATTCCATGGGGTCTATGTTGTTGCAAAATTATGACCGGTAGCATAGAAAAATAAATCTCCTCTTAGATAAGAACGAACAAACCAATCTGCTTGCTCTGAATTATTAGATTCTTGCAGCTATGGAAAGTTAATAATAAATAATCCATCATCAAAGGTCATCTTTATAATAGAGAAAACTCCTTTTCCAGATAATCTAGCAAAAAGTCCCCATGTGTTACCATTGTCATACATAATAGGAATTATAGTAAGTTGGAATACCATTCCTGGAGTTTGCATAAGGAGTCCACCTTCTCCTTGATAGTAAAATCCTCTACTTGTATATATGGTACTAAATTCTATTTTACCTTCACTATTAACAGAATTAAGCTACATATAGGGAAAGGAAGCTTCGCTATTATCCCATTTATAACCACTATTAGAAAGTATAAGATCACTTGGGTGTTCAGGATTCCTTTTTAAATATAAGCTATTATTACTAAGTGTAAATCCTCCTATATTACCTTCAGTACTATACAAAATTCCATTTACTACTACTTTTCCAGTACTATTCCAGTATAGAGTAGAACCTCCTAAATTACCTTTTCCTCCTTTTTCTAAGGCCCATACTTTAAGCGGAGTACTATAATCATTTATAAGAGCATTTTCTATATTGGTTGGAAGATTACCATCAGAATAAGATACAGGTTCATTATCTGAGTTAAAATATGTAAAGTTTAAATAAGTAACAGTATCATAATTACCTCCAGCATTCTTAGATAATGGATAACCATCTGGATTAACTACTAACCATCTTATCTAAGAGCTATCATTATTTAACATAAACCTTCTTATATACTATATCTAATCACTCTCAGTATAATATATTGTTCCATTAGATGCAGTATTCTACATCTTAGGTTTATAAACTCTTACTGTTCCTGGGGATAAGTCTAAACTTGTATATTTAACATTATCAACTGTAAATTCACTAGTAAGAACCTAGGCATCAACAGAGCCATGGGCTTCATCAACACTCAAATATTTACCTTGAATTTTTCCATCAGATAGTAACATTGTAGGTTGTACATATCCATTAAATTCCAAATCATTGGTAGCAAATAGAATTTTATTACCCCAAATAACAATTCCAGGATTTCCATTAGAATCATTGCCTATATACATACCTGCAGTCTTCAAAGTACCTTTATTATAGTGTGAAGCTTTAATTAAGTCATTAGCTCTAATTTGGTCTGCTCTTAATAAATTTATAGCAGCATTTCCCATTTTAGATGAGGCTATAGCAAATGTCATAGCTTCTTTTCCTATATCTGCAACAGCCTATCCATTATTTAGATAGAATTCTCCAGTTAGAAATACATTCTAACCATAAAGACCATAACCATATGGTTGTTTATCTGTTGGGAATATTTCATCTTGTATTCCATCTAATTTACCAAATCGTGATTTTGTATTTTTAGTAGAAGTAATAACTAATGGATCTAACTATTCTTCCTATATTATAGAACCATCTATATTTTCTAATTTTATTTTTCCAGTAGTTTCTAAAGTTATATAAGAGCTATTTAGTTCTCCAAGAATTGTGCATCTGTCTGGAATAGTATTTAAATAGTGTAGTACTTGTACTCCTGCTATATTTGGGGTAGCTTTTCCTGTAGCTAAATATATTACATCATTGTGTTTAAAGCATACATATTCACAAGTAAAATTATTTATACTGATATCCTAAACATAGTAGTCCCCTGTATAAGGAATTTCTACTAAATTATTATAACCAGCAAAAGTTCTTAAATTATACTAAGATTTATATAGTTTAGTAGTTCTATATATAGGAACATAATATATAACAGAGTAATCAGGCCTATTCATATTAGATAATACATCCATATAAGGTGCAGCATCATCAGTAGATGTTATATATACAGCATTCTATCTCTGACTATCCCATATATTTCCAATCTATACAAGACTATCATCGATTTCTACCTGTCCTATAGGATTATTTCCATTCTCATATTTAGAAGTACTTTTATATAAATTCTCGTTATTTGAATCTACATTTTGTATTGTTGTAGGTTCAAGTCCATTATTATAGCTTATAGTAGTCTTCTAATCAAGAAATGATGGGGCAAGTTGTATTATATATTTGCTGCCTATCTAATTACAAACTATAGCATCATAATATTTAATACCTCCATATGTCCATTTTTGACATCGTAATATATCTCCAGCTTTAAATACCGGAAGAGAATCTCCATCAAAAGTTACTAAATAATAATCTCCATTTGCAAAGTACTTATAATAGGGCTATATAAATGATATGTAATTCTATAAATTTGCAGTTCTTTCATTAGATTTAAATGTCTAATAATTATTCCTAGTTATTATAGGAAAAACAGTATTAAATTTGAAATCTTCACTGAATAGAGGAAATATAGAATAATCAGTAGCTTCAGGATCATCAAAGTACTATCCTCTATAATCTTCTCCTTTTTGCCTTATAAATATAAATTTAGTACTTCTAAGAGTATTGCTACTCCAACATTCTTTTGTTATAATATTATCTCCACTTGAAGTAGAGAAAGCCTCAGCTTCTAAAGATTCATTAGTTATTTCTGCAGTAAGTTTAATAAAGTCTTCTTTTAGTCCAGCACAAAATAACTAATATTCTTCAGTATCTGTAAAGAAATTATATGGCTTTATCTATAATTTACATACATCAGTAACTTTTCCTGCATTACTTATCCATAAAGAACCATTTGTTGCAGATATCTTATTTACAACTAATTCATAAACCTACATAAGTTTACGAACTACTAAATTATCTACGGTTAAAGTATTAGTATCCGCATCCATTCTCCAACCATATCCCCCAAATCCACTTGAAAAGTTTGGAGACCCTATACTACCATGCAATACAGCATCTTTATAAATTCTTACTCCCTAATCGAATGTAGTAACTTTCTAAAAAGTCCAACTACCACTTATTTTCTCGTCTCTATGTCTTCTTGTAAATTTATCTGCAGTTTCTCCATTGAGATACTATGCATTTAAATTTTCAACTAAATCTGCAGAATTTACATATAAAGGAGGGCCATTTTTTACATAGATAGCTAATCTTCCAGTCATAGTGTCTCCTGAACGCTTTACATATCCTTCTCCTTCAGGAGCAACATTTATAAGTTCTAGGAGATCATTATCTAAATATAGATATAATATATTACTTAGTTTATCAAATACAAATGTTCCATCTTTAAATTCAGAAGTATCAAGATTTTCAATTCCTTCTACTACTTTAACCCTAGACGTACTTGTATTAGGATCTTCTCGTACTAAACTAGTAATAAGTTCTTCTAATGTCTAGGCTTTATTTCGGGACTTGATGTAGACCTTTCCTAGAGATTCTAACACCAAGTCCGCCGAAATATTACCTACTAAATTGACTCTTTTGCCAAATACAGTATCTGTTCTAACTAAATTATCCATTAAATTCTCCAAGTTTGTGGTATCCAAGAAGCTTCATGCATACTAATAAATACATTAGCATTAGTAATATTTTCTTTAGTCACACCTTCAACATAACTACCTGCATTTCTAATACGTGTGAATTTACCAGTATCGAAGAGTGGTATAGATCCTCTTAATAATCTATTATTATTAAACATTCCTTGTATACTTACTATACGAGGATTAGCTATATTTTCATTACTAATAGGATCAAATAAAGTGCTTTGTATAATTCTAAGACCTCTTGAGTAATCAATTGTGCTTGATACACTAAATAACTTACTAACTTCCTATAGTTCTGGACAACTTTTGAATATATTAAAATCTATCTAAGAGTTTTCTCCAATAGATGCACCTTCATAATTCTCTTCAGAAAATAAGACATCTTGGAAGAGACCTGATATATCAGTAAGTAATGTGTTGTTAGATAATAAATCAGAATTAATATCAACTCCAGTTTCTATAAAAGTTCCTTTAAACATTTCTGAAATAGAAGTAAGAAGAGTATTTGATTTAAGTAAATCTGGAGGATATTTAATACCTCTTTGATCTATATTATATATACCATTATTAAGTTCATTCATCTTATAACTATTAAAGTTAATAAATGCACAGAACTAAAGATCTGAAAATACAGATTCAAATTTAGTATTTAAAGTATTAGCACTGAATAACTTACAAGGAAGTCTTCCTATAAGACCATTTACTTCATTTCCTTCTACTAAGTGATTTACACCTTCATCATTAGGAATAATATATTTAGGAATATATGTAAGTCCTCTAAAAGCCTCTTTCATAGTACAAGATGAACTGCAATATCTAAAGTAATCCGCAGGAAACATATAGTTTTGATATCCAACCTCTCTATCTCTAGAATCTAAACGAGTTTGTGCTTGTAACTCATCATACTAAAATACTGTAGTATATAAATTTGGATAATAAGAAGAAGTTTCTAAGTCTGGATTTATTGTTTTCCAATCCCTTCCATCTATATACCAAGGATCATCTCCGGTAAAATTAGTAAAATCAAGTTGGAAAGGAACTCTTGTTCCAGGATTTATAATAACTCCGTCAGAATAAGTTGTAACTTTTTCTATATCATCTTCTTCATATATACTTCCTACATCTATCTTTCTATCTTTTGTATAGCCTAGCTTATAACAATTATAGAAAACTCCAGTTATATTATCAATAGTTTGTCTAATATTTCCATCTCTTTCCATATAGAATAATCTATAAGGAATCATTCCAAATACTCCCGAATTGTAGAACATACCACTTACATCAGTAAGAGCACAATTTTTAAATCCTTCTCCTACAAGCTATATATTTAGATTATAGCTACTATCAAATAAATATGAAGCATTTGATAATGAAATACAATCAACAAATAATTGTGGATCTGGAAAAACAAATGTCTAACCTCCATTAGTAAGAGTTGGATTAGAAAAGAATCCTTGAATATTATTAAGCTTTGTACATCCCTCAAATATATCATTAGGAATTACAGAGTTAGTAAACTTGATGCCTCTAAATACATACTTAGCTTGTAATAAAGTATTTCTAAGACCTTCAAACATCCTACTCATAGTATTTAAGTCACATTCAATATTAGAACCACTATCTTCAAAAGGAGAATTTATAACAGCAAAGTTTACTATATTATATTCTCCATCTGAATTAAGTCTTCCTCCAAATACATTATCATGTATAGTACCTTCGAGATTAATTCCCTAATAAATTGAAGAATCTATTGTTCTAATATTTATCTAATAAGGCCAGTGATATAAATAATCGAAAGTAACATCTCCTATTTGTGTAGAATCTATTAACATTTTAACCTTATTACATCCCGAAAACATGCCTTTAGGAAATGCTCCTAAATTTCTAAGATTTGTAAAGAAGGTTTTAGAATGTAAATAACCATTAGTTACTATATTATTTTTATCTACAACCTAACAACTTTCCAAGTCAAAGCAATTAGAAAACATATAGTCAGCTTCTCTAAGATTAATATATGAACCATTCAAAGGAGCAAATACATTATCATCTATATATTGTATTGCTGAACCACTGAAAGCATTTGAGGCTTGCTCTAATTCAGGTAAGAAATCAAATGTTCCCCATGTAGTAGAATCATTTTCATTATATTCTGAAGTTCTAGAATAAATTCCGCCTCTTAGCAAGGTATTTTCAGCAAAAGAAGTTATATTAGTTACGTTAGGACAATGTCTAAATAGGTCATAGTTAATTTCAGCATCAACAGATGAACAATTAAGAAACATTTTATTTAGAGAGGTAATATTATCTGTTAAGCTTAGCATAATCATTTTAAAATCACTTCCAGATAATGCGTAACAGTTACTAAACATTTCTTCTGTGCTATTTAAAGTTGAAGAAAACTGTATATTACAAGCCTATTCATCATCAACAAAAGGGACAGGATAATTGAGTACTGAATACTCACTATATATACGACTTGTATTAATAGTAAGATTACTACAATTCATAAATACTCTAGTTCCTGTAATAACAAAATTTCCATATAAATATTGAAGATTAGCACATTCAGCTAACGCCCCTCCAACTAAATTAACAGGATGATTCTATATATTAGGACATCTTACACCTATAACATTTTTATTTTCTGATAAGTTAATATATTGTAGATTTTCAAAATGTTTAAGATCTAAATATTTTACATTAGCTGTGTTGTCATAAGTAAAACTACCTATACTACTATTATTAAGATTCAAATTAGTAAGACTATTCCAATTAGCCTTAGCTGGTAATGTAATATTCGTAGTAATTATCCTGGATAACTATAAATTTTCAAGACCTGTAGCACCTACAAGATTAATTTCCAACTCTTGATTATTCTAGTTATTAAGATTTATATACTTAAGTCCAGGACAAGCGGATATAATAACCGAAACAAGACTACTTATCCTAAGCTAAGAACCTTGATATTCAGCATATATAGATTCCATTCCAGGACAGTTACCTATAAATATGCTTTTAACACTTTGAGGAACTGTTAAAGATTTAAGTTTTGGACAGTTATTCAAAGTAATTGTTTCTAATTCATTACATCCAGTAATATCTAATTCTTCAAGCATAGCCTAATCAGAATAATTAAGATCTTTAATTCTTGTATTAGACAAGTTCAATTTTCTAAGAACAGAACTACTTGATAAAGGAACTTCATTAAATGAAGAGTTTGATACATCAAGTTCTTCAAGATTCGGAAGACTCTAAGCTATATTTAAAGGTTTATAAACTACAGTTGAATTGGAGTCTAAAAGAGTTAGTCCATGTAAATCTAATTTTACAAGAGATTCTAGATTATTAGTATTAACTAGGAAGTTGTCACTTTTAATATTAGTCTAATCTCTAAGACTAAGCTCTTTAATAAGAGGAAAATTAAGAGAACCTATAGTATCCCAAGTAAATTGGTTAAAGTTTCCAAGATTTGTAAGAAATAAGTTAGAATATATAGTAACAACCTATTTAGAACCTACATTATTAACTCTATAATTTCTAGGAGTTTCGTCAATCCAGAAAGAGTTGGCCTCACCAGAAGTAGATATAGTTGTACGCATCTAACTTTCAGCTGTAAGCTGTAGTGATATGCTAGTAGGACTTACATTAGTTATATAAGTTGCATTATTATCCATCCATCTACTAGCAAGTGGAGTATTTGTAATTCCATTAATTCCATTAGAACCTCCACTACCTAGACCATAGACTCCATCCAAAAATCTTATTCTCTTTACAAACCAGTCTTTTACACTAGCGCTACCATTACCATGTAAGTAAGATATTTCACTATAATTATATGTATTATCACCATATTTACCTGTAGCAGGATTATAAGTCTTTTCTACCTATAAATATTTAAGATAATAATCGTAATTATAAAGTGCAGCTCCTACTTTATTTATTTGTCCTACATAGTACCTTTCTATAAAAGCTTCTGGGTCAGGAAATAGGCTAGTACGTAATTCTCTATAAACAGACTGTAAAGTTTTAGCATCTGTACTATCAAGAACACAATTTTCTACAATTTCTTGAAGTCTTGTGTTATATCCAGAGTACTCCTAATTAAATACTCCTGAAATAGAAGGACAATGGTTTGTTACACGCGCTTCTGCTATAGAATCTATGTTAGTATAATATCTATGTAAATGCGCATTATATGGAACTGTTTCAGCACCAACATTATTAACACGTAAAGCAGTATCCATATCATAGAAACACATGTACCATATATTATCTCCATTACTTGATCTAGTCCAAGAACGTAATGTTAAGTTTTTAGCCATTGAGTCTACAAGTCCAAATATGATAGTAATCATATAATAACTTACCATATTATTCCAGTTCATATATGAATCTAGAGTAGACTTAACATAGATTCTTGGGTCACAAGATGGATAATATTCTCCAGACTCCTACCAAGTTCCTTTTATCTTTTTAAGTTTTGGAGTTCTCCAATCATTCTGTATATATTTCTTTTTATCTGTTTCGATATTGTATCCAAATGAAGCTAAAAAATTAAGTAATTTTCCAAGATTAGTCATACCCTGTCCATCCGAATCATAAGGAAAATCAAATACACCTTCTCCAAGAATATCAGGATCATCCTAGTCAAACATAGCTATTGCACTGTTTTCCTATACTTCCATAGAATATACAGGAGAGCCTGGTTCTATTTCTGTTTCCTCTGTATAAGAAGCTACAGTTCTTGGATAAGTTTCAGTTTCATCAATATATGTAATACTACTTAATAATTTAAGACCTAGATTATAGTAAGCATAACGTCCTAAGTTAAAGTTATAAATACCCATACAATGACAAGTACTTATATCACTACCAGTAGCTTTAAATTTTATAAATAAGATACAAGGATATCCCTCAGATGTATGTTTTACTTTATTTGCATACTAATATCCACTCTTAGACATTGGAGGAGTATTATCCATTGGAACTACTTTTACTGTTTGCCCTTGAGCATCTTCAGTAGTTACAAGTCCATTAACAATACTACCAATAAGAATATTATTAACATGAGAAGAATCCATCACATCAGCTTTAAGAGTATATCTATTTTCAGGAAGCCAATCTTCTCTCATTTGAACAAGTACATCTTTACCCTCGTCGTCTTGTCCCATATAAATTTCGTAGTTTTTGCTATTATATCTAAGAGAAGAAGTACCCTGTATACCAATACTCATTCCATTACCGAGATTATTAGCAATACGAATTGGAGTAGCATTACCCATTGTATAGTAATCTATATTTATAGCAAATCTTAAAGCCATAACATCTTTTTTAAGATCTTCATTAAACTTAGCTTCTGTAATTCCTAAGAATCTAGAATCTCCATTAATTTGATTTACCACAACAATAGGATAAGGTATACGTGATTCAGCTAATGCTCCTATAAGACTATTTAATAAAGAATTAGCATCTTTATATTCTGTTTCATCATTCTCATCAAAAAGAATACTATGATAATTTCCATCAGTTCCTATCTAAATGAAATTATTCTGTAATAATTCATTCTATAAAGACATATCTGGATTATCATTAGGACCTAGTTGACTATATATAGTAGATGATATATAATTTTGAATTATTTCATTATCAGAGAGAGCTGTAGAATAGCCTTTAAAATCATAGACATGTACAGAACAAGCATCTGTTACTTCTCCATTTATCACACGTCCACCTAGATGTATATAATCACTGAAATACCATCCATATGTACCACTATTATCAGTGTTAAACATCTAAGATTGAGTATGTGATGTAATAAGAGAAAGTACTCCATTTACATAAGTTTTAATAAACCAATGATTAGGAGCCCTTTCTGTATCTCCAGGTCCTACATATCTTTGTCCAACTATATCAACAGTAGTAACATCTCCTTTCGTAAGGTTTAAGCCATATTGTGATGTTTGTACAGCATATATAACTCTATTAGCTCTTATTTCTATTCCAGCTGTAAGAGTAGTTCCATTGTATTTACCCATACTAACCACAACATCTGAACCATCCACATTTGAGTCAGTTCTAAATGTAAAAGACAAAGTCCAGCCATTACCATCAAGTAGATTCACTTCATTGGCATTTTCACTAAATAAAGCTAATTCTAAGTCTACATAAGATTTACCAGGTAAATGAATTCCCTGCATATCTGTTTGCTACATAAAACCAGACAAGTTATGACCTTGAAGAGTAATATAGCGATCTTGTATAACTCCTTGACTACTATATGGAAATCTAGTATTTTTATTATCATACTACCAAGTAGTAATGTTACCAGTAGGAACTCCCATAACTGGAGAGAAATAAGCAAATAAACTATTATTAAGATTAGTAGCTGTTATATATTTAGTAGTTGCTTCCTATAATGTAAAGTATAATACTTCAGTATCTTCAAGCTTATTAGAATCTACAGATATAGCATGTAAAGTTACTCTTACAAATCTATATTGATTATTATCTGGATTATATATAGTATTATCAGGAAGAGAAGAAGTATTAAATAAAAACTACTGATTGATACCCTTAATAACTTTATTTATAACTCCTGATATTTCTCTAGATGTATCACCTATTATTTGTCCTTCTTCAAAATAACAAGGAGTTACTGTATAATATACATTATAATAAGAAAAAGCTATTTGAGAGTATGTAAGTTGATAATTAAATTGGATACTATTTCCGTATACAAATTTATTAAGATTATCCAATTCTATATTATTAGTTGGAACTGTTTTATCAACTCCATAAGTAAATATATATAATACAAGGGGTTGTGTAATTGCACAACTAAATATTACACTTTCAGAACGTAATATATTGTCATTAAGAACACCTATAGCATATATTTCAAATGTAAATGTTTCTCCTATGGATGTATTTTTTGCTTCCTCTAAAAAGGTTGTTATTGAATCTACTCTAAATTGAGTTTCTTTAGCTTGTTGTATATCAAAATTATCTATCTATTGACCATTACATAAAACAGTTATATTAAGATTACTATCAGTACTATTCTAAGCAGTAAGTACTGTGTTTCCAACTGGATTCTATGGGTAAATTGTGCTATTAGGAACACTAGTCTATGTAAGTTTAATAGCTCCTGCTATAATAGTAATAGTTGTTGGAGTAGCATAGTTTTGTCCAGAATTAGCACTTATAGTAAGTCTATTAGTAGAGTTAGTAAGATTATTAATTGTTATTTCTGAACGAGTTAAACTAGTTATAACATAACTTCCTTTAGTATTTCCATTTTCATCATTAACTATTACATTGAAGTTTTTCTTTACACTTCCTCCTGTAATTGTAATATGTATAGTCACAGAACTTGAGGATGTATAAACTCTATTACCTTCTTCTATTTCTATAGAGTAAGATACTGAGTCAATACCTCCACCGCCTCCTCCACCACTGCCACCTTTGGCTCCATTTTGGTAGATCCAGGCTACATTCTTTTCTGTTTGAAATAATCTATTCTATAATTTAGTGAATCCCTAGTCTACTGATATTGAGTTACCATCCTAGTCTAAGAAACCAGGATTGGTAAGCTCAATATTAGCAGCATTGGATGCACCGTCAATAACCCACTATTGAGTTCGTTCATCCCAATGTTTTATTTTACTCATATTACTATAAATGGTCTTGTTGATAATCTAGGTTGATTAGTTGTTATCATACTTTCAACTCTACGAGAATTTCCATCAAATAAGAAGCAATTTCCATCATTAACCATTAATCCTCCCCAATACCATCCAGCTCCAGATCCAGTATAACTAGTAAAATTCCTAGATTGTACAAGGTCTGCAGGTTTACTTGGTAATAATGGACAGTTTAACTTTCCTAGAATATTTTGTATTTTAGCTATCTTTGTAAATGTACATATCCATTCAAGAGGAGTACCTAATGCCCATTGATGTTGAGTTGCACCAGTTCCTGGAGCATACTCATAACATAAATATGGAGCAGGAAAGAATGTAGGAGTTCCTCCATCTGCAGTTCCTATTTGCCAAACAGTATAATAATCCCCATTTGTGTTCACTGTTGGCTTTGTACACTTGCTTATTATATTTGGTATTAAGAATTCATTAGCAGATCCATAAAACTTATAAGGATTTCCTCTATCTCCTACTAAAGATGAAGGAGGCAAGTCCTTAAGAAGAATTGGATTAGCTGTTACATCATCACTATCACTTACTTGCATATATGGACATGGAGAGTAATAATGTCTACCATAACGATATTTATGGTCTGATTGATCAGATGTAGCCTATACTGATACAGTCTGAGGTGTATAATAACTTCCTTTATAATAAGGATTAGTCATACTCATACCTCCAGGAAGAACATATGTAGATGCACTGCCATCCTGACAACATTCTACAAATGGAGTTGTACCTTTACTACTCCAATCATAAACATTTAATATATCATAGGAAAACTTAAAGTCTACAGTTTCAGTATAGCTCATGTTACCAGAAGGCTTGTTAGTGCTGACTAAGTCTGGCATTTCTTCTATTGTATTATATTCTATAGGATTATTATATTCTCCTACATGATAAAGTAATCCACAATAAGGAATTTGTGAATAACATTCAATATCATCTTGATGCCAAAGATATCCATCTCCTCCTGTTAATCTTGGAGCAAACATACACCATTCATCATAGTAATTTTCACAACTTTTTACATGTCCATCTGTATTGTCATAAACAATATTTTCAAGAGAAATAAAATGTGCATGTTCATCAAATAATCCTTTAGGAATAACACAAACTCCTAAGGCTAAATCAGTTATATTACTATCATATTCAGCAGTATATAGTTCACCGTTACTTCTTTCATAAAGAACACAGCCTACTGGAATATCTGATACAAAATCATTTGTTTTACTTACCTATGATTGAGCATTATATTTATTATAATATCCGACTGTTTCTTTACTAGCTATAAGTGTAGCCTATTGAGGTATTACCCCATCAGCTAGTATTTTCTTCTAAGTTCCTTGTAGAACCACCTGTGTAATATCAGAATCTTTAAAGGCATCCTACTTAATTTCTGTTATTGTATGTGGAATAGTAATTTTCTCAATATCACAATTTTTAAAGGCTTCAGCCTTAATTGTATCAGTGTCCATTACATATTGCACTTTATGTTTTCCGTTACCTTTTAACGTATATCTAACTGGTGTGGAGAGGCTTTGTACTTCCTCTCCGTCCACCAATATTTTAGTTACTGCCATTAATTACTATTTAATAAAGTTACTTGATCACCATTATTACCTGTTAATTCAGCATTTACTACTGAGTAAACACTATTCTCTGTGGAAGAATCTTCATGCTCTGGCTCAGAACTAGAATCAGTAGCATAGCTTAATTCTACAATTATATTATTAGAAGGATTATCCTATCCATTTCCAGGAATCTTTTCTAACTAAGTATAAGGAATATTGTAAGAATAAGTCCAACCACTTTTTCTATTTGTAACAGGCTAAGTCTTAAATACTCTTCCAAGAATTCTAGGTCTTTCTGTTGTAGAACCTGTTGGATCTTTCACTTCGGTTCCTCTACCTATATTCCATAATATATAATGTGGATAGTTCTATCCTGCATTCTTTTTATCAGAACTAAATCTATTTTTAGTTGGAGCATCACCATTAGCAGGATAATAAGCTTCCAACCAAGGAATGTTTCTTGTAGGAAGTTCCTTATTAGATGTTGTTTTAAATCCTGTAGCTTGTAATGTTACGTATTTTACATATGTAAGTTCATTTCCTTGTCCGTCATGTAAATCTCCAAATTGCATTAAATGATCTCTTGCATCACCAACTTTACTATACCAAGCTGGATATACCGGCTATCCTTGACTATCTAAATGATATTCTGGATCATACACAAAAGGCTTCATTCTGTTATTTGGGTTATCTCTCATAAGACGTGAACATGTATATGTGTGTTTATGTCCTCCAATACATAGTCTAAAGTTATTATCTTCTAGAAACTTACTAAACCAATAATTACCTACAGAATTAAGATGTGAACCTCCTCTACTGTATGAAACGTTTTCAGTTTGCATATCAGCTCCAAGATAATTATACTTTACAGTGTCACCACTTGATGTACCATAAATCTATGCTTTAGTAAGTAATGTAAATGGATTGTCGTGTGTAAATGCTACCCTCCATTTTATCTTGTTATCTATATGTGTAAGATCATTTTCACACCATTGTTTTATAATACTATAAATACCAGTAGGCCCAGTTGGATCTCCATCGGCACTATAACTACTAGATACATTATATAAATCTTGTTGTGTAGTAAGAGTAAATTCTGAATTCATACATAGGAAATAAGTATCACCATATATAAATGAATAAACAGAAGGAATATATTTACTATTACTATCTACTTCTGGTAATTCATAAGGAAATTCAAATGTAAAGAAAAAGTTAATGTTTTCTGGATTTACTTTATTAAGATCTTCTCCTGTACCAAGAACTTTAGGGTCAGCAGAACATAAGTCATTATTTCCTATAGTGAACATTTGTTCTATATTTCTATAGAAGTTCTTACCACATCTATAAAAAGCAAGCCATTCATTAAGTCTGTTTCCATTTTGTGTTTGGTCTCCTGTATTCATTTGCCATTCATAGGCATTTTCTGGATTTAACTGAGCATCCTACTTTATAAAGTCAGCAGTAACTCCCCAAGTTTCATATTCTTCATCATGGAATCCCTGCTAGTCTGTGGTTTGTACAAATTGGAATCCTCTTTCAATTACTTTATCACGATTTCTCATAGTAAATTGGTGTGTATCAGACCAATAACCATCTCTACCAACCCTATAGTTATATACCTAAGTATCTACAGGCTCAGGAAAATCATGTATAAACTTATGAACAGTATAATCCTCTCCAGAGGTGGACACATTCCTAATTCTATTATAGATAGGATTGTCCCAATTACGACCATTACCATCACGATTATCTCCTTCTTTAAAGGACTCATATACTATTGCTCCAGACTCTTCTGTTCCATCTAACCAAATCTTTATAAATTCATCATAGTATCCTTTAGAAATCCAATTAAAACAGCGTGTTGTATGTGCGTTCCATCCAAATGAGCAAGTAACTGCATTAGGCCCTTCAACAAGTTTAGCCTTATTAAAGAATAAGCTCTTGCCTTCTTTAGAATTACAAGGTTTGTAGTCTTGTATATTTACTTGTGGAGCTATATTAGCTAAATTAAAATATGTCCATTGCAAGTTAGCACTGTTGTCTAATGCAGAAGGTGCTTTTAGTGCCTATTTAACAGGATCCATATTAAAGTATCTAAAAATAAGACAATTATTAGGTGTAAGTCCTTCTCTTACATTATTAAATGGATTACCACAAGCTTCCATTCCCTCACCTATTCCAAGTAAATCTATAAAGTATTTGGCTACGTTTCCTGCATTAAATAACTATGTAGTAGTAAGAACTTTATTATCAAATGGAGTAGCCATCTAAGCTGAGTAATCTTCTTGATCTACATCTTCAAGTCCTCCACTTAAATAAATAGAACATGAATATCCTATTTTTAAAAGTTTATTTTCATCCCATACTGAATGTGCAGGAGTTTCGTTTGTTGCAGCTTGTTCAAGTACTTCTGGATTTTTAGTATCTGTATATTTCCATTCCATATCAGGTTCTCCAATACGTAAAATAGTAGTATTAGAGTCATATACAGAACAAGGAGCACATCTTATTAAGAAAGTACTGCCAGCTGGAATATGTCCAGTAAGTGGAAGAGTTATCCATTGACGTCCATTCACTCCTGCAGAACCTTCAGAATAATGTAAGTAAAGGCCATTAAGATTAAGATCTTGAGTAGAAATATTACACAATTCTATAAAACTATGGGATACAGGATTGTAACTATATTTATTAGAGTCACCTCCACAATATACCATATTTATATACACGAATGGACTTTCAACTGAAGAATGTTCACTTAAAGGATAATATAACGGACTATATAATCCAGAAGAAAGTACTTTCTATTCTGTTTTAAGTACATTGTGTGATTTATCTATTAAAGTAAGATCACCGTTCTTTACTCTAAGAACATAAAGATTGTTACTATTCATCATGTCAACAAACTCAATACCAGTGATTCTCTTATAATTACTAATTGTTTCTTGAATTATTCCATCCATAGTATCGTCTATAATAGGTTCATCAGAGCCACCACCAGTAGCTCCAATTTTTATTAATTGTAAAGTTTTTGGGTCTTTAATCCATAAAGTTTGAGTATCATAACACCATAGTAATTCTCTCTCAGCAAAATCATCTGAATGGTTTTTCATATAAGTTTGAGTACCACTCTTAACCTTTAAACATTTAGTATTCGGAGAGTACTCATCATTTAAGTATTCAGGTTCAGGCGATTCAGATAATTCAAATTGAGAATTATTCTATTGTGTTTCATTATCTTCTTCTAGTGAAGTACCATAGTGAGGTTCCTCTGAAGGTTTTTCATCCTATGATGTATACATACTATTTGTAAAATCACCTGGATCAATCTCAGTCCTCATATATTCTAGTTTCTAAACTTTTTGCTATAGGATATTAATTACCCTCAGCATATCTTGAATAATATCTGAGGAAGATTGATAACCCTCCTCAGAAGTATCAATCCATATTCCACCTTTATCATCCGGAGGAGTATTCTATATGTAAATTTTTCTAAATGATTCCCAATACTATCCATTCCAAAAACGTAGGTCATCAAGACTATTTATATAGACTATTTGACCTCTCATTTGTAATGCAGTTTTGGTTTCTAATTCTTCTAGATCATCAACAACAACTAGAGATAAACCTCCTCCTCCAGAACCTCCTTGTCCTTCCCATATTTCCCATTGATTACCTCTATATATAAACATATGAGTATCATTAGGTACTTCTTTAACATAACAAAGCATTCCATACTTTAGTTTGTTTGTAAGTAGAAAGGCATCTCTTTCAGCAATAGTGGTTGCTTGTATATAACCACCACGTAAATTATTTACATCCGCTATAGCAAAGTTTTGACCGTTCTTAGGTCTCAACTCGGAAATAATTTCTATAAATTTATTCATATAATAAAGAAAGGCGGACATTTCTGCCCGCCTTTATATTAGTCTTCTTCAACAAATAATGTATAAAGAATTTCTAAGAAGTCAGCAGCATTAATTTTTTGACCATTAATTTCAACGTCATTAGCAGCATTAACTTCAAGGATTTCATTATATTCATCCTCAGTAAGTTTTGTATCTACCAATACTTCGTCTTGACCTCTCTTTACAACAAACTCATTATATTCTTCTTGAATTTGTTTGTTCCAATCTTCTAGTTTTTTGGTCTCTTCCTCGGTTTTCTCTGCCTTTTGAGCTATTTCAGAATAACCCTCTGGAGTGAAGCCTTTAACTGCTTCTTGTACATCTTCATCAAACTCTTTTCTGACTTTAGCCAGCTTAATTCTCATTTGCATTATCTTTACCTTTAAAGATTTAGAGAGTTCATTATCATCCTTTTTAAGAAGAATTTTACTAATAAAATTTTGTCTAATTAAAGCCTCATTTGTTGTCATAAATCATTAACATTATTACTCTGGAAGTTCAGATTTTAATTCTACAATAGCTGCATCTAAAAAGTTGTCAATATCTGCAAATTGTTCCTTAGGAGCATCGTTAATACTCTTATTACACTTTCCTGTTTCGTTCTCTCCATAAAAGAAGCTTGCAAGATATGTTCCATCTAAATTTTGAATAGTACCATTAAAGTCCCTAATTAAAGCATTTTCATTAGCAGACATATTACCTACTAATTTGAATGACTCAGACTCAGTACTCACACTGTAAGACGTTGATTTACTTGTAAAAGTCATAATATTTATTGTTAATTAATTCTTAATAAAGATATCTAAAATTCTAATATTTTCAAAGACTATTAACTATTTTTAAGAATTTAAAGCTGCAATATAAGCTGCATGCTATCTATTTACTTCCGCAATGAATCTATCTATAAACTAATTAATTATTTCTTTAGGAATCAAATTATAATCTATATCATGTTCCTTTTTAGTTATCCTATTATTGTTAAAATTAATATCTATAGATATATGTCCTGCGTCTATTCCATTCTTAGATATAATCCCTTGTATAGAATTATTTTTAAAACTACTATTTATTAATAAAGTCCCAGTGAACCCATATTCACCTATCTAGTCATAAGTATTACTGACAAATTTTGTAAGAATAGAATTCATGATATATAAAGAGATACCCTTTGTCCATTATAACTTAATTTTTTCTAATCTAATATATATATAGAAGTTCCATTAGCTAAAGCGGTTAACGCTGCACTATATGTTGGAGTACTATAGGACACACATTCATTTGCTCTATCAAAAAACATCCCATAAGTACCTACAGTAGCAAGTGTTAAATAGCAACTACTTGTAGGTATTGTAGCATTGTCATACCATGGAACATTAGCCAAATGAGCCCAATTGCCATCCCAATCTAGTACTTTAAAATGATATCTTGAATCTGTAAATTCTCCTAGAGTTTCATTATCATCTCCAAGTCCATTTCCTATATAGCAATTTTTTACTCCCGTAGCTGGATTAGCCCCATTCCAACATATTAAATTAAGCTTAAAATCCTCTCTAGAAGTATTCCAAGACCATAATCTATAATAAGGACTATATAAATAAATGTCTACATAACCATAATTAGGATATCCAGTATTTAAATATGCAGATCCCCAATTTAATGCTGGAAAGTCTTCATAGTGTGAATTAGTAGAGTTATATATTGGTTCAAATGGAGGACATTGATTTGTAGAATATCCAGATATATTACTCTATTCGACTATTCCAGTATCAATAATGTGCTGCTTGGTCATTATTCTAGTATTATAGTTGGAGGAACTTCCCCAAGCCTTAGTAGCTATAGTCTAAGCTACAGTATTAACATTAGAAACATCTCGCATATCTAAAAAATCATCATCAGGATTAGTCCATATTCCTTCCTATGCTAGATCTCTAGGAGTTATTAATTGATTACTTGCAATAGGTGTTGCCATAATTTACTTGTTTTCTAAATATTTAATTTTCTATTCTAATTGCTTTATCTTATTTTCTAGCACACCTACATAATAGCTAAGTACAGAATTATAATTGACTGTCATATTACCTTCTTCTCCATTTCTAAATATTTCTGGAACTTCTTGAGCAATAACTCCATAATACCATTTTCCTGTATCTTTTAATTGGAATTTACGGATATGTTCTGAGAATATGGAAATATTTTGTTTCTTTCGTGCATCAGAAGTGGTGTAGAAGTTAGTTGCTGCACAATTTCCAGCTACATTTAGCATATAACTAGTAACAGGAGAAGCATTACCAATATGTACACTACCACCTCCAGGTAGAATTACTAAATTTCCTGGAGTAGTTATACCCCCTCCTTTAACTTGTATATACCCATAATTATCATTACTTACTCCCATAGTTAAACACATTGCATTAGAAGTTCGCATTATTTCTAATGCTCCATCATGCTAAGCTTTATTTACCCAATCTGATATATTATAACCTAAATCAGATTGTATTAAAGTTCTTCCCTAAACGTGAAGTTTTGTAGAAGGAGAAGTAGTGCCAATACCAACATTACCTATATCTGTAGCTAACCAACAGCCTCCATAGGTAGACAAACCGTAAGACGGAGCAGGTCTAGTTCCCCATCCTACCGGAGAGCCTATGTGTACACGTTCATATATATGTATATATTCGCCAGATTGCCCATTTGATCCATATCCTCTAATATTTCCCACTTGAATTGCATGATCATCTGTCTTACTAAAACAAAATTGACCACTATTACATACTCCTCCAGTCACATTTGACCATGAAACAGAACCTGCAGAATCTGCATACCCAGCACTTATTTTTTCCCAATCAGTTGACTGCCAACTTCCAGCCATATATCTAAGTATTCTAAGATAAGTATCTTCATAATTAAGTTGTAACATATGTCCACAAGAGCTAGAAGACTTACCTGCAATAATTGTTTTTTCTGATCCTGGAACATTATATACTATAGCACCTGAATCAGATGGCATAGTATTAATAAACCAGGACTTAGCAGAATCTGCTGGTGCCCCACTGGTCATGGGAGATAGATAGAATCTTGCAATATCTGATGCATGATAACCATCAAGGGTATCTGCATTACCTGCTGAAGATGCATAATCTACATTGAAGTTAGTTGAAGTATTACACTTGGCATCACCGTCTCCTGTAGACTGTTTTGTATAATCAATTAGAGTATATGAAGTGTAGCGATCATCTAATGGAGTGACTTCAAATGCAACTGTATTTCCTGCACTACTCCCTCCACTTACAGCAAAATAAACATCTATATAGAATTTATAAGTATCATGATGAACTGCTCTTAATGAAGTAATCCATCCTGTGTAAGCACATTTACCTATCTGAGATATTGTAGTAGTATTATATGAATGAGATACCAAGAAAGTAACTGGAGTAGGTGGACAGTGATTATATCCTCCATAAAATGTAATTAAGAAGGTCATACTGGAATTGGTACAATCAAGTATTCGATACCATCCTGCTCCACTCGAGGCAACTGTTAGGAGTTTAGAATTCCTTATAACAGTTTTCAAATTTGATGCATGATAACCATCAAGGGTATCTGCATTACCTGCACTATTTGCATAGTTTACAGATTGAGAACCTATTGTGGAAGAGTCTATAATCGTTACCCATCCAGAAGTAAAATCGTTTCTTTCCGTGTTTCTGAATAACAGACTACCGCCATCACCATATGCTGCTAATTGGAATCCATAATATCCACTAACAGATAAACCGCTATAATAGCTTCCAGGAGCGCCAGTAGCTGAAGCTCCTACAGTATTCAGTATCTGTATTCCACTGTTTGCACCAACATTCCAAGTGCTTGATGGGCTTTGACCAAAAATTATGGAGTTTGTGCCCAGTACAATATTTCCTGCCATCGTGCCTCCAGCAAGTGGAAGATAACTACCTAAATCAACAGCAGTTCCTTCAGGCGCAGCTATAGTTTTAGTAGAACCATTAATTTTAACAGAATGAGTATGATCAGAAGCAGCATAAGAACCTATCTTTGCAGTTATATCAACTCCAGAAACAGTAGCTATAGTAGTTAAATCGCTACCGATAGTTGTAGCATTATTAATGACTCCTATATTTGACACAGATATAGGTATTACTGTTTCAGATACTGGAATATCTGTAAAATATTGAATAGTAGTTGAAGAAAGTTTCTAACCTGTATATAAAGTCCAACTAGTTATAGTAGGAGTAGTCCATTTATGTGAATTTAGAAGTTTACATCCATAAGTTGGACCCCAACCAGTAGATTTAAAATAAATTCTTATATAATAAGTATTATCATTACTTATACTAGTTATTGTTATTGGTATTGTACTGTCAGTACATAATGCCCATGTTGCTTTACAAGTTACATTTGATACATTATCACCTCTAGCTTTTACATTAAGTATATTTACTGAACCTGCTATATTCGATGATGTATACTTAGAAATTAAGAAAGTTGCTGATACATCTACTGTACCAGTACCTACCTACTTAAATTCTGCAACTTTTCCATAATAAGTTCCCGAATTTGCTCCAACACACCAGGCACCATAATATATATTTTCAATTGCATTTGCATGATAACCATCTACTTTATCAGCATTAGTTGCATAAGGAACAGTAATAGCGGTTTGTGCTGTCCCACCTTTACTCCAAGTTAATGTATTTCCATTTGTACCAATAGCAGTAACATAATCTCCATGAGCGTGAGTAGAAGCTGTACCCAAAGCAGTTCCATTTAGATAGATTGAAGTTCCATTAATAGAACCATTAACATCTAATAAGTATTGAGGATTACTTGTATTTATACCCCAATAATTACTGTAAGTAGTACCAGAATAACTATTAGTTCCAGTAAATACTAATCCATTATAATTTGGATGAGCCGCACCAAAAACAATAGGCATATATCCAATTCCCGCAGGATTTTCATTTGTTCCCTACCATGAATAAAATTTCCAAGATATTACAGTATCATCTGAACTTTTATAACCAAAAGCTCTTATAGATAAATCCTAATTTGGATTTTCTAATGATGATGAACTTTTTGTCTTTAAGTTTAATCCAGCCTTTATTGTAAGATCTCCTGACAAAGTTCCTCCACTTAAAGGAAGATATGAAGTAGAATTAAAAGCATTACTGCCAAAGGTAATTAAATCTGTAAAATTAGTACTTGAAGCACTTTTATATTGTAACTTTTTATTAGTAGAATCCCAATTAAGGCTTCCTATAAATTCACTAAGAGCCTTATCTCCTCCTCCAGAAAGAAGGACGTTGCTATTGGTTAGAGTCTTCTTAGAATAGCCTAAACTTGTATTCATATTATTCTCTTATATTTAATTGTTAAATTATATGTTCCACTAGTATTAGAAGATAACTATAATTTACCCTCTTTTACTGCTGCATATATGCGAGCACTATCTGCAGTTGTTGTTGTAGCAGTAGCCCAATGTAAAGGAATTTCGTCCAACTTTTCTTTAGCTCCTCCTTCTATTGCAAATATTCCCGCATAAGAACCATTAGTAGAATCATCTATATAAAGTGCATATGTACCGGTCTTTGTTGGTAATGCTGTACTAACTGCTTTCCATTCTGCATTAGAAAGACTATAATTAGCTGCAGCAATGGTTGTTGTAGTATAATTTTCTATAGTCATCCAAGAGGGAGCCGCATTTCCATTGCATTTAAGTACCTATCCAGAAGATCCATTAGCTAAAAAAGCTGTATCATTAGCTGCATTCTAGTAAAGTATATTACCTTTTACACCTCCAGTTAAATCTACTGCAGTAGTAGCAGCTCCTCCAACTGATGAAGAAGCTGCATACTTAGTAGTTGAAACTAAATAAGTATTAGGATCAAATGTTAAACTTAGAACTCCCGCTGATGTATATGTACATTTAACAAAAGCATTAGTTGTACCTGCTGAAGGTAAAGCAACAGCTGTAATTCCATCTCCGCTATTATACAGTATACCTTTACCTTTGTTTACATTGGTAGCAGCTGCTATTATATCATCTGTTGTTAATACTCTATCTAATAATCCATTTAAATAATTATCTAATCCATATGATGTTCCTGAAATTGGAGATGTTATTTTAGAAGCATCACTTGGATTATATGTATAATGTATAGCACTGGCATCAGTGATAGGCCATATATCTGTACTATCGTCCCATTGTAATTGTTTTCTTATTGCCATAGTATATTGTGATATGTTTTGGTAACTTTATTTTAAAAATATATCTTAAAATCTATTTACATCTAATAAAACTAACGTATGGCTAATTTTTGTATAAATAGTGTATCTCTAAGCCTTATTCTATATTACCTTTATAATCTTTAAACTACTACTATAGGTCGGAAACCGCCAGACGAACGCTCAGTACCAACCTCAACGGAAGAAAGCAAAGAACTAAGGCCAGCCGTGCCACCACGATCGACGCCACCGCCCACCAAGAGCTATCTAAGTGAAGTATTTTTTGAGCCAGTATAATTATAATCGCACTTATATGTAGTAGAACTTCCACCAACAGAAGAAGCAAATATATTACCTGTACTTCCAAGATCAAATTCTTTTACACATCCGTCTTTATGGATTATATGTCCAGCTAAAGTCATATTACTTATTGCAGTAGTATTATCTCCATACTTAGAAGGGTCAGTTGTAGTATATATATTCTTAGGGTTACCTTCTGTATCTCCTTGTACGTTACAACCATCAAGGTTAGTCCAAGTATCTCCAAATGGATTATCAAAGCCTCTCCATCTTGGAACATAGAATGTTTTTGATGCTATGGTATTACTTCCATTTACTGTCTATGGAATAGTAAGGGCTTTTGTACCAGTTCCATTACCAATACTATTACAATAACCATTAGGAGTTATTGGATAAGTTGCATTATATCCAGACCATGAGGTAGCTGTATTAGACCATGTAGTTACTCCACTTCCAAGTCCTCCCTATCTAAAGCCATCATTAGTAAGCATACTATTAAATGCTGCCTAACAATTAAAGTTAGCGTATTCTATTACATAACACCAATAAAATATCCATTTATAATACTCATAATTAAGCATTTCCATACCATTGTTTCTACAATAAGTACGCATGTTAGCTCTTGATAGATTGGTTCTAGGTTTACCGAGATCACTTCTAAATGGGTCTGAATTTAGATAAGTATCATAAGCACTTCTATTATCTCCTCCTCTAAAAGCTGCAGTTGTATTAACAACGGAATATGCTTTACTATTACTTACAGTAGCTCTATAAGCTCCTACAAACATCTCTGGAATTTCTTGCCAAGTAGAATCTATATATCTGGGTGATATTTTAACCCAACAAGTTGTTCCTGCTTTTCCTGACTTACCCCAGAATCTTGGAATATGTACCATTACCTATCCATCAGTACCATCTAATACAGAAGAGGTTCCATCCGCTTTCTTTGACCAATCATTTTCATCTAGCCAATATATTACTTGTTTAGTAAATGGATTAACTACACAACCTTTAAATTGAGACTATATAGGTAGTTCTCTATGTAGATTATAACTTCCTATGCGTAATAAAGTAGTAGAAGACTAATTTTCAGTCCATTGTACTCCATAAGCAGAACCTTCAGTAACAGGATAAATACCACTTGCTTTCTCAGGTCCTAAAGTAAAACTACCACTTCCAGCATTTGCATAGAATTTCCATTCTACTTTATCCCATAAACCTGGAGTTCCGTTGTATGAAACTGGGATGAAGTCGCGAACAATTTGATTATCAATTAGTAGTTTTCCAGAATAGAAGTATTGTCCACCTCCATATGCTTTAGCCTATAATGCAAATATATCCATATATCCAGCATCAAGAGCTCTTGCAGGTTTATCCCAATACTAAACACCATTCAGGTATCCACCAACTCTATAGTTAACTAAGTCAAAGTACTCACGTAGATGATCTATATTTCCTATTGGATAGTTAGATCCAGAAGTTACTATACCATAGGTATTATCTGTGTGTGCCCCAAAATAAGCAGACCACTTACCATTAGTTCCTCCAGTAATTCTTCTAGTACTTGTAGCATCATATTTAAAAATCATATCATATTCTCCTATATGTCCATCATTAAGATAAACATTAGTTGCTATATATTGATTTACATCATTAGTGGCTAAATACTCATACTACTTTAAAGTAATCTTATTTCCAAGAGTAAATTGTCCAGTTCCTTGATTTCTGTAGAATTTATTTTCTACAGTATCCCACATTCCTGGTTCTCCTAAGTATGTACAAGGTAATAAATGTCTTACTAATGTATCACCATCATATAATTCAAAATCATGTAGTTTATAGTTAGAATAATAATTACTTCTAGCAGCCTTAAATATTAAAATGGTAGACTGAGATGAATTATATGTATAAGTATTAGTAGTAGTTTTTATTAAGGTTCCGTCTAGGTAAACATTATCAGAAACATCATATATATGCCTAGTATTAACAGACACTGCATTGCCACAATCAATTGATACAGTACTGCCGAATCTATAATACTTTAACTAACATTGATAAAAGTCTGCATAATAAGCAGATCCAGCTATAGCTGAATTACCCCAATAATCCTTATCAGCAGAATTTACGAATGTTAAATCTGCCACAACTCTCGGTTTAACTTGAGGGTTTACTCCAGTATCTAAATAGGTAGATGTACCATTACCTTCTATATAATCATATAATTCAACTCCAGAAGGCAAAATAGAATAAGCTTTCTTTACTTCATATATTTCATCATAATTCTTTATTTCAGGTCCTACTGTAAATGAACCTGTACCTGAATTCCCATAAAATTTATCTTCAACTAAGTCCCACATTCCATACTATCCATTGTATTCTGCTGGAACAAGGTCTCTTATCAGAGTATCATTATCATATAGTTTAAAATAATAGATTCTTGATTTACTCTTACAACTAATTGCTCCACTTGATGTACCTTGGCAGAATAAATAAAATACTGATGTTGTATCATTACCACTTACAGCTGGATGTGTATATGTTGTGGTAGTTCCATTTTCAGTAACTATAGTTGTAGTAGAAGTAAGTACTACTTCTCTTATATTTGAGTTAGCAGTTTCTATTCTTCCACATACTCCTCCTGCTGCTCTAGTATTATAATAGGACCACATAATGGAATTATTATTACCTCTAATAATTCTTAAAGTTTTACTATTTTCATCAGTATAAGCACCAAATATAGCATCATATGATCCAACATTAGAAGGCTAACTAAACTTACATTCTATCTTATAAGATGATTTAGTAGAATCATAAAGAACCTTAGTATCTATATATGCATTACCATCACTCTATAAATATTCATATCTTCTCCATTTACGTGGCTTTCTTATATTTGTGATAAGCCTAACATTTCCATTTTCATCAACTCTCTTAATCATGTTGCCATTATATAATATGTAGTATTATTATCTAAACTCGATAATGAATTGAATTGAGCTTCAGTTCCATACCATTCTTTTCTTGTTGTAGATATAGTACCATTGTTTATAGATATTCCATCTCCTGCTGTATATGTAGTTCCACTACCTGATTGTTGTCCACTGCCTGATTGTTGTCCAGAGGTTGAAGAACCGCTCCAATCATCTGTTACTGAATCTTTGCTTTTTATACAAGAAAATTTAGTAGAATGAACATTATTTCCTATATATTTTATAGTTCCAGATAGATAGAATAAGTCTTTATAGATACCATAAGTATTTGCATTACTAGCATATCCTATATAAGGAATACCTATATCTGCAACTGCAGTTACTGAACCTACTCCTGTACAAGCTGTAGTAGTATTTGCACTCTAGTATAAATATCCTCTATTTGTACCTGAAGCCTTATTTAAATTAGTAGCAGTACTTGCATTACCACTAAGTGTAGCAGTTATTGTAGAATCTTTCACTACTATACTTGTACGATATAACTATTGAGCAGTATCAGTAGTATTCTTAGCTCTTACAGGTAAATAATATTCTGTACTAGATGTTATAGCTGAAAACTTTACTAAGTCATTATTAGAGCTTATTTTGATGTTAGCATAACTTTCATTTCCACTTTTTCCGTCTCCTTTTCCTGCAGCTAAGAAAGTAATAGATGTAGCACCTTCACCTACAAAGTTTATAGCTGTTTTTTGAGAATTTGTAAATCTAGATGTTCCTCCAGTATATATAGGACGTACTGTATCAGCAATATATGATGGAGTTTTCCAAGTTCCATCTTCACATAAAAACTTACCTGTACCTGCAGTTGTACCTGGACTAGGAACAAGTCCTGCTGCTGCTGTACTACCTGATTTTACAAAATTAGAATAACCTGCACTATTTATAGTTATTGTACCGTTAGCATCAGATGTAACAGAAGCTCTTCCTGAACCTGTTATTTTATATCTTGTATATGAACTACCTTCTTTCAATATTAGATGTACATTACCTGCAGTTTGAGCAGCTGTACTAGTTCCGTCAGATGCCCCTACATAAAGAGATGTAGTAACGTTAGTAGCAGGTTTATTTACCCAAGTAAGACCTGTTGCATCTGCATTAGTAGCTAATATCTAATTAGCTGTTCCGAATCCAGTAGGTGCCTTTATAGTTGGAAGAGAACTTGCTGAAGTATATAAAGCATAATTGGTTCCGTTAATACTTATATTCTTAGTAGAGAGTCCGTGAGCTACACTTACTTCTATATAATTAGTTCCATTTCCTATCTAGAACTTATTTGTTCCTCCTTTTATCTGTAATCCTGTAGATGAACCAACAGATATAACAGTATCATTTGTTATCTTTGTAGTTCCTGGAGCACCATCTGTAGTTTTCAACTTAATTCCAGTTGTATTATCATTCTTATAAGCATTAGCTGGAAGTTTAAGCCATGAAGGGCTAGTTGCTCCATTTGTAAATGCTAATACATAATCAGTAGATGCTGCTGCTAAATTAGCACCTCCTGTAGCTAGTTTAGGCACATAACCAGCTGCACTTGTTGAAGCTGCTGTCCATGTATTTGTATCAATTTCAGTATGTGCTACAAGCCAGTTAGATGCAGTTCCAGGAGTATTATTTGTTAAATAAACTACGTCTCCTACATGAGCAGTAACTGAAGCTCCAGATGCATCAGTAAATGTAAATGAAGTAGTTACTCTAGCAAAGTCACCTTGGCCAGCACCTGTAAGAGCAATCATATCAGCTTCAGAAGTAATAGTTCCTTGATATTGTACTGCGCTTGCAACATTATTAGCAATAGCTGTATAAACGGCTCCAGAAGTTACTAAATGAGAAGATCCTGAAGTTACTGTAGTGTCATAAGTATCCCATATAGGAGTCCCATTTGAATCAGATACATAAACTTTACCTGCTGCTCCTGGTCCTGCTACTATACCTGCAGTATCTTTTGCGTTGGTTGGTAGCTTGGCAGTTATATTCTTTCCAGCTATTGTAGCTAAAGTAGTACTTGAAGATGTTATAGTAGCTGCCTTGTCTGTAATATTACCAGCATGTGCTATGTTATAGTCAGTACCACTTGTATTTCTAAATATGAGAGTATTAGCTGAAGAGAAACCAATCATACCAAGATTAGTTTTGGTAGTTCCATTAGCAAATCCAATCATTGAATAACCTGAATTAGCTCTCCATAATTGTATAACACCAATACCAAGAGAACCTATACTACTTTTAATAGTTTGTTCAGCTGCTCCAGCATCTAATTTTACATAGTTAGTAGAATCAAATGCTCTACTACCAAGAGTTTTAAGAGTCCATCCGTTTGCTGTACCATTAGATACTATAGCTTGATTAGCAGTTGTAGAACTACCTGTTAAGTCTGTATATGCATGCTTATGCCCTGCTAATGAAACTGATGTAGTACCTACCTTTGGAGTTGATTTAAATATAAATGAACCATCTTGGTGTACTCTGTATACTTCTACATGAGTAGCTGCCTATGCATGTGCCCATAATACTAAATCATTATTATTGTCACCTCCAGTTCCTAAATATTGTAGATTGAATCCATACTAACTATCCCAAGAACCTGCATTACCCACAATGTGCCAAATGTTTTTATCTAGATTATTGCTGTTTATATAAATACCATCTGCATCTTTTATATATAAAGTGCCAGTTATAGGAGAAGTTTTACTACTTCCGGCTAATGGTATATAAGATGTGCTATCAAAAGCTCTACTTCCTAAAGTTCTCCAACCATAACCATCGTTTGAAGAGTTTCGCATCCATACTTGGTTAGCAGTTGATGTATCTGAAGTTGCTATAGCATAGAAAGTACCTAAATCTGTGCCTCCAGTAGTACCTTTTACTGTACCATTAAGAGTTAACTTATAAGTAGTATTAGGAGTTCCTGCTATTGTAAGAGTTCTATTAGTAGCATCATTAGTAAAAGTGATATTAGATCCCTATATAAGTGTGAAGTCATCTGCAGCACTCTGGTTAGCTGTAAAATCTGATAAAGTCACAGCATCATTAGTTCCTATCTTACTCTTTATAGAAAAAGTAGCATTATTAACTGTATAAGTATGGTCAGTCCAAGGAACATCTATAAATAACTTTCCATTGGCATTCATTTTAACCCAATACTTCTTACCTGTAATAGCTGAATCAGCATCAGAAGTCTTTGCTACTCCAAGAATTACTGCTCCCTTTGCACTATTTGTTGCTAAAGGTAATCTATCTGCTCCTAGTGTATCTGATGTAATCTTATTAGCACTTATATTAGGAATATCTGTGGCAACTAATGTTCTAAATGAAGGAACTCCATTAGAACCATTTGGGGCAGCAAACACAGTATTCTTAGTCTAAGAACCGAATGTTGCTCCACTTATAGGAATAGCTAATTCTGTATTTGAGGAGCCCTCTTCTGCCCAAGTAATAGTTGCAACTAGTTTATTTTGATTTGTTCCAGAAGCAGCTATTAAAAAATTTATATTTTTTACTACATGAGTTCCACCATGTAGATAACTATCCTTTATGTTCATATTAGTTTTCTATATTTAATTGATAAATTAACATTACTTTCGCTCTAAGAAACTGCCAATTTTAAATAAGTAGTTTCTGAAGAGGTTCCTATTTTAGCATATAATCTTCCTCTGTTAGTTCCGCCTACAGAGTCTATAGTTCCTGAACAATGAAGTATTATTTCATCATCGACTGTTCCTCCCTAAACATATGAGAATGTTCCAGTATATATACAAGAAGCATAAGTAATTTGTATAATATAAGAACCACTTTCAATAAGCCTAGTGTTTAGATTATCCACATTAGACCAAGACGTAGTTAAATCAACTTCGGATAAGGTAGCTGTATACTAATTATCTTTATCAAGAGTTTTCCATTCAAGTGTTGTTCCATTAGTTCCTAATATTTGTCCATCAGTTCCCAGTGTTGTTGGAGCTAAAATAGTAGGTAAACTAGAAGCAGAAGTATATAAAGCATATGTACTTCCATTAATAGTTATATTTTTTGTAGATAAACCATGATTTACTGATATATTGATACTATTAGTACCATTACCAACTTTAAATGAATTTGTTCCCCCTTGAAATATTATACCATTATATGATAAAGCGGATATTACAGAACCATTAGTAATATTAGTATCTCCAGCTGTTCCCAATTTAACAGCTGTACTATCAGTCATACTAATCCAATTATTAACATCTGCACTAGTACGGTATTGTATAGACTTTCCTGGAATATTTATTCTAAGTTGTGCCCAAGCAGGATTAGTATAAACATTATCTACTGTAAAGTTTATATATCCATAATATACTCCATTTAGTTGGTTTGTTCCAGCCTATGTATATGAGTTTAAATAATCAAATGATTGGGATGTGTTTATTCTTTTTACATAATCTATCTAAAAAGAGCTATCACCATACTTTATATAAGCTGTATTATTATGTGTATATCCAGAGGGTAATGTATTACTTATAGAGAAATTTCCAGTATCTAAAATAGTATATGTATTCTATCCTTTTACTGAATATAAGCTACTTCCTGATATATAAGTTGGATTAGTAGTATTACCTAAATATAATGCTCCTCCACTACAAAAGAGAAGATCTTTATCTCCAGAAATTATCTTATGATTGGATATATCTATATCTTCATTCTTATTATAGTACTAAGAATGTGTATGTGATGAAAGTGCTAAAGTGTTTGTAGTTCCAGCAATAGATAACGGTACAGCACCATTAGCAGCTGTTCCAAATACTGCACTATTTATAAATATACCATGAGTATATAATTGCCCAGTATCCAGAATAAAGTTTAGGGAGAACTCATCTATAGCATTGTTCTCCCATAAACTTCTAAATCTTTCATATGTTTTAATTCCTACAAATTTACTCATATTATTTTACATATGTCACTCTACCCTATTCATCTATTTCAGTCCACATTATAGAAACTTCATCATCACTATATATAAAATCATTACCAAATTTAAGAATCGCTGTACCTATAGAACTACGGGACAGAGCAGTTTGAAACTTATATGCCTCTATATTCCTCCAAGTATCAAGTGCGTTAATCATTAATGTTCCTGCAGGCAAAGCCTCATTGGATGAATCAACTGTAGTTATACTAACATTTTCTCCACCAATCAAAGTAAGAGCAGTAGCAGAATTATTGGCTAATAACTAGGAAGCTGTTGTAGAAGAATTAGCAGCATACTTAATCTCCCTATATTTATGTGTTACTGTTGCACTAATTATATTATCACTTCCACTAGTAGAGGTTGTAAAAGATATATCTCCTCCGTTTTTAAATACTAAACTTTTAGCAGCAGAACCTGTATAAGATAAGACACTAGTGCTATTAGTTTTAATAGTGAGTGCGTTTGGGTTTGGAAGAGAAGATACCTAAGTAACACTAGTTACATGCCCATAACTATCAGTAGTTATGCTACCAAGCACATTATTAATTGTTGTACCCGTTGCATGTTTTAAAATATAATTATCATTCTAATCTTTTGTTAATGTTAATGCATCTCCTATAGTAAGTGAAGCATCAGCATTAGGTTTATATATAAAATTAATATCTCCCTAAGTTAACGTAAGAGATGAAGAAGCCCCTATAATACTTGAAGCACTTACAGCTATAGTAACATCTCCATTATTTCTTGTAAGAGATATTGCATTTCCACTTATAAGATTAAGAGCATTCGTTCCTATTGAAGTAGAATTAACTTTAATTGTTCTATAAAGTGTATTAGGATTAACGAAAGATAAGGAACTTCCATCACTTTTAAGTACTCCAGAAGCTAAAGCTAAAGAATTTACAACTCTTGAGTTATTTGAGTATAAAAGTCCATTTAAATTTGAAGTAGCTGTAAGAGCTCCGCTTATATTTGTTTGAATTATTGTCCAATCATTTATATTAAATTGAGAACCCTTAGATTTTACAGCTATAATCATATCGCCTATTTCTACATCATTTCCATTAAATGTACCAGCTTCAATAAAACGAAAAGTCCAACCTACCTTATATGTAAGTGTATCTATACTGGTAGTATTGTCAACAACAGTAGGTAGTGCTGTAGAATTATGTGAAGTAATAACTCCATTAGCCTTTATAGTGCCGAGAAATACCATAGCATCCTATGCAGCAAATAATTCTTGTGCATACTAATTTGCAGTATTTATTCCTTCTACTACAGCTTTTGGGGTAGCAGCTATATTATCATTTACATCATGGTCACTGCTTGGTGTATCAGATAATATTACATGTCCGTACGTAGAATCTGTTGCATAAACTGAAGTATGAGAGGTAGGTACATATAATGTAGATATTGCATTATTTCCTATATAAAGATTGTTAGCATGTAAATTACCATCTTCATCAAAATATAATTTTGAACTATATAATGGATTTTGAAGAGTATTCCCTGTAACTCCTGTTAAGTAATATGATCCAGAATCAGATACTGCCCCTGCTTTAACTTTTGATATATCTATAGTTGCACTATTCTATATAGCAGTAATATGTCCAGATTTATTTACTGTAATTATAGGGACCTAAGTTGCACTTCCGTACTATTTACTTTCGTTAAGGTATTCTGTATGTCCAATGCTTGTAGTTCCATCCTTTGTAGTGGCCGTAATTACAGAATCTCCAGTAATACCTTGAATAACGGTTCCTGAACCCATTGATATACCATCTATAGTTAGGATTGCAGTTCCATTCTAAATCTAAAAAGCTAAACCTTCTATCTCATCATTAATAACACTAAATAATCTAAACTTTTTTCCATGTGTATACATGTATCCATCTCCTGTATAAGCAACTGAATAATACACAGGATTAACGGTCTAATCTCTATTTTTTATTCCATCGTAAGTACTCTCAAGTAGAGCTGAAGTAGGTGAGTATATAAGTTTGCTCATAATTCGGTCCAACCTATAGATATATTGTTATTCTATAGAACGAAATCATCTGTAAAGTTTAATCTATCCTAAATTTCTATTGCTTGGTGGTTAGCATTGATTCCATTTACTTTAAATTTATTAGCCTAAACATAATTATAAACTAGATATGGAGAAGCTGCTAAACTTTCAACAGGAGCATTCACATCTGAATTATTACTAGATGGTTTAGGTGTACCTTCTATTGTATCTACTAATTTCACATGTCCATATAGATTTGTAGATGCACCTCCATATTCAGGTACCTAAGATAAGTGAATCTTAGGAATAGCAGTACCTGTTATTTCTCCCTGCAATTTACCAACAATAATACCATTTTCTACTATAACATCTCCTTGTCTTATTACAAGACTTTGAGATTGACTTCCTGATAATTCTAAGCTTCCTGCCTTAAGTAACTTTGTATGATTGTTATAAGTAAGACCTTCTCCCTTTCTAGTTATATTTGTATCACTTGTACTAGTATTACGTTCTGCTAGAAGTATTTGTCTATTAGTATCAGATTCATCAGCACTTCTTTGTTCAACATAGTCTCTAATAGTTATATCTATATTTTCAGCAGAAGTAGCATGTCCATACTTATTAAAAGTAATTTTTGGAATTTTAATAATATTTACACCAGAAGAAGAACTTTTAGGTCCATAAGAACCTGTCTTTATTCCAGAATCTTTATGGTATAATTTATTCTCTTTCCATTCTAATTGATCATCAGTATCAATATAAGTTAGAGCATTGCTAGAAATAACAATAGTATTATCCTAAGCTCTAAGCTATATACTAGAAGAACCTGGAACAAGTGTAAATGATGTATCTGATAATGAAACTATAACTGTTCCATTCATTTCGTCTACTCTAAGACTTTCATGTCCAGCCTAAAAGAAATGATGCTCGAACCATATTTCATTACTATCTTCTATAAAACAAAGTGGGCTCAAATCTGCAGGAAACTACTCTACCATAGAATCAAAAGTTCTACGTTTTTTGAAATAAAGAAATTTACTTTTCATACACTTCAGTAGTAAGTAATGAATCTAATTTTAAAGTAGCTTGTTGTAAGGTGTTTTCTTTTTTAATATAGTGTCCGTCTTGTCCAATTAATAAATCAGAACCATCAAGTACAGGATTTTCTATAAGTAAATGTCCATTGACAGACAAGCTGTCAAGAGCACTCATAAAATCCTATATTAACTTTATTATTCTTCCACTGTCTAGAAAAACTACCCAGTCTTTAATAGTTTCGTCATATCTAAGTAGCTAACTCTCATCTTTAAACCATATATGATAGAGAGTTGGAGGAGGATCGGAACCTCTCCATAAATTAACTTGTTTGTTCTGTATCATATATTTTTACTATTGTTTCTCCTAAATTAGGATTAACACTTTTATAAACATAGTATCTAATATTCTGTATATAAGTAATTGAATCCTATTCAAAACCTCCAATTAACCCATTAACAGCAAGTTCAGATGGTTTTTTAGTAATTATATAAATATACTATTCTTCACCTGCATTTACCTTTACAGAATTCTATATTGTATATTGATCTTCTTCCCAATTAGAAGAAGTTCCATAAAATATGGGAAAAGAAACTTCAAAATTATTATTTCTTGATAACCAAACTCCATTATAGTAATAGGAAAGTCTGATTGTAAAGGAATCATTTATATTTTGAAATATATAACTTCTCACACTTGGGTCCATAACAACTCCATTTATGGCTTGAGCTTCAACAGGCTAATCATATTCCCATATAATTAAGACATCTACAGGTATTTGATTGGTAGTAGCATATCTAGGAATAATATCTAGACTTTTAATATTACTAGCAAGAGACTCAATCTTATTTTCTATATATTGAGTCCAGTATTTTAGTTCTAAATTAACTTGGTCTAGAATACCTCTTTCGTCTCCTCTTAGAGTGTCTATAATAAATTTATATAAATCTTTTTGATTAGCCAAGTTTCCTTCGATTTTTCCCCAAAGAAGAGCATCTGTACCACTAATTCCCAAATTCTATCTAATAATAGCTCTTTGATAATCGTCAGTAAGCTCCGAGAATAAATTTTTTATGGAAAAATATTCATTAGAACATCCAACAGTAACAGGACATTCTGCTTGTATACATCCCTCCTTCTATTCTTCTTCTTGAGGTAATTCCACCTTTACTGGGGTTATAATTATTTCTTTAGATGGCTCCTACTCAATAGCTATCTTATTAAGATTAATAGTAGGAGTTGAATTTTCTTGATTTATATTTACAAAATTCATACTATTATTACCTAATAAGCATATGTTATAGGATCTAGAAATGAAACTATAGTAGCTTCATTTACTTTATGTATTGTTTTAGAAATAGCAGTAGAAAGAACAGTATTACCTGTATCAAAATTTTTAGAATATATAGAACCTGTTAAATATGTAACTGGTTCGTTGAATCTGTTATTTACAGTATTCCATTTAATAAGGCAATCGTGAGCTCCTTTAGCAAATATATTATTCTAGCATTCTGGCTCTAATATATTATAATAAGTATCTCCTATAAATATATTATTTGTACATCCTTCTCTAATAATATTAAACTTAGTATTAGAAAATTCTGAAGAGTCAGTTACTTCCCCATTCTCTATATTTGAGAATGTATATAAAGCTAAATCTTGATTAGTTTGTATTCCAGCTTCTTGTAATTTTTCTTTGGACCACTAGAACCTTATATTTTTAAAATCATAAAAAGCAGAGTTTCCATTATTATCCCATAAAAATGTAATTTGTCCTTTAGTTGAAGTTCCATCTGAAAGTACCTTTTTAGTTGGATCATATTCTACTTCCCATGATTTCCCTGCTATCGTTACACGTTTATCTATTTCATTTTTAGAAAGAGCTCTTATATATAATTTCCAAACTTGAGATGGATTTATATTAAGTCCCCAAGATATTCTTTGCCCTGCATTGTTATAGGTATTAGAAGAATATATAGTTTGGTAATCTGTTATAACATACGAAGCTCCTGTAATTAACTAAGAAGAATGATATTTTTCCCAGAACTATGCATAATTCAATTCTATAGGAGAATCTTGTCCCCCTTCACCTGTATAATCTACAATTCCAATATTTGCTCTAAGTTGAGCCTATTCTAAGTTTGTGAGACCTCCTAATAGATCTTTCTTCTTAAAGTAAGCACTAAGATCACTTACACAAGCAAATCGATCTCTCATTTACTTATTAATTTTTCAAATAAGGAAGTTACTTTATCTATTTTAGATACATTTTGAATAAAGGATATACATTGAAGAATATTACAATAATTTACTTCTGTATATCCTCTATCCAATTTGTCAAGTACCTTTTCAACGTCAGTTATGACTTTTCCTTTTAATTCAAGAATGGCATCCACAACCTTTGTATTGAGTTGAATTTACATTGTCTAAATCTCTACATATACCCCAGCAAGTTTCTACTCTTTCAAGTATTTTCTAAGCTCTAAAGAATTGTTGCTATTCTATACAATATTTAATAGCATTAAGAGCCATCCAAATTATATCTCTATTTAGAATTTCTCCAGAGAATCCCTTCATCTTTTCAACAAAACAGGGATCTGTACAGGGCATATTATTTAATAAGTACATACATAATTTGAAAAAACATTCTTCCAAATGACATAATTCAAATGTATGAAGATCTGTCTTTATAAGGGTAGTATCTTCTTGATTTACTTCTAGTATCTCTTCTATAGAAACTTCTGTAAATGTTCCAAACTTATATTTAAAGAATTTATCATCATCTCCTAAGAAATATACGCCATTTGTATAAGAATCAAATGAAGATTCATCCATTTGATATACATAATTAAACCACTCTTTAGTTGGAATAATTATATGTTGTACTTTTTTAAGTCCATCTTTTTCTAAAGTAATTTCATCTATATCTATATCTGTATGTGGAACTAAACTATAAGATTCTAAAGTTTCTTCTTCGTCTGAAGAAATAGCTATAACTATATTGACAGTAGCTGTCTACCCAAATGTATAATTTCTAAAACTAACCTGTTCTTGGTCTAGATATTGGTCAGAATCTCTTTCAAGTCCACTAACTTGTATTGCACAAGTTCCTTTTTTACATATACTGAACTTAGCTTCCATATTAGAATTTTATTGTACCTGTTCCATCAACATTAGTAGTACCTGTTTTATAACCTGAACCTGAAATAGCTTTACCTCCTATTTCACAAGTTGCTGTTGCTAATGAAACTGATATATTTCCTTGACTAGTATTTGTATATAATTGAAGAGTTGCAGTAGCAGAAGTTTTAGAAGAATTTAATGATACATCACTAAGAGTACTTGTTTGAGCAGAAGCTTCATACTAACCATTATTTGTTGTATACATTACTCTTACTTTTACTGGGTCTAAATCTCCAGCAGAACAACCCTAATATACTTTATTATTATATTCAGAATAAATAGTAACAGTAACCTATGTAGTTATAACACCTTGATTTACAACTATGTCTCCAATTCTAAATGTTACATATACATCATCTGGAGTAATATTTGTAGTATGTATAACAATAGGATTCTGTTCTGTATATTGAGAAGTCTGACCTAATCCTGTAGAAATCTAATAATTAGATTCTTCACTACCTGATACTAACTTAATATAAGTTACAGGATAGTTAGAAGGATTATAAATATCCTATCTAAGTTGATTAATTTGATTAGATAGTGCAGTATAATCTCCACTTCCAGAACTTCCTCCAGAACTTCCTCCTCCAGGACTTACATTACCTTGGTCTCTATAATCTTGTACAGCCTATGCAGCAGCCTAATCTATATAAAGTTTAAACAAATTAAATATTAAACCTATATCTAGGCTTTTATTCTATATATCATTAGTTCCTTCTACTACAGCAGCAGGAATAAAAAACTTTCCTGATTGGATTATATCACTAACATCCACATCAGAACCTGAGATAGGAATATTAATGGGCTAAACTGCTAATTGTGAAATTTTTAAATCTTGTGCCATTACGATTTACGAATTGTATCATTATAAGGATTACCATCATTAAGCTACATAATTTCAAGTCTGGTTCTTTCGTCTTCGATACGATTCTTTTCAGTCTAGTATTTATCAGTAGCCTCAGCTTGGTATTTTTTAATCTCATAATCCTTTTCTACTTTATCTTGTTCGATTTGTAACTTAGCTTGGTTAAGTTGTTGTACTTGTCCCTGTGCCTTTTGAAGTTGCTGTTGTAATTCTTGAAGCTATTGTTGTAACTATTCGTTCTACTACGTAAGTTGTGCAACTTGACTATTTTCTTTCTTTTGTTTCTATAGGGCGGCGCGAAGTCTTTGTTTTATTCCTGTTAGGTCTCTTGTTGTCATAATATCAACAGTTACTTCAGGGTCAAGTAGCTAAGCTTTTACAAATTCAGGAACTAATGATCGTAATTGTTCCGAATCCTTTATAATATCAGTAGATGTAGTTATATGTATATCATAATCTGAAGTAGTAAAATGTTCTGGAAGTGCTGTAAATACTTTTTGTAATTTATCTCCAAGTATTATAACTCCAGTAAGTCCCTTTTTAAATACTACTTTAGCTACGTTAAGAATATCAAGCATCATTTCTTCAGTCAGTACATCCATCTACTAATAATATTGTTTCGTAATAGTAAATGAGTTATTTACTGAGGTCTATACATTAGTAACTGCATCTCTCTACTATATACCGTTAAGTCTCTCTCTAAATACTCCTGTAATTGATGAGGCTGTTTGCTCTACAGAGTCTATGGCTAATTGTATAGCTTGTATAGCTTGAGACTTTACAGTATCATCAAATCCATTATATATTGTATTCATTGGGGTCTAACTTCCTAAATTACCTCCTTCTTGTTGAGTATCTATAAGAGCCATACCTGTCTTTTTATAAGCTAAGAATTTCTATAGTCTTTCAGGAAGATCCTTACCTAAAAATTTAGGAAGAACTGATACATCAATCCAATCACCTACACTTCCAGAAGATGCTATTAGATTATCTCTATAGAAATGAAGAAGATCATACTTATCTTGAAGAGAAGCACAAGCAAGTACAAGAGAATAAGGTTCAGTACCCCTATTAGTAAAGTAAATCCCATTTATAGAGAGACCACAGTAGGAAGGATTATCATGAGAACGTACTACAGTATCATCTTTACCTATAATTATATAGATATTTTCTCCAATACGTATAGTTTTATGTCTCTGCATAGTAAAATTTTTATCTGCTTCCAACCATTCTACTTCATAAACTGGAATAAGTTCAAAATGATGTGAATGGAAAGTATCAACAGGATATCCAGGAACTATTTCTTTTCCTGCTCGTATACCATCTGTAGAAGGACGTCCATCGCAATAAGCAAATGAACGTACATAATAAGAATCACTATCAAATGTATCTCTCCAAGCTTCTCTTAATTTTTCTACATCCTCTTTACTTAGTTGCTCTCCATATTGATTAAGTACTTGTTGTCTTGTTAACCATTTACGAACTACTGCTCTATGAGAATCCTTTACATATGGACTTTCAGGATTAGTATCTATAAATGTATTTAATGGATTAAGTACTTCAACATTTACATTCTATCCAGATGCTGTAGGCTTAACTCTATAAAATGTCCATCCAGTTATAAGAAGATCAAGAAGTAACATTTTATGTTTAGTAATAATATCAGCTTCTCTACTCTACATTACAAACTAAATTACATTCTATGCAGCTTGTTCATAATCAGAAACAAAGTTAGAGTCAAGTTCATCTATAAGCTCTTGCATATCTCTTTCTATACTCTAATCAACAATTTGTTGATTTCCTTGTATAGATTGTAATATTTTATTTTTATATCTTTTCTTTAGAAAATCATATACTTCTGCTTTTATTTTAAGTTCTTTTTCTCTTGTAATTCTTGATATAGTTCTTGAATCTTTACACGTAGCTTTTGGTTGTAGGGGCACCCCAAGATATTCTCCTACGAGGGCATCTACATGTTTACGAATAAGAGGTATAAATTCAACAGAAGTTGGATTTCCTATACCATAGTTTTCTTCCAAATAACGAAACTACTCAGCATCTCTTTTTCCATTATAATAGTTATATGCTTTTTGTAATTCCCACTTAGGTTTAACAAGTTCTGCTATGGTTTTGTTTGTAATTTCAATATATTCTTTATCTGTTTTCATGTTTACATGCACAGCTAGTATCAAAACACTAATCATCTGGAGAAACCCTGTAGCCAGTGAAGTAATGTTCGTCAGTTAAATGTCTATCTCTTAATTCTTGAACAAAGAATTTTAAGAACTTATCTAAAGGAAGTTCAGCCATTATAGTAATAGGTCTTTCATCATTCTATATACCAAGACGTACTTTATAACCTATAGGATGGAGTTCTTCTACAGATAAAGTTCCTACATAATCTTTACAATATGTTTTACGTATACTTTCTAGGATCACTTGTTCTAATTCTGTTAACTGTTTCATTTGTAAATTCCTGTAAGACTTTTACTTTATAATTAGTATTCTTAGGAATAACTCCAAAACGCTTTACTCCCTTATCATCTATATAATATCCAATATCTTTAAACTGATCTTCTTCAGCAGGTTCAATATCAGTTGCTATAATTCCTCCAAGTTCCTCATCTGCTAATTCACACATACCCATTGCAGCTATAATATCAAATTTCCCTTTCTTTTCGTCTGTATACCTATTTAACTAGTCAAGAAATTCAGGAAACCATATATTATGGCAGTAATCTTCCACATAAGCGGCAATAAGGTCTGTTTGATGATTAATAATAGTAGGAGTTGCAGGAGTTCCTATAGTATTTCCTATTTTCTTTGCTGCTTCTGGATATGTAGCACGAGGCCTTCTCATAAAATAATCAATCCAACCACGTCCTTTAGCCCAATTAAGCATTGAGAGACGTGTAGCCTCTATATTACATCTACAATTATAGTACATCATAAGCTTCATAGCTGTCTAGAATGCCTATCTTTCATCATCAGGACGGAACATATAATATGCAACATACATAGGCTCCTACAATCCAAAAGCTCTTTTCTTTATAACTATAGAGAATTTAGATGGATCTTTAGTTTCTTCTGAGGTTTGATCTTGTCCAATATCAATACCATCTATACCTGCTATATAAAGATTCCTTTTCTTTTCGTAAGAAATAGTATTGCCTTCTTCATCTTGATGTATTCCTTCCCATATAGGATGTTCAATAATATGAACAAGCCCTGTATTACCAGGAACCCATCTAACACCTGTTATATTCTTTGTGTTAGTTCTATCAGAACCGGGTTTATATAAGAATTGTAGATCTCCATTCTCTATAGGACGACCTTCTTTAAGTACTTTTATTTTTGTTATTTGTTCTGCAATTAGAACTTTATTAAATTTGTTTGTTCCTTCGAGTGCAAATGCTTCTTCTGCATTAAAACAATACTCCGCTGAGTATTCTACAAGTCCTCTAGGATCATTTGCTCTTTTCTTTCTTTCAGCTTCATAATAAGCCTTTCCTTTTTTCCAGTCACAAACTCCTCTTTTATCATTGTAACTGGATTGATATAAAGCTATATAAGCAGGGATAAAATAACAAGTTTTTACCCAATCTCCATCCTATGTGTAGTTATGTAAAAAGGGTAAGACATCATGTCCTTCTGGATCATAGTAAAGATTACTAAGACCTTCAAGAGCTGGGCCACTATCACCACCAGTTCCACCAGCTAATATAATTCCGAACTTATTACCACCAAGAGAAACTAAAGCTTCACCTTTAATAAAGGATCTTCTAAACTTTGGATTAGAACCTGCTTCCTCAAGTACTAATAAATCTACACGATCACCTCTTATTTTAGAGTCGTCGTCAGCTATAATACCTTCAATTTGAGATTTCCATCCATCTTCAATTTTTTGACCTTGTACTATTTTATAATAAGAAGCTCTTTTCTTATATATTGTATCAGATACCTATCTAAGTTTAAAAAATCCTCCTTCAGTATTATCATTTAGAAAGCTAAGTTCTCCCCAAATCTTTTCAAGTGTCTTATCTACATAGTTTTTAGATGCTGCAGTCATTAGAGTATTAGAACCTCTAAATGTAGAATACATACAAGCACATAAACAAGCATTTATTTCTGAAAATCCGATACCACGAGACTTCATAAGTCCACAATTCTTACGTAATATTCTACATAGTTCATAATAGTGGAAGAATTCATACTAATAAACATAGAAATTAGGATAGATATTTCCACGAGAACTACCAGCCTTAGCTGAGTCAGTATTTGGTAATTGATAATAATTAAGAAAGAAGTAATGTGGACCTGTAATAGTGTATCCATTTACTGTAAGCCCCTCTCTACATTTTACATATTCTGCATGCCAAAAATCAGCATATGCTTTTGAACCAGGAATAAATGAACAGTATTTTCCCGTTCTATTTTTATTATCTCTTGCTTCTGTAAACCATTCAGGTCTAAAATCAAGTCCATGTTCTTCATCTATAGGTTTATACCCTGTTAATTCATAGGACAATCTCTTATCAAAAAAAGTAATAGCAGCGTCCCTGGGAACATCCCAAGCAGAACGCTGCTATCTAACCTATGCAACACGTTGCTGCACCTCATTGTGTATTTCCTCTTCTTCTTTTTTCTTTTCTTCCTTTATAACTTTTTCTACAATTTCTTGTACTGGTTCTGGAAGTAAAGCAGAAGGTTTTTTACGAGGACGTCCACGTTTTTTCTTCTCCTCTGCCATTAGAAATCAGTTGGTAAATATCCTTCTACAGCTCCTGCACGTAATTGAGATGCTTCTTCCATCTCCTTTTTAACTGCTGACTCAAGAGTTTTTAATTCTTCGTGCACCTTAGAAAGATTTGAGATTTCAGCCATTATATCTTTAACCTTATATATAGGCTTACCCGTCTAAGCATCACGTTCTTCGGGGTCTATATTTGTAAAATAGTCTATAAATTTATCTACTGTAAGTTGTGCTGCATGTAGCATTCTTATCGTCCTATTACTTTCTTGTAAAGCACGGTACTTTCTACAAGCAGCCCTAAAAAGAGGATCATTAAACTCTTCTTCAGTGAGTCCAGAATCTTTGAGAGCTTCTTCATGTCTTTCTTGCTCAGTATATCCTGCATATAAAGACTACCAATCAAGTGCTAGCCATATATATGTAAATTCCTTAAAAGCTCTTAAACATTTTTCTCCAGTTTTATCAGCATCACATATATTACGACTCTTCTGTACTAGTGCCTTAAACTCACTTATCAGTAGAATTTCAGGTTTCTCTAGTTCAACCTTACCATTAACATTATTATACTGGAAAATATGTAACATTAGTGTTTAATTAAAGGTCTTTTCAAGTTCTTGAAGAAGTTAGTTTTTGCCCCAGGCTATGGAGAACCAACTAACATATTACCTACATGTTTATTCCATCCATCTTCAATTATAGGAGTATTCCAATAAATAGTATCATTTCCTTTTGGAGAAGAGTAAATAGTCCTACCACCTTTTACTATCGCATCATCTCCAAGCCAAGTATTGCCACCATTATAATAATCATAGAAAACTTCACTAGAAACTCCTCTTCCGTTTCCTAGATCCATATTTCTTTTATCAAGATGCCATCGTTTATCAATTCCATTTACAGTTGTTTCTGGAATAGATCTTACAGGCTGTGGAGCAAATCTATTACTTTTATTTGAACCTCCAAACTCTCCGCCTCCTTGATATAAAGGTTTTTCTGTAAGTTTATCTCCATTTTGTGCAGACATTATTTGGCCTAAATTTGGAGTCTATCTTCTTTGTATTCCCTAAGCTTTTAAATATCTATCAAAGAATTCACCTGAACCAGTCCAACCTGAAGGCATAGCCTCAGTAGCTTCCTATTGTAATCTCATTTTAGTCTATACAGGGAGATCATCATATATTGTTCCTCCATATTGAAACTTATTCAGATTTTTTTTTTCGAGGCCCAAAGATTGTCTAAGGGCCTCTAAGGTTCCTCCAATTTGATGTTTCTTCATCTTACCACCACACTCTTTCTTTTTAAGTTGGATCTTTTTATCTTTATATTGTTGAAGTGCATTCTTCTTAGGTTCTGTCTTTCCTCCACCTTGATTTTTCTTTACACATTTACAACCTATAGCTCCACCTTTTGCAAAGTATTCAAGCTGTTCATCTTCAGCACATTGGTGTTTCAGATTTTTAATATATCTAAGTTTAGCACCATGTTTAGCAACTTGTGCTTGCTGCGCTTGCATTTCTTGCATAAACTATCCAAGTGCTTGTTCAAGTGCTTGAGGATTAGATTGTAATTGCTGGATATCTACACCTTTTTGTTGAGCCCACTATGCAAAAGCCTACATAAGTTGTTGCTACTGTTCTTGTGGTAATTGTTGAATCTGTGCTAGAATGCCTCCACCTTGTTGTGGAGCTGCACCTCCTTGTTGATACTTATTAATCATAATTTAATTAAGTCTTTTGTATTCCAAACTTCTTCTTGTAAAAGTCCATCTTTAGTGAACCATCTACAACGAATTCCTTTTAATGATTGATCTTCCTTCTTATATATATAGTTCTCTTTTCTTACTACCAACATTATTGGCTTATTGGGTAAGTCCTATTTAATTGTAACCAAATCACCAGGCATAAAATAAACTTTCTCATCCATTGTCTTTTATTTTATTAAAACGAGCACTAAGACCTTCATTTATAGCAGTCATAATACTCTGTTCGTTTACAAGTACAAGTCCTTGCTTATAAAAAGGTACAGGTGTTTCAGAGACTTTTCTCCACATAACTATATCACCTTCTTCTATCCATTTACAAGCAGGACCACTATCTATTACTGTTCCTACATGAATAAATTGTTCCTCTTCTTCCCATTCTCCAGTTTCATGACTTTTATAAGTAGGTTTCATACCTCCAAGATCGGTAATAATAGCACCTTCTCTTTTAATCATTTGAAATGGATTTTCATTAAAGGGTTTAATAAGAAGACCCGCTCCTATTGCTTTAATTTCTAGTTTATTAAGATCAGAGCAAAGAGATTTCTGATATCGTTTTAAAAGTTCTGCATGATCATCAAGTTTCTTCACATATTGTTCAACCTGATCATTAAATTTAGATTTAGCCTCATCCTTTACTATATCATCTACACTCTATTTATCTCTATAAAAAATCTTACCGTCCGATACTTGTCTTGCAATTTTCTCGTTCTCTGTAGGAACATTACTAAAATCATAACCGTTTAAAGTGTCCATTGTTCATTACCATTTTTTAGCGGGACAAGAGGCTGTCGATAAAGTTGTCTTAGCTTGTAAACGGCAACCACATCCTCTATAATATCCATTTTCTTGTTCTGTACTTATCTCATTAGTTTTAGGGTTTAACCATAAATTACTATTACATATTCCTCCAAGTGAATCCTTATATAAAGGACACTTAAGGCAAATCTACATTCTCTTTTCTTTTAGGTCTTCATTCAAACCTAATATTTCATTAACATGCCCTTTTACTATTTGTCCTATTTCCATTAGTATTCTATTCTTTTATACTTAGCTCTTTGTTTTTCTCTAGTTACTTCTTTCTTATAATGTTTAAACATTTTTTCTACTTCATCTTTTAGATAATCAAGATGATATACTGTTTGCTTTCCATTATGATCAAAGTGTACCATGATAAGTTCTTGTAAATTAAGATCGGGGCGTAACTGTTGAATCATCCAAGCATAGGTAGATAGTTGTAAAGTATAATGCCAATAATTACAATCATCTAAATTATTTAAAGGATAAAGCATCTTAGATGTACTCTTAGTTTGGGTATTAAATCCAGATTTTTGTTTTATTTCTTTGTTAGTCTTCCAATCTAGTATCCAAAATTGATTGCCAGAAATAGCTAACAAGTCTATTTGTCCTGCTAATCTTAGTAGTTTATCATCGGACATGTAAGAAATTAAATACTCTGGGTAAACTCCATTATCTAGATCTAAGTCCGTTCTTCCTTTATCACAGACAAACTTTCCTCCTACTCCAAATTTCTTTAGAGTTACATTAGCTCCCATATCATACATACTTTGTTCTAACTTAGCATGTATTTTAGTACCTCTTTCACATGATTCTCTATTTGTTTTATCCCACTCATCTAAAATTCCTTGTTGTGCTTTATTAAATTCTAACTCCCTTATATTATAAGTAGTAAGTAACTCCTTATCTATTTTATGAGTTGTAAGCAGCGATTTCTTTTCCATTCCCCAAGCTTCTGTAGGTATTAACTGTTCTAAGGCTTTATAACCTGACCAGAATTCCTTATCGAAAGGTTGAGCATATCTTTCAATTAAAGTTGTCACTGATATATACTTTTCATTGTCATTTACATTCCAGTATACATGAGAGTCCTCATTAAAGCATACTGTTCCATTTTGCTTGTCAATTGTCATAATTATATTATTTCTCGGTGTCTATCAATCTAATCTCTTACTTCGTCTCTTATTCTTTGATTAACTCTACTTGTGGCTTCTCCTAATTTGGATTTAATATAAATACTAACTCCGAAGATACCTCCAGCGTAGGCTAATGCTTGTGCTACATACCATAGAATGCTAGCTTCTATTGCTTGTATAGCAAAAAATGATAAAAAGGCCAAAACGATGGCACTAAGAATCATTGCTATAGCCGAACCATACTGAATCCAATCTTTTGTATTACTTTGCATATTTTAATTTTGTTTTAGTAAGAAGTCCAAGATATATCCTACTAAGATATAGCATATTTATCTATCATATTTATATATTATTCTTATTGCTTTTTGAACTAATCAAACTTAATATTATTTTTAGTAGAACCCAAATATTTAAGAATTTTAATATTTTATAAAGGCTTATGAAGATTTATGGATTAAAATTTGGAGGAAAACCAACTGGAGCTTTTGACTTCAGACCTAACAGAACTGTTGACAGTAACCCTACACTATCTAATATGAAGGGTGACTACAAAGATAGAAAGAAAAAACTTATAAAAAGAAAAAAGAAATGACACTTGAAGAAGTAACACCATATATTATAAAAGGTCATTGGGGACTATTACCTAATTACAAGGGATACTTTAAATATGACTACTACAGATAGTGTGTTTATATGTAGAATAGAGATTATAAAAAGTATGATTTGACAGATGAACAATTAAGAACTGATTTTTATTATATAACATGATTATAAAATTACAAAATGGAGATAAGATAAGATCTGAAGCAAGAAGAAAATATAAAGAATATTCATAGCTTTCTATAGGTTAGAAATTAAAAAGGAATCTAAATATAGCTTCTAACTTTTTAAAAGAAGGTCCAAATGCAACTAACTTTGGAAATGCAATCTCTGCTTTATTTGGAGGCTATAGTCCAGAAAATCCAGATTTACATTATGGAGAGGCTCCAGGTGTAGGTATAAAAAACTTTGCAAATTTAGTAAGAACAGCAAGAGTTGCTAGAGAGTTTAATGATGTAGTAAAAGGTCCAGTTAACTAGTTTAAGTTACTAAATAACTTTATAGAAAAATTTGTTACTAATCCTAAAGGGTCTGGAAAACTTGTACATTATGATAAAGGTAATGGTAAGTCTATATATCAAGAAAATAGAGGAGCTTCTATAATAAATGGTAAGCTTATACCAGGAAAAACAAAGAGAGAAGGTTAGAAGAATTATACTTGGTGGAATACTGATAATCCTTACATGAATGTACATAAAGCGAAAGAAGGTCCTCTTAGTCCTACTAGATATATAGTAGTAGATGGAAATGCACAGTTTAAACATCCTTTCGATTTAAAAGAACCAGTTGGACAAAGTGCAGGTAAAGGTAGAGGTTTTATTATAAAAACTGAAAGAGTTACAGATAAACCTGTAGATCTTACTAATGCTGATATTTATGAAAAAAGTCCATTTGGATGGTGGGAAAAGATAAAAGTATAGCCTACACCAGAAGTTACTAAGAGTAAACAATCTAGACTAGTACCTCCTGGTACATATCCTTTATATAGAGGTCCAAGATTCGATATAAATGAAATAGTAAATTCTAATGGAACAATTAATCCAAGAAAGGCTATGTATGTTTAGCATACAGTTGCTAAACAATTTGGAAAAGGAGCTTATAAAATGGAGCACAGACTTGAAAATCCCGAATGGCATCAAAATGATCCTACCACATATCATCATACTAAAAATGTAGTATAGAGTGCTTGGGAGATTCCTACTCCAGAGGGTTATACTAAGTAGGATTAGATGATTGCTGCTTTAGGACATGATTTTGGAAAAATAATAGCAGGTGATGGACATGCTCAAATAGGTGCGGAGCTTGCTAAGCAAGTGTTTCCTAATTTAACTAATGCTCAATATATAGCTATTGCTGAACATATGGGATCTCCTACAACTCTTCTTGGAAAAGCTACCAAGATGGCTGATATGAGAAATGGTATTGTTGTAAGAAATATAAATGGTAAAACTAGAATATAGTTACCTACACATACTGATGCTAAGCCAAGAGAAATTGTTATGGAACCTAAAGGAAATAATAAATATTATATCCATATGAGAGTTTGGGATGATGTAAAAAAGCATATTCCAGGCAATATTAATAATGTAGAAAAGAGTAATTTATTTCAAACTCTTTATGAAACATTACCTGATGGTGCTGAAATACTATTTCCTAAATCAGGTCCAGGTAATTATGGTACTAGAGGAACTGTTGCAGGATTACAAAGATTATCTAAAGATTCAAGATTTACTCCTGGAACTAAAGGAATATTACAATATCTTGATAAGGATGGTAAGACTGTAAAGACTTATGAAGGAACTAGTTTTATTAAAACCCCAAAAGTAGGAGAAAGACCTGCAGTAAATGGACCTGTAAATATATTCTAGAAGCCTGTTGAAAGTAATGACTCAAAACAAAATGTATATATCCCAGATAAATAGGGTTGGAAAGAACTTTCTTACCCGGCATATATAAATCATGTATGGAATAGATTAAAAGCTAAAGGAATAAAAACTGAGCCTTTCGATAGAAGTAATACTAATCAAGAAACTCTTATGAATTTCTTTAATAAAGGATTTAATCCAGTATTTAAAATATATCCACAATCTAATCTAAAAGCACATGCACAAGAAATTCTAAGAAGAATGAAGAACTTCGGATTGGATGTAGATAATACCATAGGAGAACTTCCTTTATATGGCAAGAAGAGTATAAGAGACCTAGTAACTCTTAATTCTGGACGTACTAGTTATGTGGGATATTATAATAACCCTGGAATTCTAGGAACATATTTTCATAATAATGGAACTAGTATTGTAGATCCTGGATATCCTGAAGATGGAATAAGTGCATTACAATCTATAGCTACTACTATGCATCATGAACGTAATATGCATGGAACTTAGAAGTTTTTAACTCCAGAAATGTGGAAACTTTACGAAGATTTTATATCTAAAATAACTTAGAACTTACAAGCTATTAAGACTTCAAATAATAAAATTGAATTTGTTATTAAACATAATAATGGAGAAACTACACCAATAGGCAGAGGTTCACTGAAAAAAGAAGAATTAAGAGCAACTATTGGTGAAATGGTCAGAAATATATATAATAATATGGCTTATAATAGAGCAGTGGTAAGAAATCCTAATGTGAAAAAATATGATTTAGAAACTATAAGACCGTACTTTGAATAGGTAGTTGATGAAATTCCAGATGAACAGCTTAATTATATGTTAAGTAATACAAATGGCTATGGAGTAGATTATGCTGAGATAGGTCCGAGAGAAAATCCAAAATTCTTTGATGAATTAAGAACATTATTGAAGATTGCTCCTGCTACTATTCCATTTTTAATACCAAGAAAGGAGGAAAAGAAATGATATATCACTTAAAAGATGGTGGACAAATTCGTAAAATGTAGACTGCGGCAGGAGGACCATTATATTTATCTGTAGATAACATAAAAAATGGAGCTAATGCTCTTGGTTCAGCATTTTTAAAAGGATTAGGAGCAATAGGTAAATTTTTAAATGCTGGATTTACTAGTCCTACTTATGGAACGACGGGACAAGTTAGTTATGCAAGAAATGCTGAAGATGCTAAAAGATAGAGAGAACAATCAGAAGCTTCTGAACAGGCTATGGGAAAAGCAATGACTTGGGTTAGTCCACTTAATTATGGAGCTGCTGTATGGAATGGACATGGTCTAGATGCTAGAAAAGGAGAAGAGGAAGTTGCTTCCTGGGCTCCTGCTTGGCAAGCAATTGGAAGATTAGGTGAATTATATGTTGGACCTAAAGTAATAAAAGGAGTTAAATCTACTCCTAGAGTAGTTGTAAATACTGCTGCCAAGGCTGGAGTTAAACCAGCTAAAGCTGCTGTAGTTGCTAGAGAAATTAATAAAGCTACTAAAAATAAACCTAATATAGAGATTCCTAAAGCAGAAACAAGAACAAAGGTTGGAGATGTAGAAATAGATAATCCTTAGTTAGCGTATAGACAAATTGGAAATGGGGGTGGATAGAATTTTTTAAAAACTGGATATGCTTATACTCCCAAAGAAACAGAAAATTTGCTAGGTTTTTGGAATGGAACTTTTAAACCAACTCTTAAACAAAGAGCTGGAATAGATCCTGGATTTACTGATATGAGACCTATGTATTCTTAGGGAAAACTATGGTTTCCTGCAGGAGAAGGAGATTTAATAGTTACAAATAAACAACTTAGACTAGGAAATTCTAAAGGAGGGATTACAGCAAGTGAAGCTAAAGCTGGAACTAGAAGAATCTCTAGTTACATAGGAGAAGTTACTCCTGAAAATTCTTAGGTATTTTCTTGGAAACCTGGATATGGTTATAAAAAATTAGTCCAAGAGCCTTCAACTTCTTTAGCATTTTTTGAAAGGAAACCTTCTGGAAATAATATTGTCGGAGCATCTTATGATTACCGTATGGAAGATCCTAAAGGTAGTATGGATTTTCTTAAACAGTTTTTTGCTTAGTAGAAAATTAATGGAAAAGAATATACTTTAGAAGGATTAAGAGATGCAGCAAATGTACAACAAGGTTTACCTGAACATATACAATCTTATCTTAATTAGAATACTGTAGAAAGAGCTGTCAGGGCTATGAGAAAGAATGGGTACTCTGAAAGAGAAATTCAATAGTATATTGATAAGGTAAATGAAGAAATGAATAAAGTAAAAGTTGGAATGTATTCTGATTAGGAATATAATGCTGCAGGAGCTTAGGACTTTGGAGGATTTTATAATAAGGAATCTAACTTTATCTCAGTTAATAGAGACGCTCACTTAAAAGACTCTAAGTTTACTCCTGAATATATAATGAAACATGAGGGAAGACATTTAATTGATTATAATACCTCTATGACTGATGATGTAATAAATACTCTTGAAAAAGCTTATGACAAAGATTTTTTAGAGATTCCTAAGCATGAAGATGCTGGAAGTTTAAAAGATTATCAGCATATGGATAGAGAAAGAGTAACTACAAATAGAGATGCTCGTGATGTATTATTAACTAGTAAAGGAAAGTATTTATAGAATAAACATGATTTTATAATAGATTCTTCTAAACGAGGTTATTCTACTGATATGATAGATTTTTAGAATAAAATCATAAAATATGTTTAGCCTGAAGACATTGTTAATGCTGTAGAAAATTCTAATGGTTATGGTAAAAGATATATTAATTATTTAAAAAAGAATAATAAATTAACTCCAACTAAAATAGAACAATTAAGATAGGCAATGATTAAAGTACCTAGTTATCTATTACCAGTAGCTGGTGGATATACTTTATATAATTTATTTAATCAACCATAGCAACAATTACAATATTAGAAACAAGGAGGAAAGATAAATAAAATTAGAAAAATGTAGACTGCAGCAGGAGGTCCTATAAAGAAACCTATTAAGAGATAGAAAGATGGTTATAGATATATTCCAGATGAGAAAAATGGTGGATGGGACAGAATATCTGATAATGCTATGTCAGATGTTTTTGCTACTAATGTTGTTGAAGGAAAAGATAAAAGAGCTGATGTAAGAATAGATAAAAAATCTGAAAATTTCGATAGAAAATTTAAATATGATGAAACAGAAATTCCATTTATAAAAGATAAAGAAATAACTTTAACAAATGCAGGATTATATACAGGAGCAAAATTATCTACTAATTTATTAGATAGTATTGCTAAATACGCAAAAATTTCTGGACTTCCACTTAAAACAGCCGTAGGATTGGTAGCTAAAGAAACTTCTTTAGGAAATCCTACTGTAGATTCATCTCTTAAAAAATTAGCTGGAGATGATTTTGCATATCAATTAGCAAAAGCACTTAACGGAGGATAGCACATAAATGAAGGAAAAGCACTAAATCCCAAAGATTTAATAAATTTTCATTATGAAGAATAGAATCCTTATTTAGGATTAAAAAATATTGCATATAAAAAATCTGTTGGAAATATGGGTGATTACGGAAGAGAAGGACCTTTTGGTGACGAAGATTTCTTAAAAAGATACAGGGAATAGTTAAAATTGGGTGAAAATTATTCGGATAACTAGGCAAAAAAACTATTAAGTAATTTTAATCCTAATAAAAATGTTTTACAAGCAGGTTTTGAATTTTATAAATAGAATCCTAGAAAGTATAATTATAATCAAACCAATTATCCATAGTTAGTGGAGGAGAGAGGTAATATGGTTTATAATTCTCCTGAGTTTAAATCGTGGCTATCAACTTCTGAATATAAGAAACAAGGAGGTAAATTGAACGCAATAGAACAATTTAAAGAAGGGCATAAAATCCATATAAAAAAGAAGAATAGAGGTAAGTTTACTGCATACTGTGGTGGTAATGTAACTTCTGCTTGTATAGCTAAAGCTAAAGCCAGTGGTAATCCTACCTTAATAAAGAGAGCTACATTTGCTGACAATGCAAGGCACTTCAAGCACCGTCTCGGAGGAAGTATATGAAGAAAAATAAGTTTTATAAGGAAAATAAAAGAATATTATAGGAAAGAAAAACTAAATGTTGTATATGTGGAGAAGAAGCTAAGTGTTGTTTAGAGTTTCATCATTTAAGAGATAAGCTATATAATATATCAGAGGCAGCTAGTCATATACCTACAGACCTATTTAAAAAGGAACTAGATAAGTGTATATGTATATGTTCTAACTGTCATAAAAAGTTACATAATGGATTACTCAAATTACCAAGTTAAATATATTGAAAATCCTACTTTTGTTTCTAAGATTCCAGAACTAGAGTCCTATGAACCAATAAGTATTAGTAATTTATAGATGGATAATGCAGAACCTCTCCCTCCTACTTAGTTAATTATATAGGAGGAAGAACAGCCTCAAAAAGCTAATCCAGTAAAAAGAGTAATAAAGTAGAGTAAACTTCCAGATCTTCCTAAGTCTTAGAGATTGGCCAATTTTAATTTAGCATACGATCAAGCTTTAAAATCTGATACTACTGGATAGTTAGCATCTAGAAGGAATTTACTAACAAGATTAGCATACTAGGAATCTGGGTTTAGACATAATATAGGAAATAGTAGGGGAGTTCCTGCCTTTGGTTATTTCCAATTTATGTAGGGTAACTACAGAGGTAAAAATTATAATAATGTAGGACAATATGCAGGTGTAGATTTAAATACCTTTAGAAACTCTCCTGTACTTTAGATACAAGCAGCTAATAATCTGGCTAATTATTTTATAAATAGTTTTTCTAAAACAGAAATACAAAGATTACATTAGATGGGTTATTCTGACAGTGCTATAATAGCAGGTGCTTGGTTAGGAGGCCCAGGAGGTGTAAGAGCATTTGCTTTTAAAAATCAAGATAGAAAGGATGTTAATGGTACAGGTGTAAGTACTTACATGAAAAAGTTTAATAATTTATAATTCTTATATAATAAATAGGCTCTCCAGTAAAAGGAGGGCCTTTATTTTTATATGTACTGTCCAAAGTATATATCTTATCTACACGAAAAAAGGCATACCTCCTCTATTTAAAGAAGAAGTATGCCTGATTGTCGCATTTAGCCGGCTTCATTAAAGTATATCCTTAATAAGTGATAAGTCATAAGGATATAAAGGTATGTTATATTTTTGGCAGGTTAATCTTATATTATCATATCTATAGAATGCTTTATTGCAGAATACAAGTAACTTACCCGATTGTGCATATAGTCCAAGTTCTAGTAGAGATATTGGAGATGTAGAATTATCTAAAAGGCACATTATAATAATATCTGCTTGATCAAGATGTGCTTGTTCCCATTTAATTTGGTATTCTAGTTCTTCTTTAGATAGTTCTCCCGTCCAGTCTTTTCTACGTGGATTGAAGAATACAGTATCTTTGTTTTTACACATATCTATAAGTTCCTCTTGCCAGTTTGTACTATTTCCATTATCGATAGTTCCAGCTAAGAATACTGTTTTAGTTCTTGGATATATTACATTCATAGTACAGAAATAGCATTAAGTTCGTCTTGCCAATCTAAAAATTCTTGTTCATTTAGTATGTTATAATCTTTTGCAAGCCTATAAATAGCTTTTGCTGCATCAACATGAGCTTTAAATAACTCTTTCCATAAATCATTATTCATAAACATTTAATATTTAAAGGTTAGTTGGGGTAGTAGGATTCGAACCCACACTTACGCCTTCAGAGGGCTACGGATTTAGAGTCCGCTGTGCTACCATTACACCATACCCCAAAATTGAACTTAGCATTACTAAGTTCATGTAATAAAAGGAAGAAGTCCATCACTCTTCTTCCATAATTCTCAATAGAGAATTTAATCTAAGTACTTAGTAAATTTTTGGTCCTAGAATTGGATCTCCAGGAATAGTCATTGTATTAGTACTCCATACAGGAAAAGGTTCAACTATACATTCAAGTATAGCAAATAAATCATCCAAGTCTAGGTCAGGAAATCTCTCGTGAAGATTCTGTAAAGTTTTCTTAGTATCAATCATATGGAGTATTTTTCACGAATAGCGTCCACCTTCATTTTAGCAACAATCTTTACAATGGTTTTAAAGTTGTTAATAAGCTGTGGAGTAACTTCTTTAATTTTAGATAAGTCTTGTCCTGTTTTCTTTGTATATTGAGCACAAGCTTCTACAAAAATATCATCATCTAATGTCTTTAAATAGTCTTCAAATTCTTGTTGATAGTCCTTTCCCTCTATTGTTATTATGAGTTTATTCTTTTCCTGAGAAGCAGTTACTGAATAGTTACCGAAACCAAGTAAAGAAGGACTAAACTCTTTAAGAGCCTCATTCAGCTCTATCAGTTCTTGTTTAGTAAGTTGTTTCATATTCTTATTAATTATTACATTGCTAATATAATGCTCCCTCCCCTATATAAAAAGAAATTAACTTATATTAATATTATTATATATAAATTAGGAAATTAATTATTTAAAATACACCTCCCTGGGTATTTTGCAGTAAAAGTGCTTATATTATTAAGTTTTTCTTCTATAGAAATTTTCCAAATTTAAAATTTTTTGAAAAATATGAGAACGAGACCTCACTACCCCCTTAGCCCCTCCACCATATTTGAGTTGCAAAACAAAAACATTTATTCACTAAAAAACATTACAATTATGGAAAAAGCATTAGCAATGAACATCGTTAAGTCGGTTATGGACGCTCAGTTCACAGCCGCACAGAAGGAGTCTTGGAACCGCGAAGCACAGGGCATGCCCCTGCTGGAGGGCGAAACCTACCACGTTAAGACTATCACCGAGGACAATATCCACGTTGGTACGATTGGCACAGGTGCCGCCAACGCTGGTGACAAGTTCCTTCAGTTCGAGACCGTTGAGGGCACTATGTTAGGTCTGTCCCAGATTGCTCGAAAGGGCAACGGGCTTGGCTTGGAAGGCACAACCCGTCAGGAGCTCGTGGCTGATTTCATCAGCAAGGTTAACACCCACTGCGAGGAGAATCCCGACAGCACAGGTTTCGCTCTCAAGGTTAAGAGCCTGAAGACACGCCCAGGTCAGAACGGTCAGATGGTTATTCCTACCTTCCAGTTGGCATAAGGCGAGTGGGGAGCAATCCCCACAGCCTTCGGCTGTGTGTAGGTACAGAGTAACCTAGGAGAAATGAACTTAGCGCCGCTTCGCTAGCTAAGCTCATTGGAGGAGAGGAGGAGAGTATGCGTCCGCGCAACTCCATCTCTTCTTCTCTCCGTTCTTTGTTGTTTATGCTAAAAATAGTTGTATGTTTGCTGCAAGTAGCATGTCTGAAAGATTCATTTCTTGTAAGGCAACCTTTATAAATGATGATGTAGTCCAGTTACCTAAATACAGAGAGTTTTTAGCTCATCCTGTAAAAGCTAGAGGTGATTGGTTCATCACATTCTATTTTGGTTGGCATCACCAGGTAGAACTGGTCAAGATTATAGATATGAAGGATTTGAAGGATTTTAAAGGAGATTGAGTTGTGCACCGAGGCCAAGCCACGGGGGCAGAATCCCATCCACGACCTTTTCACCTTGATTTTCCATACTCCATTTTTTCTATTGGAGAGTAGTATATAGATTGTACATTGTAAGTAGTGAATAGATTATTCTGAATTTTTAGAAGCAATTCTAGATTTTTAGAGTCAAGTAGATAACAACTGAAAAAGATATATGGCTCATTTTGATCCACGTAAGCCTCTTCGTATTCCATGTGCAGGGAGAGGTTGTGAGTATCTCATTACTGGTGATGACCAGAAAGAGTACTGCACATTTTGGAGACAGTTATATGGCAAGGATTTCGAAGTCACACGAATCTCTTGTCCAAAGTGTATGTGACACCAAAACCTAAGGACTGTATAGGTAAGTCCAGAACTAGCAATGAGATACAAATATGCTATCCTTCACAAAGGTCAGGTTATTGACTATTGTGATACTCCAGACCAGGCAAAGTACTGGTTATCAGAGCCTAACACTGAACTGGTTGAAATTGCAAAAGCCTCTAAGGTAGTAGTGCAATATACTGAGCTTTCAGGTCCTTGGGGATATGGGCATCAGGAGGAATCTTTCGCTACATATGGAGCATTACTTCCATGTATTCGCAGACTCTGTGCTTGGATTCAAGAAGAAGCTCGTACATTTGGACCAGATCCCAGAGAAATTAGAGACTTTTTCAAGTATTGTCGTCTCTATATCAACGGAGAAGATAAGTCTGAGTGGCTATGGAAGCAGATAGACAAGTTAAATCTAAAGACTTTGTACGTATGAAGATAAAGTACTCTAAGTTCGAGGTTGACACCAGCCTCGAGCTTCCTCTTGAAGAGGAAAAGTGGCATGACATCCTAATGGATGAGTTTTTCAGACACCACATTTATATCACTACCAAAGAAGGAAAGAAAATAAGAATTTCCAAGGAAGAGGTATTTCTGTGGCATGTTCAAGAACTTCTCAGTAATGATGAGCAAAGAGCTACCGAAGCTCTACGTTCTATCATATTTAATCGTGAACAAGAACTTGCTGATCTCAGGAAAGCTTTATGACACTTACATATAAAGGTAGAAAGTTCCAGACATCTCGTGTAGATTTCGGAATCAATTCAGATGGCATCTTAATAATGTCGTTTGATAAGGGAGTAGTCGAAAACCCAGACATGGGGCAAGTATCAATAACAGAATAAAACCTTATGGTGTATAGGCAACCGTAGCTAGCAATGGATAAAAATACGTATCTCAATTACGGTGTGTACAAGGACAATATACTGTTCATGGCTCTTGGAGGTAATTTCGCTTCCAAGGCCTGGACAGAATCTGATGAGTCCTTTGCACAGATAGCTGGCACTTCATTCCAGGCTTGCACAGCCGATGATGGAAAAGTATATAACATTGGTAAATATGACATTCGCAGATTGAAGTCTGATGAAGAGTTTGAAACTCTTCTTAAGAAAGCTCATCCTGCATTTCGTATTTTTATCAAGGTAGAAGCTCTTCCAAAGACTGTACATAAGGATATGAAATGGTCTATGTATCAGAATGTTCTGGCTGATGTGTATAATGAAATTCGTAAGAATCATCCACAAGACCCAGAATCTGAAGTAGAAGAAGCTGTTTATAAGTTCTATGCTTCTACATATGGGGCAAGTGAAGAAGAGCTTGAAGCTGAACGTGCTCGGTTTGCACAAGTAAAATAACAGAGAGGGTCCAAGTACGGACTCTTTCTGTATTTCCGTAAAAGCAGAAGTTTAGTATGCTTTCCCTAGTCCGCAGCATGGAGGGGTTGTGACGGTCACCAATATGGGGATGAGAAGGTCAACTGTAAATAGGCTATTTGTGGCAGTACACCACGATTTGTATTCAAACAGCAATGAGAGTAGAAGTAAAGAACAATGCTGTAGAAATCACAACAACTATTCCTCTGATGCAGAGTGATGAGATTTTCCGTAGTACTGGTAAAGCACTGGACATCATTGGCTCATTCTCAGCTTATCTTACTCTTCTTCTCAAGAGAAGGGGAGAAGCTTGTATGAAGCTCATGAGGAATCATATCAATGATGTGTTCTTCAATGACGGATTCACCATTGCTTGGCACAGAAAGGATGGAACAGTAGGATACTTCTGTATTCCTGGCTATGAGAACATTCAGAAGGCTATTGAACAGCTTCAGAAGGGTAGATATAAGGAGTTCTTGGATACTCCTTCTTCTGTGGATCAGGCAATCAAAGCTATTATGAATGATCCAGAGCTTGACCATGCAGATTGTGGTTCCTTCAAGTTCTCAGAGTTGGTATCAGTTCTTTGCGAAGTGCATCTTATGTTTAATCCCAATTCCTTAGCAGGATGAACAAGGAACTAACAAATAAAATCTTAGAAGGGTACTCTAAACAGTATCCTTCTTTGATAGATGTTTGTAGTCTTGCTCCGAAGTTCGAGTCTGAATTACAAAGGAAAGAGTATGAACAAGCACTCTGTGATGTGCATTGTTGTGAAGATCGTCGAGCTCTTATACACAGTAAGAAGGGAGCACAAATTGTCACTCTTTATATGAAAGTGTGGCAAATAGGTCCACAGCAAGCAATGAGAGAACTTATAATGGATGAGGCTTATACCTTGTTCGTTTGTCCATAGCGCGAGTCCCGTGGGTCGCTGACTTGAATAAAGTCATAGCTGCCGTTTACGCGCTTCCAGGAGGAGCCTATTATGACTTCTCCACAAACGTTATCTTCCGACGTCCTATATAGGTTAAAGTGGAGATAGTTACTGTTACTTATGGTGAAGGCAGTGACGATATGAAGAGTGACCAATAGGACAGGAAGACCTCTGTCTAGCACTGTAAGATATCCCTAAAATGGGATAGATGTTGGTAACCAATGCACGCCTTTTGCCGCTAGACTTAAGTCGTCTTAGCAGGGATTCCGAACAAGTACAGTGCGCTGGTAGAGTAGCTCAGCTATTCTTCCAGGGATGAGAGAATAGTGCAACCTCTGCCCATTCTAGATGCAAGAGGTAGAGAGTAGGGTCGCAACCTGCTCTAGCACTTTCTCTAATCCGAAAAATCAGGATAAAAGGCTTAGTGTAACACAACAGTGTTGTGTGAACAGTTGTTCAGAGCGAAACTGAACTATCCTGCAATAGTCCAAGTAACCGATTGTGCATAACGCGGACAGGTCAGCTGAATAACGGGAACAGAAGCTGATACAAGTAACTAAATTGCGGTATAATAAAGAAACCGAGTTCCCAAATCCACCGTGCGTCCCAGCATCAGTAAAATGTATAAGTCTGGGACATTTTTAAGGAGTTTCAATTATCCATATACGATTGCTAGTTCAGAATTGGGAGTCTGTGAAGATTCCCTTTTCTTTTATTTGTTTATTTCTATTTAAATAGCTATATTTAAGGTTGAAATTAATTCATTAAATATTATGCCATTTAAATAGAAAAATGATAATACAAAGGTTTAGAAACCTCTTATAGTTACTCCAATAAGAAGAAAATTAGTAAGGAGGACTAGAAACGAAGAAGTAAAGCAAGATAATAGACCATAGATAATAAGACAACAAGCACAATCCAGATCAGATGCCCAATATAAATAGGATAGAATGCAGAAAGCATAGGATTTTACTATCCAGGCTATGTTACGTCCATTTGTAATGGCTGATCCTTCCCATTTAGTTGGAGTGGCTAAGTCTGATAAGCCATTTATAGAGACTATTGGTAATCCAGAAGTTCAAGCTACAAGTAATGAAATGGTTAATTTCTTACTAGGAATGGCTTCTCCTGGAGATGCACTAAAGTTAGCTATGGTTCCTCTCACTGCTAATAAAATACTATTTAAATTAGCTAAAGGAGAACTAAAGACTGTAGAAGATCTTAGAAAAATAGGAGCTACTCAACAACATGCTAAAGAGTTACTAAAAGCTTGGAATGCACATTATAGAGATTATAATGTTATTAATGCTATTCTCAAGAAAATAGAAACTGGAGGTTTTGGTAAGAAAGGAAGTAATGATGCTATAAATAGAGAATTAGAGAGAAATGCTACTCCAAGATAGATTGTAAATAACTTGCAAAAGAAATATATCCCAATATTAGAATAGAACTAGGAAGCTATAAAAACTTTAGTTTCTAAATTGTATCCTAATGCAAGGGGTAAAACTAACTATATTGACTGGATACATGATAATAGTGCTGGATATGAATTTCTTGGTAGAAAAGTAGAAGATCCAAGATTCAATGGAAACAAATATATAGTGGTTAATGGAAAGCAAGTAGCTTAGGATGAACGTCCATTTCTTGAGAGATACTATGATAATGTAATGAAAATTATAGCTCCTGGAGGACTACAAGAATAGTTAATAAGAAGTGGAGAACTTAGTATAAATAAAGATGGACAATGGGTAGTTAAGATTAACGGAAAGCCAGAAGTTGTTGATCCTAAGCAATATATAATTTCTAAACTAGAGAATTTTAAAAAGACTGGAAATAGATATACATCAAAACAATAGAGACCTGTACATGGAACTAAACTGAACTCATCTTAGTTATCAAAACAATTTGCTTCTCCTAGTAATAAGAATTTATTTGCAGTAGATGCCAAATTATAGCTTAACGGAGAATTGAAAGATGCAGAAAATAAAATGTTAGAAGTTTATTCAGGTCCAAACGGAAGTTAGATCCCCTTTTATTATAAAGCTAAATAGCATGAAGGAGAGGTTATGTCTGTTCCAGAAAATGCACCTGCAGGGTATCATGAATCTAATCATTATAATGGAGGAAGTTCATTACAGGACCACTTTGAATCTAATGGAGGAAGAGCACAAGAAGTTAAAAGAGTTGTAGATCCTACCAATAAGGGAGGAGCTATTAATGAATATGATTTTGGTAAAGGTACACCTGATATTAAATCAATGTGGAATACTTTAGATTTTGAACCAGGTGCTGGCCCATTTGCACACATAATATTAAACAATACATACTTAGATAATTTATATGGCTAAATACAAATATGAAGATTACTTTTACTGGGACTTAATTTCTTTTGCAGATCATTACAGTTCCATTTATGAGTATCCTGAATTTACAGAACACATAAACAGGACTCAAATTTCTAATGCGAAGTTCTTTTTACCTACTCTTACTGAAGATGGAGGTACTCTCGATAACTTAGAAGAACTAAGTTTACTTATACGCAATGAAAATGCTCATAAATATATGACTTTCTTTCTAAATAAAGATTTAAAGAAATACTATAGTGATGAGCTTATTGATATAATTCGTAAACATGTTCTTTCCTGTTCTAAAGTGTCTAATGATCCAATTTATAATGAATTAATAAAACAAAACGGGTGGTAGAACATTTTTTAAGAGCACAAGATTACGTATTTGATGAAGCAATCCAAGAAATTCTGAGTGGAAAGAAAACAGGTCACTGGATTTGGTATATATTTCCACAGATGAAGGGTCTTGGTAAAAGTGGTATGTCACAGACTTATGCGATTCAAGATAGAACGCATGCACTTGAGTATATGAGTCATCCTATTCTTTGTTCTCATTATATAATGTGCTGTCAGGCTATTCTTGATTCAGGTAAGTCTGCATATGAAATCTTTGGAGATGATGTAGTTAAAGTACGTTCATCCCTACTCTTGATGAATTCCGTATGGAAGGATGACGTTATTAGAAAAGTATTAGTTGAACATCATTGGTTATAAGGAGCTCATCCAGTGCGGGCTCTTTTCGTATACTATGACAACAACAGATGTAATAAAAAGGTTACAAGAAATAGAAAAACAGTATGGAATCTTAGATATAAGATCTTTTGATTCTATGGATGAAGCATTTATAGATGGAGTAGATATTAAAGTAGTATCTGGGCATTGTTTCATCACTTATGCCGAAGAAGGAAAAAGATCTTACATATTAGAATAGACAAGCCATACTTCTTACATAAGTGCTTGACTGTCCTCAGAACCATTAGCAGAGGACGTGGTTGTTTGCAGACAACCTTGGATGGTTCACCCAGCCTAAACGTATAATAGGTTGGCCGACGGGTTAGTTCAATGGCCTAGTCTACTTGGCTTGCCAAGCAGACGGTAGGTTCTACTGCAATAGAAAGAATATATGCCTCTAAAGTATATGACGTGAGTTCGATTCTCACACCCGTTACTAAAATTATTTGATATGGAGAAATGGATTTACTTTGGAATATTCTTAGACAAATCTTCTAAAGAGCGTCTTAAGATGAAATTTGATATTCCTGAAAATTGGAAGTGGTATGGAGACCATGTTACTCTTTGCTTTAATGATGGTTCTGAACTGTCTAAAATTGCTGCAGAGGTTAATAAAGGTTATGTAGGTGCAGAGCGTTCTATTAAGGTTACTGGTATAGGTATATCTGAGAACGCTATGGCACTAAGAGTACAACTTCCAATAGGAGTGGTATGCACCAATAAAGTTGCTCATATAACTCTTGGTGCGAAGATAAGACCTGTTGATAGTAATGCTATTACTATTTGGCATGATATTAACAACAATCTTACTCTTTCTGGCGAAATAGACGTGAAGTAGTATATTATTGGATCGGTATGTCCGAATAGCCCGTTGTTCGTTTTAGGGCAGATTCTCTTATGATGCCAACAAACCGACTTGTAGGTGAACTGGGCTAGTATGTAGAAATAGAAGATCTCTTCACTGAGTAGCTCCAATAAACTTTTTTATTAATAACTTAAAACCTCGACTGTACAGGAAAGTCGCTCTTGACAAATGAAAGAATTTCACTTATCAGTAAAGGAGAATGGTTATGCTGTCCTTACTAGAGATTACTGGAATCCAGACAAGTCTCTTAAAGCAATGGAAGAAAAGCCATATCTATTTGAAGTGGGAATGAAGGTTGTAGATCCTTGGCTCAATGTAGTCACTATAAAGGAAATACACAAGCGACCTTCAGTAGACGGACGTGCTCCTCAATGGACTATTGAAGTTGAAGAGAATGGTAACACTTACGTATATTACGAACTTGCTGGTATACTTGTTCGTGATGACATTCCACCTTATGAACTTGAAGCATTTATAGGATTATGAAAAAGGAAGTTAAAGAATATTTTTTCTCTGTTCCAGACAATAAGGACAGTTTCTTTGCCTTTATAAATCTAGTAATTAATAATAGGAATAATGCTCACATTCCAAATGGAAATATAGAGCAAAAACCTACAAAGGTCGGTCCTGTTAGTATTACTTATACTCATAACGAAGTAGGGGAATTATTTATGGTTACAAACAATCTTAAAGACCACAAGTTCTTAGAGATGATTGGCGATCAGTTCTGTCTTCTTCGTAGTCATTGGAATATGATTCAGTCGTTTGAGCAATATCCAAACGCATCGAAATATTAGTAGTAATAACCAAGATTCCTCCGCTGTGAAGTTCAGGAATCTTTTTTAGTATGGTAGGTTAGTCTAGTGGTTAGAATAACTTTATTACTATGTAATAGAGAAACGATGGTTCGAGTCCATCACCTATCACAAGTTGGTTAAGGAGAGGTTCAAAAACTTGGAGTACCATTCAAGGAGAGAGTAGAATTAATCCGAAGTGACTGCTGGATTGGTACATTCAGTGGATATTTAGTTTAATGGTTAAAACACTGTGCTGTTAAGTATACGAGCAGTACAGAGATTAAGGTTCGAATCCTTAAATATTACAATGCTTATTCTGTCTGTCGCTGTCTCTATAGCGTCTGTTTATCGCCATTAGCAGATAAAAATAAGATCAGGGACAATTCTGGTGTTTAGTAAAGGAAGACGGAGGAGGGTGAAGGTTAGTAGCTCTCCTCTTTCTCATTTAAATACTAGATTAGTAGAAATTATGAAATTCCTAATATCGTCAACAACAAAAGCACCTTTACTTAAGATTGATAATGAGCGCATTATTAATTTGAATACTCTAGAAGAGTGTAACACCAACATTTGCTCTACCTGTGTTCGTGCAGGTAAGAATATCAAGATTTCGCAACATAAGAATCAAAAGTTCTTAGAAAAAGCTGCGAAGTTTTTCTCTATCTCCAAGATATCAAAAGCCTATGGGACTAGTTGGTATAAGTTAGAGTCTAACATGGTTCTATTTTGTATTGTCCAAGGAGATCAGTTACAGCTTATTGGTAATTATCCCACTTATTACCTAAAATTGCTGTATAGATATATAAATTCACTTTAATTGTCGGGGGAAACCCTCGTAAAGCTTATCCTTGGAGGCTTGGTGGTTAAAGCCTTATTTAAATGCGAAAATGTTTATTCTACGGATGTGGAGTACTGGGGACAGCAGCAGTATTCATAGGTTGTGCAATGCATGACCCGATTCCAACCAATATTGGTCTTGTTCTGCTAATTTTATGTGTAATTATTTCCCTATTTTCAAAGGAGAAGTAGGGACAAAAACTCTTGACAAAATGGAACAATTAATCAGTGAAATCATTCAGTCCAACATTCTTGATACGATTAAGAATGTTTATACACTCATGTGTTTTTTAGGAGAAGGAATCGATCCCTGTATCATCACAGTGAAGGGTGTTTCAGTTTTACCTCGACTTCCTGAGGACAGACTATTCATTGTGACTCTCACTTCAGAGGTACTTCAGTGTGCCAATGAAGAAGAATTAAGGGATCTTATACGCTTTATAATCGAGAAAACCGATTCCAAGTGCAAAGGGCTTCTAGCTCTGGCTCAGGCTGTAAACATGCTTGAAGGATATGATAAAACTTTGGACGTATGAATTACAAATATGAGTTGAGTATTACTTCCACTATTTATCAACAGATGGAAGATTTACGGAAGTCCTATATAGGAGAAATGATGACTAAAGAACAGGCTCTTGATCTCCTTGAGGCTATGGGACTTCCTAAAGAATCCCAAAAAGTATGGGAATTGTGTTTGAAGTATCAAATCTTTCTTAAAAAAGGAATTGCTAGATACACTAGGTACTATGTGCCTATTGATATGTACTCAAAGCATACTCTCGATAAAATGGAGAACGAGTTCTATAACGGAAAGTGTCCTACTAAGAAAGATCCTACTACCAGTGATAAAGAGTTAGGACGAACTAAACTTAGTCCAAAATTCTGTCGTGAATATCTCGATAAATGTGATGATCCTCTTTTGGTTGATTTCTGTATAGAACAATTAAAGAAAAGAGGTAATTATGTTATATTTGAGGTAACTCCGAACATTCAGAAACTTAAGGCTATAAGTCTTGAGTACTTAGTCCAATGTTCTGACTGCAAAAGAAAATAAATGGGTAAGGACTTCGGTCCAAACCCATTCTTTTTAATAACTAATTTTTT